>Ga0315336_1002874_pt1 | contig 24748 bp, 17 predicted proteins | sample ASW5metaG_FD_204512 | JGI IMG/M metagenome (GOLD analysis project Ga0315336, IMG submission 204512) | Ammonia-oxidizing marine archaeal communities from Monterey Bay, California, United States - ASW #5 | ecosystem: Environmental > Aquatic > Marine > Intertidal zone | place: USA: California... | reverse complement strand
CCGGTCACATGGCCAACAGCGGAGTCATGGGGCAGCGGAGCGCCAACGCTAGGCATGATCAAACCTCCACCGGACTTGGGGACGAGGAAAGGTCGTGAAAACACTTAACAAACAGGTTTTCCACCAATTGTAGCCGGTAGCTGTCACTGCCACGCACATCCGAGATCGGGGTAATCTCATCCCGTCCCTTACGTCCCGCGGCACGCATGGCCTGGACGGTCATTGGTTGGCCTTTCAGCATGGCCTCAGCCTGTCGCAACCTTATGACAGTTGGCCCCACACCACCGGTCGCGATTCGCGCAGTACGAATCTTCTGATCTTCGAGTTCAAGCCAGAAAGCGGCGGATACGGTACTAATATCCATGTCGCGCCGCTTGGAAATCTTATACAGCTTCAATCGCTCGTTAGCAGTCGGCAGCGGGGTGCGTACCGAGACAATGACTTCATCCGGCTGTAGGTCAAGTTGCTTATAGCCGAGGTAAAACTCTTCAATGGGCACCTGGCGTGTGCCGCGAATGCTGGCCAATTCGATCGTGGATCCGGCCACATAATGAAAAGGAATTGAATCGGCAACGGGCGAGGCGTTTGCCAGATTTCCGGCAAGCGTACCTGCGTGCCGCACCTGTGGACTACCGAAGCGGGTGATCATTTGGTGATACTCAGGCACATGCTCGCATACAAACGACTCAATGCGCGACCAGGAAACCGTGGCGCCAATTATCAACTCGTTTCCCTCGATCTCTATTTGGCCCAACTCTTCTACGCCCAGCGTGAAGATGACGTCGTCAAGAGAAATCCTGCCGTGGTTGTGTTGCACGCCGAGGTCTGTTGCACCCGCCACGAGGGTTGCCGCAGGCCGCTCGGCACGTCGAGCGAGCAGGTCGTCCAATGTACTTGGCAGAAAGATTTCGGGAGGAAGTGCCTTTCCCACGGCGCCGTTAGTCGATGTGCTATCTGCGGTTCTGTTGATTCCAGCAGTTGGTCGTGAGTTTAACTGAACCGGTCTATCGCCAATCGCAGTGAAATCAGCGAGCATTGCAGCCGTGTCGAATTGCCTGGCTACAACAGCAACGGCAGTAGGATCAAACGATCGACCGGCATCCAGAATCTGGTCGTAACCTGTACACCGGCACAGATTACCAGACAAACCTAACCGCAATGCGTCGTCCGAAAGCTGATTGTTGCCGTTGCAAGAATGTTCTTCGACGAGACCGTGCAGCGCCATAACGAACCCGGGCGTGCAAAATCCGCACTGACTGCCATGGCAATCTACCATGGCGGTTTGCACTTCAGAGAGCGCATCCTCGCGCCGGATACCTTCAACAGTGATCACATGACGTCGGTCCATTTGATAGACAAACGCGATGCAGGCATCGATCGTTTGGTATTCGAAACCGTCGCCCTCGTTCAAAGGCTTGCCTACAAGTACCGTACAAGCGCCGCAATCCCCTTCGGCACAGGCGACCTTCGTACCGACAAGTCGCTGGACGTCATTTTCGTGTCCATCGCGGAGATACTCGGTCAGCGTCAGAGCTGCCTCGGAGCCGCGCACAACGTGCCGCGTTCTATTGACATAAAAGATGAGGTTGTCGCGCATGCAGTTATCCGAGCCGGTTGCTACGTTTCTCGGATGAGTTTTAGCTGCCAATGGGCAGATTGCCAGCAGGTCCGAGGCCCGATATGCTCGAGTTTTTCCCACCCGCACGATAGATGGTGGCTAAGCCATCGTCAACGCCTGGGTTCACTTCCCCTCTTGCCCAAACCGATCATGCAGACACCACGCCAATGCTTGATCGCCCCGGCGGGTCAGCCATGACGGCAAGTTTGTTCGAGAGGTCCACGCTACGGGGATTCAAACGAACGGATTGAGGGCTACAATTGGCAGGATGGATTTCCTACCGAACACGCCAAATGTGATACATGGCTACACCCGGCTGCCGCTCGACGTGCGGTATTTGAAAGATCCTGTGCGAAAACGTGTCGTTGGCCAACGGATCAACGCGGGCCAACGCATTACCGAGGCAAAGGGTGGAACTTTTGTAGTTCTCGAAGAAATGTCGCCGTGGCAATCGAAGTGATGAGCCGCTTTGTAGTCAATTTGGCAGAAAAAGTTACGCAAGAATTAAAAGTGAGCAGCGAAACATGAACACCCCTTTTGGTGAAACTCGCACCCATGTTGCCTACAACCACGCGCTGGTCGCGCCGGATGGTCACGTTACATCGCCACTGTCACAGTGGCACGATACAGAAGGGATTGTGCTGATTAGTCCTGCCATGCATGGAGGCGTGGGCGGACCGAGGTTTGTTCAATATTTGGCACAGGGATCCAGTGGCTGCCAGTCGACGGGGGCCGCACCCGGCACCGAGCGGCTAATCTACGTACTCGAAGGCGTTGCCTCGCTCGATGGTACAACGCTTGACCCTGACACGTTTGCCTGGTTTCCTCCGGGTGATTCGTACGCGTTGACTGCCGCAGAAGGCACAAGCCTCTTAGTATTTGAGAAACAATACGAGCCACTCCCTGGCGTCGCGACGCCACAACGTGTGACTGGTTCACTTAGCGAAGCGTCCAGGGAGCCGTTCCTGGGTGATCCCGATGCAATGTTGGCCACGCTACTACCGGTCGAGCCGGCTTTCGACATGGGGGTGAATGTGTTTACTTACCAGTCTGGAGCGATGCTTCCCTTCGTGGAGACCCACGTCATGGAACACGGTCTCTACATGAAACAGGGCCAAGGTGTGTACCGTTTGGGTGATGCGTGGTATCCGGTCAAAGCGGGCGACACCATTTGGATGGCGTCCTACTGTCCCCAATGGTTTGTCGCCATGGGCAAAGAACCGGCAACCTACATTTATTACAAAGACATCCATCGCAATCCTTTGTTCCCAGGTCTGCCTGCGGAAGAATCGCCCGCAGAATGAACAACGGCTCACCCCCTGTCGATATCGATACGCTGATGAGTGAGCTTCACCAACTCGCAGCGATCAGCGACTGTCCTGAGCCGTCCCCCGCTGTGACACGGATCGTGTTTACTGAAACGGATCTGCGAGCGCGAGAATATCTTCTCTCTTTATACGAAGATGCCGGATTGTCTGTGCGTGTCGATCCAATTGGGAACACCTTCGCGCGGTGGGAGGGTGCTGATCCTGCCGCTGCTGCTGTCGGTACTGGCTCACACACGGACGCAGTCCCACACTCCGGCATGTTCGACGGCACGGTCGGAGTGCTCGGCGGGCTCGAAGCGATTCGGGCGTTGCAGCGGATGGGCTTCCAGCCAAAACGCTCGATCGAATTGGTGATGTTCACCTCGGAAGAACCGACGCGATTCGGCGTCGGTTGCACAGGCAGCCGTACGATGAGCAGAGCGATATCTCCAAGCGATCTCGTGGCCTTGATAGACGATGCCGGAGATAACTATGACACGGTACGCAGCCGAGCCGGGTTCACTGGCGAGATCAAACAAGTGCAACTCCCAGCCAACCATTATTGCGCATTTGTCGAACTGCACATTGAGCAGGGTCCAGAATTGGAAGTGGCAGATTTACCAATTGGCGTGGTGACTGCGATCGCCGCCCCGGCCACGGTAGAGTTTGTGGTGACAGGTGAAGGAGGACACGCGGGCGCCGTGTTAATGCCGGTCCGGCGCGACGCCCTGGCCGCCGCGTCTGCCATGATCACATCCATTGAATCACTCGCCAGATCCAGTCCCAGTCCGGACCTGGTCGCCACAGTCGGACAGCAAGATATCCATCCTGGCGCTGTCAACTCGATCCCCAGTCGCGTTCGGTTCACGCTCGACTTGCGTGACATCGATGACTCCACCCGCGATGTCATGCTCAACACGATCGGCAAAGCGACAAAACAAATCGCGAATCAGCGCAATGTGTCACTCGACTGGCGCGTGCTGAACGCCGATCCACCAGCGGACGCTGATCCGGGCATTGTCGAAGCTGCCTGCCGGGCAGCCAAGTCACTCAATTTGAATTACCAGAAGATGATCAGCCGAGCTTACCATGACTCCCTGTTCATGGCTCGCGTGGCCCCGATGGGGATGATTTTTGTTCCCTGCCGTGGTGGAGTGTCCCACCGGCCGGATGAATTTTCCACGCCCTCCCAGATTTCCGCTGGTGTCTGCACGCTTGCGCTCACGCTAGCCGAATTAGCGCGTTAGAAATATTCAGCCGCAAACCCTGCTTCGCGGTACCCCCGCTGCAAGTAGCGAGACTAAATGAGCGAATGACGAATCCACTATCCTTCAACTGCGCGAAAGTGTCCCTGTGATGGTACCGCATGGTTCGTCGGTGACGACGAACACCTCGTTTTCATTCTCGCGGTTAAACGGGGAAAGGTCGGCCAGCAGGTGGTGCTTGTTCGGCATCGTGAGCGTGATCTGATTCACTGCCAGGCATGCATCCAGGGCGGCTTGGCCCATCAGATGGAGCGTTTCCTGAACGCTGTGGCTGTAGTGATCGATGAACCGTGCAAGCAAGGCATTGAGGATCGTTTTACGATCGGCTGCGAAGTCTACATCGGTCGAAGCGTAACTCCATGACGCCGAAAGCTCTGTGGCGAGAATCCGATCGTCTGTGTCGACCAGCGTACGGAACTCGTCGCGGTGGAAGTCGACAAAGCCGCTCTCGGTAGTCTTGGCGATCAACAGGTGCTCGACGCCCGCGGTGACGTGCTTTTCCCCTTTCCTGGCAAGGCTGACTTGCGCGGTGGGGGTCACCCGATCACGTGCCGTAAAAGCGTGTGGTGAGTCGAGCAATCGCGTCCAGACTCGCTCGCTCAATGAAACCGTACAGCGGTCGACGTGGTCGTATTGACTGAGGAAGTGTTCGGCGATCAACAAGCCGAACGATTCGATCGTTTCGAGCGAATGATCCTTGGCAAGCACATATACAGTGTTCTTGCAGGTATCCGTAGCGATCACCGCGCGGTTGTCGCCTGCCGTAAAGGCGGCATCGAATGCGCCTTCCAGTTCGACGTTGACCGAGGCCTCCACAAAATCGTGCTGCTCGGTATTCGGCGCTGCCTTGCGCAGGCGGCGCACCTTGCTGACTCGTACGCTGTGTTTGCCGTAGCTATGGGATGTCAGATAACCGGCCATGTCAACCTCGCGTGATTCGGATATAGTTAGTATTCTCAGAGCTTAAGATACAGTACGCGGACGCTTCAGAGCTTAAGATACAGTACGCGGACGCTTATGCCAGACGACCAGCCCACAAATAATTACGACTTAGTGCTTCGCAGCCGCCGAGTGGTAACTCCTGATGGCCAACGGCCAGCTACCGTAAAGATACGCGGAGACCGAATTGTTGAGGTCGGAGAATACGAGTCTGGCGAAGGTGAAGACCTTGGGCAGTTAGCTTTGCTTCCCGGCTTGGTGGACCCGCATGTCCATCTTAATGAACCGGGCCGCACCGAGTGGGAAGGTTTCGCCACCGGCACCGCAGCCGCAGCGGCCGGAGGCATCACGACCGTGGTCGATATGCCGCTCAATAGCTCGCCCGTTACCACGTCGGCGGCAGCGCTAGACGCAAAGCGAACTGCAGCCTCCGGAAAGCTACACGTCGATGTCGGCTTTCACGGCGGGCTCATTCCGGGCAACGAGTCGCAGATTGGCGAACTGCTCGACGAGGGCGTTCTCGGCGTAAAAGCTTTTCTCTGCCACAGCGGGATCGACGATTTCCCCGCCGCCACGGCACGAGAACTGCGTGCCGCGATGCCACTGCTGGCCAACCGAGGTGTACCGCTGCTCGCGCATGCCGAACTTGTGAAACCTGCGCCCGAGATGAGCGACCCGCGGCGGTATGCGGACTACCTCGCCACCAGGCCATCATCGTTTGAACGCGATGCGATTGAACTTTTGGTTGATCTGTGCCGAGAGACCGGTTGCGCAACACACATTGTCCACCTGGCTGACGCGGGCAGTCTGCCACTGCTCTACGAAGCGCGCCAAATGGGTCTGCCTGTCACGGTCGAGACTTGCCCGCACTACCTGACGTTTACGGCTGAAGAGATTCCCGATGGCGCAACCCAATACAAATGTGCCCCTCCAATCCGCGACGCTGCCAACCGCGAGGCACTTTGGCAAGCGCTGTCCGAGGGGGTGATCGATTTCGTCGCGTCGGATCACTCGCCCTGCCCTCCAGAAATGAAGCGGCTGGCCGAGGGCCGATTTGATCTTGCCTGGGGCGGAGTCAGCTCGCTGCAACTTTCGTTATCTGTCGTCTGGACCGAGTCTTCGAAGCGTGGCCACACCCTTGCCGACGTGGTACGGTGGTTGTGCCATGGTCCTGCCAGGCTGATCAAACGCGAAGTTGGTATACAACCCGGCATGAAAGCGAACGTCGTTGTTTTTGATCCTGACGCAAGCTTCGTTGTCCGCGGCGAACAACTTCATCACCGTCACTCGATGACTCCCTATGAAGGCCGTACAATGTGCGGAGTCGTTCAGCGGGTATACCTCCGTGGCAAGCTTGCACAGGCGGGTGAAGGTCAAACGATATGAGCGAAGAGGTTGTTAACTGGTTGAACAAGCTCCCTGGGAACGCAGCACGACAGGAGTTCCATAAATGTTGTGGTGCGAGTTGGTGGTGCGCGCAGATGAACGAGGCCCGACCGTTTGCCGACGCGGTGGCGTTGCAAGTGGCGGCCGACCGCGTGTTTGACGCAATGCCCAGCCAGGCCTGGCTGGAAGCCTTTGGTGGACACCCCAAGATCGGCGACCTCGAATCGCTACGTATGCGGCTGGCCGGCAACAAGCAGTGGTCGGCAGGCGAACAAGCAGGGGTTGAGGTGGCCGACGAAGAAACCTTACAAAGGTTGGCCGATGGAAATCGGGAATATGAACAACGCTTTGGTTACGTGTTTATCGTTTGTGCAACCGGCAAAACAGCAGCCGAGATGCTTGCATTACTTGAATTAAGGCTCCGAAACGACGATTCCACAGAGTTGAGCGTGGCCAGCGAAGAGCAGCGCAAAATCACTCACCTGCGGCTTGGTAAGCTAACACCATCAGTTTGAGGAAATCTTGTGAGTCCAATTACAACACATGTTCTCGATACATCTTTGGGTTGCCCCGCTGAGGGCATAGCTGTCGTGCTTTGCCAGGTGGCAAAGAGTGGGGAAACGGTCGAATTAGGTCGAGGAATTACCAACTCCGACGGACGTGTCACCGATTTGCTCTCTGCCGGCGAGGCACAGGCTGGAACGTATCGCATCGAATTTGACACAGCCAGCTATTTCACACGTAGCGGACGTGAAGCCTTTTACCCAAAGGTCGAAGTCTTGTTTGAGGTGGTAACCTCGGGAGGTCACTACCATGTTCCGCTGTTGCTCTCGCCATTCGGATACTCGACCTACCGCGGCAGCTGAATTGCCGGGGTGAAGGGGTGCCCGGCATGAAGAGCCTGTCGAAGAACTGTGTAGAAAACGCGTTTCGATTATCTATGCGTTGAACCGCTAATTGACGAAATCTCTTTCGTCGAGCGGGTGAAAGAGGTCACCCAAGCCGGTTTCCCTGCCGAATTCTGACGCATCGCGCGTCTTTCAAATGTTCGACACAACCAGCGGATGGTGCTTCATCGAGAACTCAAATGCCAATGCTGAAATTGCTGTTGTCCATATTGAGATCGTCGAGCATGTAGCGTTGTGGATGTGAATCGCAATGATGCGGTTTGTAAGAAAACCTCCCAGCCACGGAGGATACGGAGAAATGATATAGATGTCGCCGCACCCCGGGGCTGTGAAGTCGACACGGTATCGCGGCTCAAGCGGACCAAAGTCGTTTCTATGGGTTGCCCCTCGTGAACTCCGTGCCGCCGTGGTACATTCGTCGCGTCGTGAATACCATTTGCATTAGCCCGATTTCCCACTCTTAAAGGAACAACACTTGTCCCACGACGTGATCTGCGCTCAGCCGCACATGCTCGACCAGGTGACCGAAATCCTGGCACCCATCGGTTGCCAACTCCGAGTCGTCCCGTTGCAAACCTTGACCGAGGACGAATTCTGCCGTGAAATTGCCACCGCAGCGGGTGTCGTAGCAGCTGGTGAATACTACACCCCCAACATATTCCGCGCTTCCCAACATCTGAAGATCGTTGCCCGCCACGGCGTCGGCGTGGACCATGTCGATCTGGAGGCAGCGGCGCAGCACGGGGTGTGGGTCACCAACACCCCGGGTGCCACGAACAAGGCGGTCGCCGAGTTCACAATCGGTTTGATCTTGAGCCTCGTGCGGCACATCCCCAACATGGCCTCGGACATGAAAAAAGGAGTCTATGCCAGTACCAGGGGTGAGGAGTTGGGACGCCTCACGATTGGCATCGTCGGAGCGGGGGGGATTGGCAAGGAAGTCATTCGGTTGTCACGGGGGTTTGGCGCCCGGGCACTGGCCTACGACATTCGTCCAGATCAACAGTTTGCCGACCAATTGCAGGTGGAGTACGTATCACTCGATGAGCTACTCCGGCAAGCCGATATTGTGACGATCCATTGCGGGTTGGACGAATCAACACATGGTTTAATTGGCGAGTCGCAATTGAAGCTGATGAAGGCAAACGCCTATCTGGTGAACACGGGTCGACCAGCACTCATCGACAAACAGGCCTTAATTGCATGTCTTGAGTCACGAGCCATAGCGGGGGCAGCGATCGACGTTTGGGATACGGCCCCCTGTCCGGCTGATGATCCTCTCCTTCGGCTGGACAATGTGTTGGCAACCCCCTGGTCGGCATTCAATACGGCAACAGCCGTACAGAACATGTGCCGTGGGGCAGCCGAAGAAATCGCCCGCGTACTCCAGGGTCAGCAACCACTTCATGCGGTGAATTCGCCCGTCTTTTAAGAGAAAGGGATGAAACGTGTTTCGATTATCTGTGTGCGTTGAACCGCTAATTGACAAAATCTCTTTCGTCGAGCGGGTGAAAGAGGTCACCCAAGCCGGTTTTCTTGCCGAGTTCTGGCGATGGTCGTCCCACGAGCAGGACCTTGACGCGCTCGCCGAAGATCCCGACGTCAAGATCGGCACGTTCTCCGGTAGCGTCGACGGCAGCATGGTCCATCCCGATGGCGTGGCGGAGTACCTGGAGGGTGTGAAGCGCTCTGTGGAGATCGCCCACAAACTAAGTTGCCGCGAACTGCTGCTTCTGACCGGCAAGTTGAGCTCCGAGGGCGAAGTGGCCCACGAAAAGGCTGCGCACCCGGCAACGATGTGGATCACTGCCTACAAGACACTTTGTGAAGTGGCCGAGATTGCCGAACGGGAAGACCTTGTCTACAACCTTGAGTCCTTGAATACGGTCCTGGATCACCCCGGTTACGCGATTCCACGACCGGAGGACTGCGTGCGATTGATCTCGGAGGTCGGAAGTCCACGAATCAAGATGCTGCTGGACATCTACCACGTGCAAATGGAACAAGGCAACGTCATTGAGACTATTCGCCAATACAGTGACTACTTGGGCTACATTCACATCGCCGATGTGCCGGGCCGTCACCAACCCGGGACGGGTGAGATCAACTATCCTCAGATTGCCCAAACACTACGTGACGTTGGTTACTCCGGTACGATTGGCCTGGAGTGCTGGCCCGACGGCGATTTGCAACAGGCGATGCAAGCTTTCAGGCAAGTCTTCAGTTGAAGGCGAGGCCGAGAAAAGAGTTCAACGCCTCCAAAAGGGTCGGGACGGCTCTGTAGAAAACGCCAGCCACATTGAGAATCGTGACATTGTGCGTTAACGCCATCAAGCGTAGGTCTCGATTTTGGCTATGGTATGTGTTGCGTCAGGCCGATCCCGGCCATCAGCACGTATTCAAATCGCTACCACTCTTGGCGCACGGAGCCAGGTGAACAACTCACTAACTTCGCCAAATTCCAAATGTCCTTTTGGGGAAATGTTTTCAATGTAGTCAAATGGCCGTCCCGATGCGGTTTCGGTGACCTTCCTGCGGTCGGACTTGCTGCGTTAATCTATTGTGGGTTCTCGCCTAATTCCCGCACGGCATCGTGGAGTTCTCTGCTGATCGTGAGAGCCGCCTGCTTGCCCGGCTTCAACGTATCGTAGCGCCGCGCGGCACCGATCCGCAGATGAAGCTTGCGCGGGCGTGGCAGCCACGCACCCTTAGGCCACGCAGCGTGGGCTCCGCAAAGATAACATGGCAACACAGGAACGTTGATGCCAGCGAGCAGCATGCCGATGCCGGGCTTGAAATCCCCCAACTCACCACTGACCGATCGTGTCCCTTCGGGAAACAAAAACAAAATGTTGCCTTCGTTCTCCAACAACCCGTGGCAGAGCTTGATGCTCTGGCGGAAGCCTACCTCACGATTAAATGGCAGTGCGTTGATTAGCGCGGCAGCCAGAAAAGTCCGCGGCATGTTCTTGAAGAAATAGTCTTCCGCGGCTGCCGGAAACGCGCGATGCAACTTCTTGAGCGGCAGGGATGCTGCGAGTGTGAGGGCGTCGAGATGACTGGTGTGGTTGGCCACCAGGACGTACGAACCCTCTGAGGGCAAGTTCTCACGACCGGTGACCTGAAATCGGTGGTAAATTTTAAGCCAGCTGCGAACCCCAATCGCCACAAACGAACGCAGACTGTAAATCAGCAGGTCCGGCTCGCGGGGGAACGTGCGCAGTCGCTCAGTCAGCGATTGGTCCAAGTCGGGCGACGTGTCGTATTGCCAGGCATCCATCACCAAAACAGGATAACGCACGGGAACACCAAAAGGAAATTGTCATTTCGCCACGGGCCTGTGAAATGGCCACATAAAGTGGCGAACGATCGTCTTTTCCTTGCTTGAACTAATGTTCCATTTGCGATTACCGCTTTCCTCCCCAGTTCCCGGCAAAAATTATTCAGCCCTAAGAGCGTCCAGGCCGTAGAACGCCTGCAGCATCTGCATGAAGAGCGGCGCGGTGTACACCAGGCTATCGATACGATCCAGGATGCCACCGTGACCGGGAATCGCGTGGCCCATATCCTTGATTGCCAGGTCGCGCTTAATGAAGCTCATCGTCAGATCGCCGAGCTGCCCGCCAATGCCGACAATCAACCCGGTAAGAATTTTCTGCGTGGTGCCAAAGCCATCAGGAAAAGAAAAGCCAAGGACCCACGGCAAGGCCATTGAGACGGCAATCGCACCGAGTGCGCCAGCGATTGTCTTGTTCGGACTGATGTTGCTCCGCAGCTTGCGGTGGCCCAGCAACTTACCGAATGTGAAGGCAGAGACATCGGCGATTTCAACGGCCAGGATCAGGTAGAGAAGAAACCCAACCGCTTGGGACGTGTTGGCCAGAAATCCCAGATGCCCGAACATCCAGCCGATGTAGATGAAGGCGAGAATCGCCAGGGCCACGGTCTGCAACTGCCCGGTGGTGCGATTGCGCGCGATCGGTATCGTCAGCAGCACCGCAATACCATAGACCGGCATATCACGGAACAGACTGTACCAGCCTGCCATACCTGTCCAGGGGTCGACCACGAGCGAAGCGGCACCAACACACAAGATGCCAAGGTAAACGAACACGGTCATCACCCAGTCGCGATAAAGTCCCGTTGCCCTGGCAAATTCTTTAAACCCGAAAATACTCAGTAGCGTAATGAACGCGATGAACCACACGCGTCCCAACCAGATTGCCCCGAGAACGATCGGCAACATGATCAGCCAACCGAGATACCTGGTCCAGACGGTGTGAACGTCTCGCTTCAGAACAAATCGGGCAACGACCAGCGCCACACCAGCGATAGCCAGCAAACTACCGACGATCAACAGGTATTGATAAAAGATATCTTTGGCGTCTGCCGCAGAAAGTGGTGATAAAAGGTACGGTTCCATATCAACTTTCGCCACCAGCCTGATTGCGCAGGTTTCGTACCATGGCCGCCAGGCGAACCACAATGGTCTGCACACAGCCGATGACGACCACCACGCAAGCCCAATCGAGGACACTGAGTTGCCCGCCAGCGGGCACCGCCGGATAACCAGCCCCGCCATCAGCCCGCAAGAGCAACACCATGGTTACCACCGCACCGATGCTGAGGACGACCATCCGCCATGGCTTGGCCATCAGCCCGCCAAACTGTCGCTGGGCACCTACCGCCTGACCCAACATACCAACATAGGCCGTCATTAATGCCAGGATGGCCGCAAGGTAGCCGCTGGCTGGATGGGCAAGTCCGCTGTAGGCAACCCCCACGAAGATGAGCACGTCAGAAATTCGGTCGGGTAGTTCGTTGATGATCTCGCCCTTGAAGCTGGCCTTACCCGCTGCCAACGCCACCATCCCGTCAAGCATGTTAAACCACAGTCGCACGAAACAGAGTACCGAACCAATCAACAACAGCCAGGGCCAATGCATCGCCTGCCAAAAACAGATCCCGGCCCCTGCGGCCGCCCCAATCGAAGCGTAGGACACGATATCGGGATGGATACCCAGTCGCACACAAAGTCGGACCGTCGAATCGGCGGTCCGGCGAAAAATATTCGCAATCGGCCTCCGCGCGCTGGGTTGATAGTCGGCCATCTGTCGATACCTTTATTTCTACAGCCAGGACCAAACACCAAAATAGTAGAAACATCCCGTATAAAACACAACCCAGTTGGCGATGACTGCCAACAGACAGGCCAACCGCCCTCAGGCACCTGGAAGGCGAACCCTACCGGTTCGACACCGCCGTTTTGAGGATCAGCCTTGAATTGCCACACATCATCGAGGCAAACTGTCTGCGCTTTGCAGATTCACGTCGGACACAAAGCGCACGACCTTACCCGACTTGAGCCCTTCTGGCGTAACTCGCAGGATCTGATATCGCAGCTGCCTGGGTTTTTCCCAGCCACCGTAGACGAACAGCACTACGTCCGGCTCTATTTCGTACATCGCCCCATTGGCCCAGCCGCAAGTGTCAATCACGTAGCCTTGCCAACTCATTCCGTTGTCGTAGCTAGCCTGGACGGTCAAGCCGGGAAAGCGGCCGCCGACAAGCAGAACGCCTGAAGACGTGGAAACAATTGCATTGGTGCAGGCGTACAGGGGGAACGGACCACGAGCGGCAGGTGTCCAGCTTTGCCCGTCGTCGTCCGACCAGGTCTCCCACATAAAAGGCGAGTGGATAGGACGTATTAAGGCCAATATCTGGCCATCGCGTGTCTGGGCTGCGGATACTTCGTTGAACTCATCCTTGCCGTACTGCTCGTAACCGTCAATTTCAACCGCTGGATCAGGGCCCCCATCGATGTTGACCGGGTCTGACCAGCTCTCGCCGCCGTCTGTAGAACGCAGGCAGTAGCTTTGTGACCAGGGCAAGGGGGCGGCTTGATAGGCCCTGCCTCCTAGTACCTCCAGCTCGAAGCCCGACCTGGCCCAGGCGAAAAACAGCAGCGTTCCCGCCTTGGTTTCCAGCAACTTTGATCCACAGAACGATTTGAAAGGCATTTCCGGCGGGAAGGTCACCTCTGCCACTTCGCGCGCTTCCGACCAGGTTCTGCCGTCGTCTTGTGAAATGGACTTTAATATCTTGAAAGGTAGCCTGTCGGTATTCCTGTAACGCTCCAGGAGACCGTCCGGTAAACTTCGAAACCGGTATGGATTTGAATCTGGGATAGCTGTTTTCTGCTCATCGGCGTTCCATGTCTGTCCATTGTCGCTAGAGCGTAGCAGCCTGCGCGAACTGTAAGTCAATAGATCGCGATTACCTGCGCGGCCGATGTTTGTACAGGCCGAGCCGTTCTTGTTGTCCACGACTCCCCAATTTCGCAAAGGCCGGACTGGTCCGTTCCATGCCGCTGCTTGAATTGCCTGACCACTTATGGTGAGCTTGCGAAAACTGCTCTTTTGCTTTCTGCCCAGGCAATTGTAACTTGCCAATCCGATATATCCGGGCGCCTGGTAGGTTTTATCTTCGATAACGCTTACCGGACGACCGTCTACCCAAACGCGGATCTTGTGGCCTTGCACCTGAACCTTGGCTTTGTGCCAAATCCTGGGCACGCTGCTGATACCGTGCACCATCTGCATGTGTAAAATTTCTCGCCATCCGCTTTCATCGACCTTTGAAACAGTAACCCAAAAATGCTCCGCACGCGTATGCTGACCTGTGGCTGGAAATTCTACAATGTAATAATGGCGTGCATCCTGAGCCCGGAATATAAAGCCCGCAGCTGTCCAGTGGCCGTTCCAGCGAAATTCGAACCTTGCCTCAAAGTCCTGGTAGGCCTGCGGAGTGTAGAAGGCCAGGTCGTTATCCACCTGATTCACCGACGGTGTGATAACGCCCGCGTCATTCTGCTGCCATGCACCGCCTACAAAACGCCAGTTTTCCCCTGCTGCGCCGCGCATCGTTACCGCCGTCGGTTCATCGGCGTCTTCCGCCCGAACGGCGGCGGCCCCTATGGCAATCGTCGCTATTGCGGCTAGCACAAAAAGGAGGGCCACGGTACTTCTTGCTGATGGGTATATGGTCATCATGTATTCACCTCAAGGGCCCTATGAAAAACCGGTCTGTTGGTACGCCCGTGCAGAATATTGCCTGTCTGGTTTCAGCGTCTCACGCTCAAGGTGCAGCTAATCGGCCACGACATCAGCCACCCGCTCGTTGGGCGAAACCGATTGGATCTATTTTCGTCTGCGGACCATGGAACGTGTTTTGGAGTTGTTTCAAATTCGAGAGCGCATGAGCAAGGCTGTCGGCTGCGTTGGTTCAAGTAATCACTACGTCTTTCAAAAAATCGGCTGGTGGCGGAAACTGAGGGTCAATTTCCTTGAGCGTCGCCACCAGGACACGGGCGATGGCCAGGTTTCGATACCACTTCTGATCGGCAGGAATGACGTACCACGGCGCCCACGGAGTCGCGCATTGCTCAATCGCTTCTTCGAAGACAACCATGTAATCGTCCCAGAGTTTTCGTTGTTCGAGATCGAGTTTTGAAAATTTCCAATTCTTCTCCGAAACGTCCAACCTTGCCTGGAATCGCTTCTTCTGCTCTTTCTTCGAGAGGTGCAGATAGAACTTTAGCAGCGTGGTGCCCGAATCGGCGAGTCGCTTTTCAAACTGGTTGATGTGATCGTACCGCGGCCGCCAGATGGATTCAGGCACCAGCTTGTGAACGCGCACGGCGAGCACATCTTCGTAGTGCGAGCGGTTGAAGACGCCGATCATGCCCGCTGCCGGAACGGCCTTGTGAATTCGCCACAGGAAATCGCGCGAGAGTTCGGCTTCGGTCGGCTTCTTGAAAGACGTCACCCGCACACCCTGCGGATTCACACCTCGAAAGACGTGACGTATTGTGCCATCCTTGCCGCCCGCGTCCATCGCCTGAAAGACCAGCAGCAGTTTGTGCCTGCCGTCGGCGTAAAGACGCCGCTGCAGTTCGATGAGTTCGTGACGCAGCTTCACAAACTCTGCCTGGGCGGCTTTGCGATCGTCGTGGTAAGTCTTTCCCTTGGTCGTGATGTCGGCTAACCGAACGGGCTGGCCTGGTTCGAGTCGATGGGTGGCAGGCATGGTAACTTACCATTGGTTGTTGGTTTGGATTGCCCGACTTTGCCGTCGGCTTTCAAAGATCAACTCAGCTCACTCGTCCAGTTCGCACTCACTCGTCTAGTTCACGCGGTCGCCACAGATTGATTAGCGCCCCCTCGGTCGACAAGCTCAGTGACTGCCACTGGTCGATCGGCAACTCAACCTGAGCCAGCGCGGCCGTGGGCAGCGCAGCTACCTGCCCGGTCAACACCTCGAGCAACCCCTCAACACCCGGATTGTGCCCGACCAGCATCACGCGAGCTTCGTCGTGGTACAGCTCCGTCAGCACCGCGATGGCTTGCCCGGCAGTCGCGTGATAGAGCTGTTGGTTGATCTCCACCGTGCCCTGGTAGCCGCAGTTCTCGGCCACGAGTTCCGCCGTTTTTCTGGCCCGTTTCGCAGGCGAGCTTACGATCAGCCCGGGAACGAGGTCTTGGTCTCGCAGCAACCGGCCCATTTGCGGTGCGGCCCGTTCGCCCCGTTTGTTGAGCGGCCGGTCATGGTCATCCAGGCCGGCGTCTTGCCAACTTGATTTGGCATGTCGCAAAATCAGCAATGTTTTCATGGCTTGTCAATTCAAGTGGGAAAAAAGGAGTGTAAATCAAGCACCACTGTCTACAAACTCTGCACGGGACAAACAAAATCGCTCGCTGACGGTGATTTCAATCTGCCCTGGCAGCCAAAACCCATTTGCCCCAGTAAACATTATGGGCGGGGTGGGGGCTGCCGGTCAAAGAGTGCATTTTTTGGCCGGGCTGGTTTTTCTCGGCCGATGCCGTCAAAGGGCCAGCATCTCCTCCTTTCTTAAGTGGCAAAGGTAACCATCTTGTTTTCCAGTGACTGGGTTCATCTATTCCAGTGGCATTACTGGGCGGGCGACCATACACTCCTGGACTGGAGCAAACGGTAACGGCCAGATAGGGATTCTACCACGAGGAGACTACAACAGCCCGCTCCACCAAGACCCAACCACAAAACATGCCCCCGGCCGCCTCTCCCTTTGAACAGCCGCACCTGAACCGGGTCCAGTTCCGGACCTGGTTCTCTTCGGCGATGGGCATCGCCATCGACGGCTTCGACCTGTTCGTCATCGGGGCCGTGATCAGCCTGATCGGGGAAGACCTTGGCCTGTCGGCTGTGATGAAGGGCTGGATCGCAGCGTCGAGTCTGCTGGGATCGCTGCTCGGCGCGATCGTGTTTGGACGTCTGACAGATCGCTTCGGTCGGCGACTGATCTACCTGCTCGACCTGGGCTTCTTCATCGTCTTCAGCATTGGCTCGGCGCTGGCGTGGGACGCGTGGTCGCTGCTCGCTTTCCGATTCATGCTCGGTGTGGCCATCGGCGCTGACTATCCGATTACGGCAGCGCTGGTCAGTGAGAGTGTCCCAACCCATCTTCGCGGCAAGGCGGTCGGAAGCGTCGTCGCGGCTTTCCCTGCCGGCGCGCTGCTCGGTGTAGCCACGGCGTTTGTCGTTGTCGAAGTCATCGGGGGTGAAGATGCCTGGCGGTGGGTGCTGGGGCTTGGCACCGTGCCGGCGCTGTCAACGGTGCTGTTCCGCGCACACACACCGGAGAGCCCACGGTGGTTGATGAGCCGGGGCCGCCTGGCCGAGGCTCAGGCTGCCGCCTTCCGGCTGACCGGCGTGAAGGTCAGCCCAGAGGATCTCGCGGGGTTCCAGCCCGCTGGCACCGCGGGCCCCCTGGACTTGGTGAAACGTCCGCTCTTGAAACGAACGACGCTCAGCGTCATTCCCTGGTTCTGTTTTGACGTTGCTGTCTTCCCAATCGGGATCTTCGTACCGCTGGTGATCGCTATGGCATTTCACGAGGACCCACAGCAAGCGAAGGTCAATCTCGGGCATGTATTGATCGGCGCTGTGGGCTACAACGTCGTGCAATTGGTGGGGATGGCCACTGCCGCTGGCATTGTCGAGCGAATGGGTCGCATTCGGCTGCAGCTGATTGGCTTCAGCCTGGTTGCCGTGGGGATCGCCCTTTTGGTGGTGTCACACACGGCGGGCTTTGAGTCCGCGCTGCACCTCTGCCTCGTGATTTCAGGGCTCATCCTGGTGGGATTCTTTCAAGGCTGGCCAGGTGTCAGCACCTTCCTGTTGCCGGCCGAGTTGTTCCCGACAGGTCTGCGGGGGACTGCCCAGGGCCTGGCCGCTGGCGCGGGCAAGCTCGGCGCTTCGGTTGGCGTGTTCGCCTTCCCGATGCTAATCGCTGACGTGACCTTGGCCTGGACCTTGTGCATCTGCCTGGCAGCGGCGCTTGTCGGACTTGTGGTTACCGCCGCACTGCGGCTTGAGACCTCCGGCAAGAGCCTGGAAGCGTTGGCACACGAGGCGTGATTCAAACACGCGTTCACGGCCAAGACCCGCCCGCGCAGGTGAAATTTTGGGTGGGACGGCGGGTTGAGTTTCCGTGCAAAATCGAATCGGATCGAGTCGATGCGTTTGCTTTAGCCGGCGGCACGTTGTGCCACCATATTCGCCGAGGTGATCGAGGGGGCGTGTTCTCAACGTGTAACGGATGGGAAAACCAGCTTGATCCGGGTTGCGGAGCCAGCCGTCGTGCCAACAGCACTGTCGTACTTTCGCTCTACCGTTACACAGAACGGGGTGCCTCGGCTACAATGTAGTTTGTTCATTGGTTCGGTGAGGAATTCACTACTGAACCAGGAATGCACTACTGAACTGTCCGGGAGCTGCCATGTTGCGAATGATAGTGATGGCGGGGTTGGTCTGGGGTTTGACTGCTTCGGAGACATGGGGAGCAGATGAAGAAACAGCGTCCCGAACAGCCAACTTGATCAAGGGGATTCGCTACACATATGACACCCACCCTAATTCTGTCAAAGATAAAAACCACACTGCCCTGACGGATGGGGAATCTGACCCGGTCATCTGGTTCAAACATCACACCGTGGCCGCCGACTTCGATTTGGGAAGCACCTATCGAGTCACCCGTGTCGAGGTAGATGCCTATCGCGGAATGCTCTCGCGGTCCCGTCTTCGTACCCTGCAACTGCATATCGACAACGGCGCGGGCCACGTTTTGATGGGCAAGATGCAGGACCTCGCCGGTGCGAACTACTATCTTAAATGGTATGGCTACGCTAACTGGGATGAGAATGGCGCAGTGGATGTCCCCGCCGACATCCCCCCGCTGGCGACGGTCTCGGAAAAACCCGTGACGTTCAGCTTCGAGAACGTCAACGAGGAATGCTACCGTCTTCGCCTCACCCTCTCCGACGGCTACCAACCCGGCTGGCATTTCGGAATCACCGAGGTCCGAATTTATGGGACGCCGGTCACCGCACAAGTCGCCTCAAAGGCCGCTTCACCAGAAGAGCAGGCTGGGGCGTTGAAACCGTACTCCGTGCCTGACACCGGCGGGAGTCTTATGTTTCAAGAAGGAAACTTCGACGCAGATGCGGAGCAGGAACTCCTCCTCGCCAACAAGTACGTCACGATGGTCATCGAGCCGTCGCTGGGCGGCGTGATCGGAAGTTTTGTCTACCGAGGCGTCGAGTTCACCCAACCCAAGAACCCCAAGGCCCCCGGCGGCGGGGGGGGGTTCCTGAGCGACCACGTCATAGGCCAATCGGTTGAAGGCGACTGGTTTAATGCGCCGTATGATTACAAGGTCGTAGAAAATACGCCGGAGAGAATCAGCATCAAACTATCCGCCACGGGCGAATCGGGCTCACTCCAGTACCTCACCTTCAACAAGATAATCACGATCTGGAAAGATCGCAGCAGCGCGCGGGTGGACTACGACATCGCGCTGGACGAAAAAGCCACCACCCCGATGCCTTTCACCTTCTGGTTCCACAATTACGCCGGCACGCGAGAAGATGGAGAAAAAAGCCAGGCCATAAATTTCTATGTCCCTGAGAGGGAGGGGATCCGAAAGCTCGACTGGTCGGCAGAAACGCGATCGGACGTCTGGTTCAACAATCCCACGAGGGGTTGGACCGCTCTGGCAGACACTACACGGAACGTAGGCCTCGTCTTCAACTCCGACTACAGGTACCTGACGGATCTTCACAGTTGGGGCTTGCAGGGCCCGGGCGGACTCCCGACGCTCGAATGGTATCTCAGCGAAGTCTCCGTGCCGCACGGTGGATCGTTCAAAACCACGTTCACCCTCACTCCTTTCGGGGATTTCGGCGAGATCTCCGGCGCCGGCTCGACGATGGTGGGAACTATCAACTACGAAAAGAAGGGCGCCGACACGAAGGCAAAGGTTTCGGCAACGCTCGTCGCTGCCAGGAAAATCCAGGCTGTGGCCACACTTCGATACCGTGTCCTGCCGCTGGGACCGTGGCAGCAACTCCTGACGAAGAACGTGTCACTGGATGTGGATAAGCCGCTCTCCCTCAGCACTGACTTTCAACCCAAGACGATTGGGACGCATGTCTTCTCTCTGATCGTAGAGCAGGACGGCGAAGAGCTGGTCGACCTGGAAGAACCGGTCTCTATCGGCAAGCCGAGAGGTGACTATGTGCTTCGGTCGAAAGTGAAGCGTATCGGCACCACGAACCAGCAGGTCAACCTGCAGTACATCTCCATGGATTACGAGACGCCCCATGTGAAGTGGGCGAGGCCATACCTCGGCGGAAAGACCAAGGCGCTTGTCCTGCTTGACGGACGCTACCAACGTGAAGTCATCGAACTTGCCCAGCGCATGGACCTCGAGTTCGACAGTACTTACCTTTTCCCCTCGGACGTGGGCGAGGCGGTCACGGACTACCGGGGCAAGGTGACGCCCCATGATCTTGAATTCGGACTCAACCGATTGCTGGGCGAGAACGCCGATTGGGAAGTGCTGGTGATGGCTGGCCACATGTTCCGATATTTCACCGACAAGCAGCGAAAGCACATCGACCAGAGAGTCAACGCAGGGGCGGGACTCGTGGTCGTCCAACCCGACGCGACCGATCCGTTGCCCGCGCTTTCTCCTCTCCAGAACAAGGGCGAGATGCTGGTAGGCATCTATCAAGAAAACCCGCAACACTGGGTCAAGGAGAAAGACCACTTCATCACCAACGGCATTCCCTGGCCCGCCATGCCCGCCACGGATGTTTACGAATACAAAGTTGACAAAGGTGCCGACCTCCTGGCCACGGCAGAGGGATTTCCGCTCGTGGCAGTAAAGGAGGTTGGCGAGGGACGCGTCGTTGCCTTCGGCTACCGCGCTGGGGACCTGCGAATATCGGAGTCGAGCCTGGGCAATTATTCCGGGCTAACGCCCTTTATGACGGGTGAAGGCGGCACCCCCTACATCCCCACAACCAGCTTCGATTACCACGAATACCAGTTCGCGCTGCTGGCGAAGGCCATCCTCTGGGCGGCGCAGAAAGAGCCACCCCTGCTCGTCGATCAGATCAAAGCAACGCCAGATATGGTAAAGCTCAATGTGAACAACCAGGGTACCTCCCGAAAAGTCCACCTGGACCTGACAATCGTGGACCAGTTCGGAAACCTTCTCGCGAGGACCCCGGTAAAGGTGCAACAGATCGCTGCCGGAAAGAGCACTGTCGAGATACCCGTGTCAGTCTCGCTGAGGAACGGCGTCAATCTCTTCGATATTTCCATCAAGGACGAACAAGGGAGAGTTATCAACTGGGCCTCGGCGTCACTCGACTTTGCGCATCCGGTCAGGATGGCCGAAGTCACCGACAACTGGGCCCGCGCCAGGGCCGCAAGGAAGCCCGTCCCGATTTACAATCTGGGCGATACGATCGATCTGGAGATCCGACTGGAGGGGGAAATCGGCAAGGGACTTTCGCTCATGGTCAGGAGTCTCGACGGTTTTGACCGCGTCACGTTCGAAAAGTCGATGGCGGTGACTTCGAACAACTTGAACGTCCCAATTCCCATCGAGAATCCACTCAACACGATGCTCGCCATGCAAGTCGAGTTGAGCGGGGAGGGGACAATTTTGGCTACCCACGAGATCCGACGTTCCGTAGCCCTCCCGCTGGCCCCGAAACCCCACATGGGTGAACCGACGCTCCTGGGATGGAACGTCACTGCGTCCTACGGTTTGAACGCCTATCTATTTCCGCACTTCGTTAAGATCCTTCACGGGATGGGCTTCAACGCGGGCTTTATCATCGGGGGCGACGGCCCTCCGAGATATAGAGAGGCGCAGTGGCGACACAACATGCCCAGCCAGGACCGCTGTGTCTCGATTGATTTCTATCGTCACAAGCTGGGCGACGATCCTGACCACCCCGTTCGACACCCTTGCCTGCGCGATCCGGAATGGCTTGAGTACCATGCCCCCCGGGTGCGCGACAACGCGGCCAACACGAACGTCTTCAGCCTCCAGGCCGGCGATGAGGCCAGCTATGATGGGCGATTCGACTTCTGTTTCTCCCCGCATTGTATGGCAGCCATGCGCAAGTGGTTGAAAACGGAGTATCCCACCCTGGCAGCCCTCAACGCGCAATGGGGAACCGACTTCAAGAGCTGGGACGATGTTAAACCGCTCACGTTGAAAGAGACCAGGGAACGAGGCGACGGTAACTACTCCTCCTGGTGCGACCACCGGAGCTTCGGCGAGATGAACGTGGCTTACTTCTATGACGTCATGGGAAAAGCCGCCGCCGAGGGGAAGGCTGGTGTCGCCTTCGGCCCCAGCGGCAACCCCGACGCGAGTGTTTACGGCGGCTATGACTTCTGGCAGTTGAGCAAGACCCTGACCGGCCTTTGGGCGTATGGCGGGGCTGACCAGTTGTCCCTGTGGTCCCGCGACAGGACAAAAATTATGAACTACGCGGCATTCTCGAGCGTGAACTTCCAGAGGGTGCGTAACTACAGGAACCTCTTCACCGGCACCTCGGGGTCGGTGGTCTGCGGCACGCAGCGGCTGCCCGCCTTCGACTGGACAGATTCGGTGGCTTCCCACGGTTACCGAGAGGTTTGGATGCCCTTGAAGAAAGGAATCGGACGGCTGCTCCACGAAAGTGTACGAACCCCGGACCCCATCGCCGTACACTACTCCCGAAACGCCTCGCGGGTCGCACATGTGCTGGATCTTACGGCACTTTGGCGACAGGCATACCAGACAAACACTCCGCTCCGGACCCTTTTCGAGAGCTGCGGCTTCGACCACAACTGGATCTCTTACGAGCAATTGGAGGAAGGCAAAACCGAACATCTCAAAGTCATCTTCCTGCCCATCTCCTTCACCCTGAGTGATGGAGAGGTCGCAGGGCTGGAGAAGTTCGTCAAGGAAGGCGGCGTTCTCATCGGCGAACTCGGCATCGGCATCGCCGATGGCCACGGCAAAATGCTCTCTGAAGGGCGGCTTGACAACGTCTTCGGAATTAGACGGCACGACAGCAGAATCTTGATGAGGAAAGACATGACCATCAGGAGCCAGACGTCGTTGGGGCAGATCTTTCCCCAAATGCGGGTCGATTACCTCGAATCTGGTTTGGAAACGGCCGGCGCGGAGGTCCTGGCGACTGCGAAGGATAACGAGATTCCGGTTGCCTTCGCCAATCAATATGGCGAAGGCCTCGCCATCTACCTCGCCTGCAACTTTGCCGGAAGTTATTTCACCTCGAACGGAGCGCGCGGAGTCGGCAACAATGCGAAGTACACTGCCGAGGCCGAGGATTTCATCACTGCCCTGGCCGGCACAGCCGGTATCGAGAGAAGGCTCGGCATTGAGGCCGAAGAAGGCCAATACGTTCCCTTCATTAAGCCAGTTCTCTTCACCCAAGGCGAGATCAACTATTTCGGTATCCTGTGCAATTACTACCTTGCCAAGGATTTTGCGGTGCAGCCGGTTAAAGTGAAACTGAGATTTCCGACGAAAGGTTACATCCGGGAACTCTTCTCCAAGGAGGACTACGGCCTCACCGACGAGGTGGAGACGGTCTTCAAGCCCACCACGCTCCTGCTCTACAGTTGGGTCCCCTACAAAGTGGATGGCATAGAACTGGCATTCTCCAAAGGCACCGTTGCTCCGGGTGGCGTCATCTCTTATGACATCGCCGTCAAGTCGCAGGCCGCGCCGAGCACCCACACCCTCCGGATGGGAGTGTTCGATCCCGACGGTGAGGAGTCGGAGGCGTACAGCCGTAACATCACCGCCGAAGCAGGAAAGGCCAAAGGCATCATCCCCCTGGCCCTCAACGACAAGCAGGGAGCGTGGAAAGTGCAAACCGAGGACGTGACCAGCGGGAAGAAGACAGCGGCATCCTTTGTGGTTGAATAGTCCGGCCGTTGCTGTTTTGATGCTACAAACAGAATGGTGATTTCAGGTCGTTCTGTGGCAGGCCACCGATTCTTGAGGTACCACGTGTCTACCTGCACTTCGCAGCTCGGCAACAGGCTCGGTGAACCTTTACGGTAACGGTCGCCAACGCACCGCTTGCATCAGGCCCTCACGGTCAACTTTGACGGCCCGGGGCCGATCGCCCACCACGCTCAGAATCATCCCGGGCTTGCCATCGGCCAATTCCGGCGGCAGCACGCAGTCCGTAGAGTACTCCGGGTAAGTCTCCACCGTACTAAGGTAATAGGTTTCCGGGTCCCAGGTGTTTCCGCCGTCAGAACTGACCCTGGCCCGCACCCCACCATTCAGCCAGGGCACGCGATGTATGTACATGAGCACGATTCGGCCATCGGGAAGCTCCACAGCAGAGCCGTGCATTTCTCCCAGCCCGGTAGTCGCTGCCCGGACATTGGTCCAGGTCACCCCACCGTCATCGGAATCTGCCAGCAAGACATTCTTCACCACGGACGCCAATGTCGAGACCTTGCACTGTCCGTACTGCATCATCCACAGCCGATTAGCAGGCTCGTACTGCTCCTCCAAATACGTCTGCCACGGCACGGGCGACGGCGTGGCCGGGTAGATCAAATTGTCGCGGACGACTGCAAGCAGGCGCCCCGAGGCAAGTTCGATGACCGAAGGTTCCCCCGTAGGACACACCGGATAGCCCTCGGACCACGTTTGGCCACCATCGGTGGAGCGGAACGTGTAGGTGACAAAGTTCACTCCGGGCTTTTTGAGTCCCATAGGCCACAGAAGCGTCCCGTCGCGTAGTTGCGTAATAGGACCGGCCTGGGGCGTCGACGGGAGCGGGCCCAGACGACTGCCCAGGCGTTCCCATGTTTGTCCTTCGTCCCGGGAACGGTAAAGCAGCAGGTGATCGTTTTCGTGATCCCAGCTCAGGAAACTTCCATCTC
>Ga0315336_1002873_pt1 | contig 24748 bp, 16 predicted proteins | sample ASW5metaG_FD_204512 | JGI IMG/M metagenome (GOLD analysis project Ga0315336, IMG submission 204512) | Ammonia-oxidizing marine archaeal communities from Monterey Bay, California, United States - ASW #5 | ecosystem: Environmental > Aquatic > Marine > Intertidal zone | place: USA: California... | reverse complement strand
TGGGTGCGTCTGACGAACTATTCGTTGCCGTCACTGACAGCGAGAGAACGAATTTCACCGTCATAGATTTCGTAGGATAACTTGTTGGGGTTACAGCACACTATACAGTCATAAATTTCTGTATTGTGACCCGTAAATTCCTGATTGATTTCTATATCAACCTCAAATTGTTTAAAGCAGAAGTAGCACGTTATTTGTTGTTCTAGGATACCTGTCACTCATCACCCTTAACTAAAATGTAGGACAGCGTAAGCGTTAAGTAGTAGCGATCTGGTGGAAAGTTAGCGCGATTAAGGCGTGTGTCCTTTTGTGTCCTTTTTTCCGTTACTTGCGCGTACCCGTGACTAGCTGTGAAACTTTTTGTCAGTAAAGACGGGCTGTGACTACCTGTGACTAGGTATAGCAGCAGACTCTTAATCTGAAGGTTCCCGGTTCAATTCCGGGGCGGCTCACCATTTCTCCTAAGGAAACTGCAAAAAGAAGACGGTGCGTAATCGCGCACCGTCCATTTGTTCCACGATTGTTCCACGATTCGGAAAAAACTCATTGCACCTCACTCGCCTGAAGCGACTCAGCTACCTCATCAGTCGGCTCCGCTGACTCTTCCAGTCGTTCCAGCACCGATAGCGGGTTCAACGTAAGAACTTACGGCTCACGCGGGTGCGCGGCATCCCACTCACGCGCGAGACGTTGGGCCTCTGCGATCTGGGCAGGGGTCATCGCTCGAGCAAGTATCTCAAGAGCTTGGGCAAGTTGCTCCCTGAATTCCCCAGGTGATTGTGACGCCGCGAGAGTGAGCCACGTGTGGCTATTTACGGGGTCCGTCTCGGCACCCTTGCCCAGAGCGTACAGAAGCCCGAGCTTGAACTGCGCAAGGAAAACACCCTGCTCGGCCGCCAACCGATACCATTGCACCGCCTCGACATGATCCTCCGGGAGGTCCTCGCCCAACTCATACAGGACCCCGAGGTTGTACTGCGCCAGGGCATCACCCTGCTCAGCGTATCCCCGCAGGTCCTCGACGTCGATCATCGAGTAGATGTCGAGAGGTTCACGTAACGACATCGGAGGGGAATCGTTCAGATTAGAATTTGGTAGTCCTCGGGTCAGCACCGGAGTCAACGGCTCAGCTGAAGCTGAGAGCTCCTTTACATTTTGATCCAAGAGACCCATGAGCGCACTTAGTTCGCCCGCGCTATCCTGAGTCAATCCCTCTACGTCAGGGTCACCACCTTCCGCCTGACCTGAGCCTGGCACAGAAAGACTCCCCACCTCTGAGGACTGCATTTCTTTACTCCCACCAGCTATCTCAAGAGTTGGTGCTTGCTGCAACCATGGTTGGTTCTGAGTGACACTTACCGTTACGACCAGAACAAGTGCTGCAACTACCGCAACACTCCATGCCGGGTGAAGAGTCGCCGCATTCAGCCCAAGAAACTCCCGCACTCGAGCTACGATAGACCGTGGCGCTTCAGCATTCTCCGGAGTCCACGACCCTAACGCGATCCCAACATCAGCAAACGCTTCGAATTCTTCAGCACAGGATGCACAAACCGTTAGGTGCTCCTCAAAATGTTGTCGCTCTTCAGCCGTGCCTTCGCCATAGAGATGCGGCACAATGTTTTGCTTTTCGTGGCAGTCAGGCATCACATTCTCCTGTATCGCACAGAACTAAGATATGTCCCGCGGCATCTTACGCCGCAACCCCTTAAAGCCATCATATAAGCGGGTCTTAACCGTGCTCAGCGGGACCTTAAGGCGCTCAGCGATCTCTTGCAAGGTCATCTCATCGTAGATCTTCAACCGCACCACCTCTCTCTGCTTAGCGGGAAGGTCCGCCATCGCTCGCTTAACCTCCCGCTGACGATCAAGAACCCCTTCCCCGCGTTCAGATGACGATGAAAGCACAGGCATGTCGGGAACATCGTGACCAACTGGAATAGCCGATGCTCCCTTCGCGGGATCAGCCTTTCCAGTTCTTACGCCTTTCATCCGCTCCTCTTGTTGCTCACGTTCTCCATACCTCGCAGTCTTCTTCTCTTCACCAACCCTTTTCTGTGCAAAATTGAGAGCCGTGTTATGAGTAATCGCGTGGATCCAGGTTGAGAACTTTGCCTCATGTCGGAAGCTGCAAATCTTGGTGTAGGCTTTGAGGAACGCTTCCTGGCACACATCACACGCATCAGCCTCATTCCCCACAATCTTCAGGGCTAGCGCGAACATTTTGGGCGCCCAACGGGAATATAACTGGTCAAACGCCTCCCTATTCCCTTGCTTCGCCAGGGCCACGAGGTCCTCATCATTGTGGGGCATCGGCTTCTGGAGAATAATGGCATAACTACTCTAGAAAGGCCCTTACGAAAGCGCCCGCGGCCCAGCAATGCAATTTTTCGAGTCACACGCTCGTGTTTAACAATTGATTCGAGCATTTTGAATCTGACCGTAGTCCTCGCTATACATATAGACTTGGCCGGTGACCCTGCAGCCTTCAACGATGCGTTCCACATCGCGTCTCGACAACTCCTGAGTCTCGGCCCGCGCCGAAGAGGACCCCAAGGTCACGGCAAGTAATCCCCCTACGCTGATTCCACACACCACCACAAGGACCCTGAATCCGAAATTCATGCTTACCTTTCCTTTCTACACGTATCCTCGAAAGTCCTCAGTTCAACACGGACTGTTCCTCAAGTCCGAGTCGCTGAAAGAACGCATTCCACACCCGACGTGCCTGAAGTAGCATGGTGTCGGACTGGCCTTTCCCGAGTGGCTGTTGGACAAACTGATAACCCGCCGCCACGGGCGTGGTCACGCTGCCACACTCAGACATAAATCGGTCAACAATCTCATCGCGGTGTTCCTGCACATATTCCTCGGAGTGTGCATAGAACGAAAACACCGGCGAATGCTCCAGTAAGTCCGAGTAGACGAGTAACACCCGCCGAGCGTGTGGCTGGGATGCACTGTCCACTGTTTCCAGAAACTGGCACAACGGTTGAACAATGAATGACTGTTGATAGGTCAGCCCTTCGGCGATCCCAAGAATTGGAGCGTCCCGCACTAGACGGCCAATGTTTTCTTGGACATCCGTCGTAAAGCCCTCGATGATCTTGAAACGTTGAAATTTATTTTCGTTGGCCTCACCCACGGGGATGCTGACCCTTGGGGCGTTAGGAAGCAGGCTGTTATCAGCGATTGGATAGACCGCAACTGACCCTCCACGAAGACGTGACTCTCCCATGACTGGCTGAGTGACCAGCGGTGGAATCCTCTCGACCTCTTGTGCTTCTACCAGCTGGTGTCGGTTACGCTCTTCGGCCTCGGTCCGATCAATAAAGATGGCCACCTCTGTATAGGTCGGCTGGAAGTTCGCTTCCGAAGGAAAACACCCGCCCACCGCCAAGCCCGATACAACTACCGCGAGCCACCCGCAGCCCAATCCTGCTATCGTCCCTCGTCGTTGTGCAGTCATGCCGTACCTTCTGTCGTCACTTCCATCTGGCTTCTAAGTACCGCGCTCTGGCTATCCGCTTCGGCATAGGACATTACAACCGGCACCTCACTTCGGACGACATGCTGTGGCGGCTGTAGTTCCTGCAGTTGGACAGATGGCCGGACCAACGGAGCCGGATTCGCCCGGAAACCCACTGGCCCTATCTGGTTCCAGCGAGCACTTATATTCGCAGTCCGAAATGTCTGAATCGCTTGTTGATATTGCTCGTTAATGGTGTTCTCCAGGGCTTTCAACGCTGCCAACATGGTGTTGTAATACGCAATAGCCTCCCGGTACCTGTGTGCCAGAGCAGCCTTCCGATTGCGAATCTTGGTTGTTTTCGCCACAAAGTCAGCGTTGATTTCGTCGCGCCGAGTAGCATGCGACTCGTCGGCTGCTCGGCGGTCCGCGAGGGCCGTGGCTTTCTGAGTTTGATACACCGTCTCCGCGCGAGAGTAATCACGCCAGACAGCTTCCAGTTCCGCACTTTCATCGTGGTGACCACAGGCTAGCAAGGTGCCGATGCCGTATAACAGGACGCTCAGTAGCACAAAGAGCATGGCATTGGCTGGGTCGGGCGAGAGACCCGTAGTGGCCTCAATATAGAGCATGCGTAGCCTGGCAACGAGGTAACTGAGTGTCACGATTGCGGTGGACGCCCCCACCACAATACCTACATTGAGCAACCTGGACTCCCGCGCCTTCCGTCGTTTCAACGCCACCCCTACGAAATGCGCCGCCAACGGAATCGCCAATACCAGGGTCCCGGCCATAAGGTAGGTCGCCCACCTACTCTCACCAAGCACCTGAAACACGAACATGTTCAGTGGGAATTCACAAATACCAATAAGCGCAAGCAGTCCTAAATACACCCACCTCGACCGGGGCCAGGCATCCAGATACTGGCGTCCCAATTTCTCCTGGACCGCGTGTAAGCGTTCCTTCGCATGATTGAAGGGCACTTGCACCGCATTGCTGAAATGTTCAACAAGCAGAGTGAGCCGTCGTGTGTGTTCCTCGTCAGTAACACGAATTTGTTCGGCCGTCTCCTCCTGTAATCGCGTGACGCGCGCCTCCGTCTCCTGCTGCCATTCCAGCGGTGAACGGTCGAGTTCCTTCGCCACCCCGATAGCCTCGGTATGCTCTGTCGTTAGCGCTGGGGTAATTGCAGATTCCACGTTCCCAAGCAACTCGCTATATTGCGCATGGATCGCTCGCTCCCCATCTAAGTTTTGGGTTTGGTCAGGAGCCGGGAGATTCACGGTTCCGAGCCTGTCTCCACTTCGCCGCGCTTCGCCCAGATAGCGGCGGTGCTTCTCCTGCAGCGGCGGCGTTAGGTCTGAAAACTTCTTCTCTACACGCGCCTCAATCTCACTCATAGCCATATCTGCCTCCTCCAGTGTCCGCGGTTCACGTCTCTGAATCACTCCACCCGCCTTTCTAAAAAACACGGCCTGAGACCAAGGGGAGGAGCGACCAAAAGGAGGCGGGTCCATGGCATTGACCTGCGACGCTTAGCCCCTACACTCCGGGAAGACTGAGCGACGCGCCTTGGCCGCTCCCCCTCCTCGTCCCACGTGCCCACAACCCCTTCGTGGGGCCTTCCCGCCCAATCGGCCCATTTGGCTCAAGTCGTTCGTGAGTTCGTTGTCTGTCTTCCTTTGAGACAAGCATCCGGTCACAAAGTTTGCATGCGCGGACTCTCTACCTCTAGGCCCCGAAATCCTCATCATCCAGGTCAGGGTAATCATTGGGCGATGGCCCAGAGGACCTCCGGGCGTTCGCTTGGTCCTCGGCCTCGGAAACCCTGCAACACAACAAGAACCAGAGAAACAAGAGCAACCCAATGCCGGTGACAACCATGAGCATTCCCTCTGAAAAGCAGAAGAGGGCTGCGCATTCAACCCCGTCCTGCTCCTTTTTAGACAACCGACCTCTATGAAAGTTTGGAATCGGTGGCGACGTCTGGGCCAGCTCCACACAGCCACCACTGCTGCTGGTGCTGACGGTGTGACGCCCTTTTGACGGTGTCGAAATGGGTTGGTATCTTACGGACTGAACCACCTATCTATGCGGTGTCCCGCGAGGAGTAGTCGAGCGATGCGCCTGACCCACGGCCGACTGCAAACGTGTCTCGTCTCGAGCGGACTAATCACGCTCCTCCTGTGGCAGCCCATCAGCGCTACCCACCAATCAACCTCCCGCGCAGAGGCGACAGACTCTCAGGAAGTCGCTGAATTACTCGAATCGCTGGCGACGCTCGAAGCAGCTCCAGACCCGAATGAGGTGTTGATCGCGGACACGCTCTTTCGTCTCGGGACAACCTATTTCGAAGCAGATGAGGTAGTAAGTGCGATACCAGTCGTAGAGCGCGTCCGCGCCCTGCTCGACCTTGGCCTGGAGGCGCCCACTCAGGAGGTCGTGAACATCCTACACGGGGTCGGATGGACCTATTACCGGACTGGCTCATTTGCGGAAGCCCTCCCGCTATTGCAACGCGTCCTAGCGCTCCGCGAGGCAGCCTCAGACCCGAATAGCCTGTCGACCGCGCGCACGCAACGCCATCTCGGTTACGTCTATATCGACGCCGGCTCGTTTGCTGAGGCCATTCCGCTTCTCCGCCAAGCACTGGCGACTTACGACGCGGGCCCAGAGGCCAATGAGTCTTGGTTTGCGGGGGCGCTGGCCTCCCTCGCTCGCGCCTATCAACAGACGGCCAAGCACGCAGAGGCGATTCCGCTTCTTCGCCGCGCACTGGCGATCTACGACGCAAACCCAGAAACCCAGCAGCCCGTAATCACCGAGGCGCTGCGCTCCCTCGGAAATGCCTATGGCGAGACAGGCGACTACGCGAGCGCGATCCCAGCCTTCAATCGAGCCCTCGCCCTCTACGAAATGGACCCTGACACACATGCGGTAGCCATCGCGGGCACCCTCAGGAACCTCGCGTTCGCCTATGAAGATACAGGTAATTCTACGGAGGCGATTCCATACTTCCGCCGCTACCTGGAGTTCCTCGACGCGGACCCAGCGGCTAATCAGTTCGCGATCGCGAAGGTTTTGTCCGGCCTGGGGCTCGCCTATCTATCGACGGCCGATGACGCGCAAGCGATTCCGCTTTTCCACCGCGCACTGACGATCTACGACGCGAACCCTGAGTCCAACCCGGACGAGGTCGTGACAGTGCTGTATTCCCTTGGGCTCGCCTATCTATCGACGACCGATGACGCGCAAGCGATTCCGCTTCTTCACCGCGCACTGACGATCTACGACGCAAACCCTGAGGCCAACCCGGCCACGACCGCGTTAATGCTGTATTTCCTTGGGACCAGCTATCAACAAACGTTCAATCACCCAGAAGCGATCCCACCGCTCCGCCGTGCACTAGAGATCTTCGACCTGGACCCAGCGGCTAATCAGCTCTTGGTCGCTGAGACGCTGTATAGCCTCGGATTCTCCTATAACCGGACGGACCGGTATGCGGAAGCGACCCCACTTCTTCGCCGCGCATTGGCGATCCACGAGGCGGACCATGAAATTGCCAAGAGCGAGCCAGGTCGGATTGGAGAGATTCTCCGTGACCTCGGGCAGAGCCTAAGGAACACGGACGATACGACGGGCGCTATTCCTTTCCTCCAGCGCGCGGTCGTGGTCTTTGAGGAGGTCAACGAAGCCAACCCAGAGGGGAAGAAGATTCCTTTCGTGCAGGCTTTGAACGAGCTCGGATCCACCTATAACCAGATGGCCAATTACGCGGAAGCCCTTCCACCTCTCCAACGCGCACTAGGGATTCTCGACGCGGACCCAGAGGACCCAATGATCAAGGAATCATTGATTTCGACGGTATTGTCCGGTCTCGGGTTGGCCTATGGCGGGATGCGCCGTAGTGCGGAAGGGCTCCCGCTCCAACGCCGCAACCTGCAGATTCAAGAGAGGGCTTTCCGAACGGATCCGGAAGGCGGGTATCCTTCATTCGTACTCGGGTTACGGGTCCTCGCTTCCAGTTTAACCGTGCTCGGCGAGCACGATGAAGCGACCTCACTTATGTACCGCGCCCTGGTGCTCGAGGAGTCGAACCCAGACACCACACCGGCCTCGCTCGCGGAGGCTCATTCCCACCTCGCCTTCACGTATCACTCCGCGAACGATTACACGGAAGCGATCTCTCTTTACCACCGCGCGCTAGCACTCAAGGAGGCGAACACAGACACCCCGCCGGCCTCGCTCGCGGAGACTCTGCGCGATCTCGCAAGTAGTTATGAATTCGCGGGAAGTTACGCAGAAGCGACCCCACTTCTTCGCCGCGCATTGGCGATCTATGAGACGGACCCATTGACCAATCAGGCGACGATCGCGGGCACACTAGCCTTGCTCGGAGATAACTACCTTGCAATGGAGAATACGCGGCTGGCTGTGCCTATTATCCGTCGCGCAATCGAGCTCTGGGAAACGGACCCGGTGGCTTACCAAGATGAACTCTATGATGGGCTCCTAGCCCTCACCTACTCCGAGTTACTTTCTGCTTTTTTCGAACCAAGTTCAGGCGTCGAAGACCTGACCGGAGCACTTGTATCAGCGCGGCGGGCATTGAAGTTCACGGAGCAATCGTATGGCGCCGATTCCAATCGCGTCCATCACAATTTATTTATTCTCGGCGCTATGCTTTCGGCCACTCCTCGTTGGATATCAGAGGCTATAACCGTCCTCCAACGTGCCCTCGAGCTCACCGAGCCGCGCCGGGAATCGAACGACCCTACGGATTTCTGGGGTGACGTCTTTGAAGACAATTCTGACCGAAGTGCGGTGTTTACACTCGAATTGTTGGGCAATCTCTACAACCAACTGGGAGATACTCGAGCTTCGATACATGCGTTCCGGCGAGCGGTGGCCTTGGAAGTCGGCGGCAACAGAATAGGGAACAGTCTTGATGGTTTATTACGGCATCTGTTCTCTTCACCAGAATTCCTCACTTTCACAGGGGATGTATCGATTACCGAATTTACGTCGACCGTGAAATATCTTATGGACGCACCAGGGAGAGGACAAATCGATCCCTCTTTTAATCTTCCAGGTTTTTTCCCCAGCGGTCGAGAGTACCTTTCCTGGCAAGCCAAATTTCGGGCGGTAGTCGTGCTCGGTGTCTTAGAGCAGCTAACCGGCGAGAGAGACCCGGACATTCTCCCGAGGCTTCATGAACTGCGGAGAATAGCCGAAAGAGAGAGCAGGTTTGAGGTCTACTTTCTCTTTTTAATTGCAGACCGACATCACAAGGAAGGCAGGATTTCTGAAGCGACGGCAGCATACGAACGTGCTCTCGCACTGTTCGAACAGACTGCCGTCGCCGGTGAAGCGGAATTCTTTGGAACTTCGTTAGGCACAGCCCTGTATGCTCTGGGTGATGTGCCTCGCGCAATTCGACTTTGGCTTGCAGCTGCCGAGAGCGAGCGCACATCTACACAATCACTGATTAGCGGGCTGCCTGAACGACAAGCGGTCGGGGTGCTCCAACCTATTCGCTCTGCCGTCCGCACCCCTCTCGACCTTGCCTTGTCGGCGGTCATTCAGGACGGCTCTGGAGACCTCGGCACTGTCTGGGACGCCGTCATCCGCAAACGCCCCCTGCTGCTCGACGAACTCCTCTTCCGACATCGCATCGCCGCCGGCAGCGTGCCTGAACTCGGTCGCCGGGTCGCGGCCCTCACGACCGCTCGGGAGGAGCTCGCGCAACTGTTGGTGCAGGCTGTTGGGACTCGGTCTGCCAGCGAGGAGCGCGCGTTAATTGAGGCCGCGCTTCAGAAACGGGAACGCGCTGAAACCACCCTCGCCGAAGCCATCGGGGCGTCTCAGTATGAGCAAGAAAGGGAGTCGGCCGTCGGCTGGGCTGAAGTGACAGCAGGGCTCTCCGAGACCACCGCGCTAGTGGCCTTTACCAAATACTCCCTGCTCGCGCCGTCCGCACTGGAAGAGCAAACATTCGACGTCCACCTTGGAGGCGTTCCCTCGTATCTTGCATTTGTGCAGAGGGGCTCGCAGCCACCGGTCGTGGTTCCAATTGGCCCCGAAGATGACCTCGTGCGCAGCGTCGACCGGTGGCACCGTGAGGCCGCGTTGCAGCGTGATGGCGTTGAAGTGGTCTTCCTCCCGACTGAGGATGACGAGCGCGCCTATCGCGAGGCGGGCGTGACGTTGCGCCAACTCATCTGGGACCCGCTGGTCCCACACCTCGCGGGTGCCGAGCGCGTGTTCGTCGTCCCGGATGGTCCGCTCAACACGGTCAATCTGGCGTCGCTACCCCTCGGGGAGGACGCCTACCTCATCGAGCAGGACCTCCTGATTCATTACGTCGCCAACGAGCAGGACCTGGTGACGTTTGGGAACGACGCCCCAGCCGGCACGGGACTACTCGCCCTGGGCGCCCCAACGTTTGAGGCCACTGCCGTGACTGCCGCGCGCGCCGAGGACACTGACGCATCCGTAGGATTTTCCGGACGGAGCGCAACGTGTGACGCGTTCACCTCCCTTCAATGGGCGCCGTTACCGGGGACCGCGACGGAGATTAGTAACGTCGTTGGCTCATGGGCCGTGAGTGAGAACCGCGACGCGCAAACGGTTTTTCAATTCACCGGCGCCGGTGCCACGGAGCGCGCTTTCAAGCAGCATGCACCCGGCCGACGGGTGCTCCACCTCGCCACGCACGGGTTCTTCCTGTCCAACGAGTGCTCCCTCAGCTCGCCCGAAACGTCTCCGTTCTCAGAGACAGATCCCCCGCCTGTGAACACTCGCGCTGAGAACCCGAGCGAACCGATGGTTCGCGCGCGCAGGGTGGTCGAAGAGATGACAGACTCGTTGTTGGTGAATCTTGACGAGGACCCGCTGGTCCTGTCTGGGTTGGCCCTGGCCACCGCGAACGCGAGGGACACGACCGACTCTGCTCGAGACGACGGCATCCTGACTGCGGAAGAAGTCGCCGCGATGGACCTCTCGGGCGTTGAGTGGGCCGTGCTTTCCGCGTGTGAAACCGCGGCCGTCGGGGCGGCCGACCGTGTCACGACGGGTGAAAGCCTACGGCGGGCGTTTCAAGCCGCCGGGGTACAGACTTTAATTATGAGTCTCTGGGATGTAGCTGATGCACCCACCCAACAATGGATGACCACGCTCTATCAACAGCGTTTCGAACACGGTGTCGGAACGGCCGAGGCGGTTCGCCATGCCAGTCTGCAAATGCTCCGCGACCGGCGAGACCAGGGCCTGACGACGCATCCTTTCTTCTGGGCGCCTTTTATCGCCGTGGGGGATTGGCAGTAAAGCGAAGGCCCTGTTGTGCCACCGTCTATGGTCACGCAATAGTCAGGATGAGAAAGAAAGCTGCTAAACCCAACACGATTATCGCTGCACAACCAAGAACCGTTCCCCTTGCTGCCTTCCGTCCAAATATGACGGCAACGGTCAACAAGACTAAACAAACGGAAATTACGATCTCCATCGGCTCCAACCCTCAGGAACACCCTTGATTAACGAAGGAATACGACAAGAATGCGACCGAATCTTGGTCTTGCTTCCGGAGTTGCATGTCTAAGCAACCCGCGTATTGAGGGTCGGCTTACAGAATCCAACAAAAACAACACAGACGATGAGCCACAGTAGAAACAAACCAAACCTTGTCCAAGCGGATCTTTCCCGATCCTCCACGATCACTGCGAACACACCAAGAACAATACAGCCGCCGACTAAGAACACAGCCACCCGGAGCAAGTCCCACACTTCCATATCCAGCATGGTGGTAACCAAATCTCTAATTGAGCTAAGTGTTGTATTGAGGAATTCAATAAATCCCGTGACTAGACTGCTAATTAGTTCCCTCAGAGTCACTACGAAACTCCCATCCTTGGGCCTCATCCTGCCGCTGGCAGCGGTAGACATTCAACGTGAGGCACTAAATCTCCTAGCTTTTCCCCCACGTTCTGGCCTCCCACCCAAAGCAAAACGCAAACCAGGTCCAAAGTGCCCCGTGGAGTCCGTTGCTGCTTAGCCATGGGGTTCCACAGATCGACGGGATAATGACAGCTCCCAAAGCCGCAGCAGCGACCATCCAGCCAACCCCTTCGAAAAATCCGTCTTTCAAAGACACCGTATTGGTCATCCTCACAGCCCTCTCGACTACCGCTACTCTTTTGCTCTTCTCTCAAGAAATCAAACGACCACCGCAGTGAAAGTTGGGCGGCACGTGACCACGTACCGCCCGTCAATATCCAGCGTGTGTCCATTAGCAGTTGGTGAACGAATAGTTCCCGATTTGCGTCGTCGTACAACTGGTGCCGTCACTAAAGTTACTGAATTCAAAGTCCCCGATGCGGGTCGAGGTGCCAGACACACCGTTGTCGAAGTCGTGATATAGGAAGTTCCCAATGCGGGTCGAGGTGCCAGACACATCATTGTCGAAGTCGTGATAGACGAAGTTCCCGATGCGGGTCGAGGTGCCAGACACGTCGTTGTCGAAGTCGTGATAGACGAAGTCCCCGATGTGGGTCGAGGTGCCAGACACACCGTTGTCAAAGTCGTGATACACGAAGTCCCCGATACGGGTCGAGGTGCCAGACACGGACGACTGTGCGTCCGCAGATGACGCCAAGGACAGCACAAACACTGCTACTACCGATAGAACTAATCTGCTCTTCATTACCGCCACCTTTCAAAAGCCAATATGGACATTGGTCCCGTTGGTTGCCAGCATTACGACATCTTCACCGGACCACCCTCTTTCTTCTCTTTAGACAACCGTCTCGCAAAAGGTTTGGAAATTTATTCGTTTTAATGATCCGAAAGTGGTCTGACCACTCCTCTCTTCTTCTGGGCACCCTTACAGGTAGCCAGGCACTCTCCTTCCCCTGCCCGGCGCATAATCTGATGCGTAGCTAAACCACCTCTCGAATCGCCGTAATATAAAAAGGCCCTCGCCGGGTTTTACCGACGAGGGCCTTCTGCGATAACCACGACACGTCAATTAATATGGGTCGGTCGCGTATATCCGTGGCGGCTGCGTAGCATACGGATTCGTCGCACTGTATGGACTGAAGCGACTACCAAATCGACCATACGGGTTGTTGACACTGTCCGGGGAAAAGCGACTCCCATAGCGCCCGTAGGGATTGGCTGTCGAATCCGGGTGAAACCGGTTTCCACCCAATCTCCCTATGTAAGTCCCATCGTGGCCGTATAGACGCGGCGGGTCTGGGTTAAAGCGGTTGAAATGCTGACTAAACGGGTTGTTGATACTATCCTGGGAAAAGCGACTCCCATAGCGCCCGTAGGGATTGGATGTCGAATCCGGGTCATACCGATTGGCGCTGTACTCACCAAGATATCCGCCCGATGTCTGCGCAGCAGCGGATGACGCCAGGCACAGCATAAAGATTGCAAGAACTGCGACACCTAATCTGCTCTTCATTTCTGCCCCCTTCCAAGGGTCGATTCTGGAACTCTGAACACGTCTTCCTTGCTCTCTCTTTTAGACAGCTGACTGGCGAAATAGTTTGGAGTATTGCGATCCGGGGCACCACCGGTGTAAATTGGCGTATACAGGCTAGATAGCCCGTACCGGTGGCGTCTTTTTGCAGGGATTTAGGCAGATATGCCCCAGACCCTCGGCTGGCTACCCGCATTTCTGATCTGGGTTGTCCTTGCGTCACCCCTCCTGGCGCAGCCCATCGACTCTGCACAGGACTCAACCTCACCTGTAAATGCGACGGACGCTCAGGAAGTCAATGAGCTCCTTGACAGGCTGGCAACGCTTGAGGCAGAACCTGACCCAAATGAAATTTTAATTGCCGGCACACTCCTACGTCTTGGGGAAGCCTATACCGACACCGACGAACCAGAGCTGGCCATTCCGATCCTGCAGCGAGCCATCACTCTCTACGAAGTGGACCGATTTGCAAATGCGCTACCCATCGCGAACAGCACGGCAGCTCTCGCCGACGCCTACAGATCGACTGAGGCCTATAACGACGCCATTCCGCTACTTTTGCGCGCCTTGGCAATTTACGAATTAGACCCAGACGCCCAAGCGTTATCCATCGCGGACACTCTCGCAGGTCTCGGCGACGCCTACATCCAGACCGAAGCGTCTACCGTGGCGATTCCGCTCCTTCAGCGTGCACTCGAACTTTACGAAGTAAACCCGGAAACCGATCCAACAACAACCGCGACCACTCTCGCAGATCTTGGCTACGCCTACAGTTACACCGGGTCCGAACTGGAGGCCGTTCCACTGTTCGAGCGTGCGCTCGGCCTTTATGAGAGACACCCAGAGACCGATCCAATAATAACCGCGGATATTCTCGTGCAACTCGGCTTCCTCTACAACGGGACCGGCGCGTATGCCGAGGCAATCCCGAGCTTTGAGAGCGCCCTGGGCATCTACGAGGAGGTGGACCCAGACACCTACGCGGCAGAAATCGCGGACCTCCTCGCACGAATGGCCCACGCCTACGGTGAGACCGGCGCGTCGGCCAGCGCGATTCTGGTCCTCGAGCGCGCTCTGGGCCTCTACGAGGAGATGGACCCAAACACCTATGCGGTAGACCTCGCGGACACACTGGCACGTCTTGGCTACGCCTACATCGGTACCGGCGCGTCGGCCAGCGCGATTGCTGTCCTCGAGCGTGCTGTCAAACTTTCCGAAGGAAACCCGGAAACCGATGAAGAGATCCTCGCAGACACCCTTAGGCTTCTCGGCTTCACCTACGCCTACGGTGAGACCGGCGCGTCTGCCGAGGCAATCCCACACCTTGAGCGCGCGCTCGACCTCTACGAAGGAGCACCGGAGCCAAACAGCCAAACCATCAACATCGCGCTCGTCCTCCGGCATCTCGGCTACGCCTACAACGAGACCGGCGCGTGGTCCAGCGCGATTGCGGTCCTTCAGCGTGTTCTCGAGCTGTCCGAAGTAGACTCGAGGGTAGAAGCATTAGGTCGCGGGTTCGTTCACGTAAACCTTGGCACCGCCTACAACAACACCGGGGCGACTGCCGAGGCAATCCCGCACCTTGAGCGCGCCCTAGGCCTCTACTATCTGGACCCGGACGCGACTGCAAGTGAGTTCGCGTTCGCCCTTCTCCGCCTCGGCTTTGCCCATAACGATAAGGAAACATACGCTGAGGCGATTCCGATCCTTCAGCGTGCACTCGAACTTTACGAAGGAGAATCGGAGATAACTGCATCAGCTCTCGCATACACCCTCGTAAATCTTGGCATCGCCTACAACAACACCGGGGCGACTGCCGAGGCAATCCCGCACCTCAAGCGCGCCGTGGGTATCTTCGAGGAGATAGACCCCGACTCACATGCGGTAGACATCGAGAGCGCCCTCCGCCACCTCGGCTTTGCCTATAACGAAAAGGGAGCATATGCTGAGGCGACACCTGTCCTCGAGCGCGCTCTGGTTCTTGCAACCAAGCGTAACTTGGCTCTCATAGAAGAGGGTTCGAACGGAGATCCTGGCCCCCTTGCGTATACCCTTCGGAGTCTCGGCTATACCTACACTGAGAGCGGGAAATCTAGCGAAGCCATTTCGATCCTCCAGAACGCCATAACGCTCTACGATGGAAACCCGAACATACCATCGGTCAACCTAGCTCACGCCCTCCGAATTCTCGGCTACGCCTACAACAACACAGAGGCCTCTGACGACGCGGTTCGAGTCCTTGAGCGCGCTCTCGACCTTTACGAAGAAGACCCTGGCCTAGATCCAGACTCCCTCGCCGCGACACTTTCGAACCTCGGCTTCGCCTACAATCAGACCGAAGCGTTTGCCAAGGCGATTCCGATCCTTCAGCGTGCGCTCGAACTCTATGAAATAGACCGGGAAACAGGCCCAGCGATAACCGCGGACGCCCTCGCACGTCTCGGTTACGCCTACAATGCGACCGGCGCGGAGGCCAACGCGATTCCGGTCCTCGAACGCGCCGTGGGCCTCTACGAGGAGGTGGACCCAGACATCCATGCGGTAGACCTCGCGATAAACCTCGTAAGACTTGGTTTCGCCTACAACGAGACCAGCCCTTCAGAAGCAATCCTGCATTTCGAGCGAGCCGTGGGTCTCTACGAGGAGATGGACCCAGACACCTTTGCAGCAGACATCGCGGACGCCCTCGCACGTATCGGCTACGCCTACAATGCGACCGGCGCGGAGGCCAACGCGATTCCGGTCCTTGAGCGCGCCGTGGGCCTCTACGAGGAGGTGGACCCAGACACCTTTGCAGCAGACATCGCGGACGCCCTCGCACGTATCGGCAACGCCTACAACAACACTGGGGCCTATGCAGAAGCAATCCCGCATCTCGAGCGCGCCGTGGCAGGCTTCGAAGGGGCACCAGATAGTTATGTGATTTACCTCGCGGACACCCGTAGGAATCTCGGCACCGCATACAACTTTACCGGGTCATCTGCTGAGGCCATTCCGCATCTCGAGCAAGCCCTGGCCATCTACGAGGGGCTAGGTCCGGACACATATGCAGAATGGATCGCGGACACCCTCGCAGAGCTTGGCTACGCCTACAAGCAGAATGACCTATCTAGCAGAGCGATTCCGGTTCTCGAACGCGCTCTGGACCTCTACGAGGTGCTTTACCAGGACACCTCCGGGGCGGAATACATCGCGGAACAAATCGCTATAACACTTGGGACCCTCGGCGACGCCTACATCCTGAGCGGCTTCTATGCTGAGGCGATCTCGCCCTTCGAGCGCGCCATAGGCATCTACGAGGGGCTAGGTCCGGACACATATACAGAATGGATCGCGGACGATCTCAAAAGTCTTGGCTACGCCCACAACCGCACCGGTGCATTTCGGCTTGCCATTGATGCCTTGCAACGCGCACGAAATCTCGTGGAAAGGCATTTGGGAAGAGACGACCCCGCTCTCGCGCCTATTCTCTTTGAAATGGCGCAGCTCGGAGCCTTTAAAAGTGCCGACGCTGGACTCCGAGCCCTAGAACACGCGATCGCTGTACAGGACGACGATCACACGTTGTATCGCAGTCTTCACAGTGTGATGACGTTCGCGTTAAACGACTGGCTCGACTCTGGTGACCCCAACAGCATGGTTCTTATCCCGGCTACGGAACAGCTGGTCCGCATGGCTGAACGTGTGTATGGCCCAGACGACTTCATGGTCGCCTACGCTTTAGAACAGTACGCAACTGCTCTTAGTATTTCTGATTTTGTCACCGGCGAAAACGATCGGAGGGTCATTCCCACGCTTGAACGCGCACTTAATATGACCCGGCAATGGGTTCAAGCGGCAGGAGAGAATTCAGACGGCTTCAGAGTGAGCGAGGGAACGCTTTTCGGTCTCCTGGACTCCATCGCCTTTCGTTACGGAGATGAAGGCAACTTCTCTGCAGCACAAGCGGGGTTTGAACGCCTCCTCGCAAATACCCGAGCATTAACCCTACCGGAACCATTGGAGGTCGAATCTAATGCTCAGGTTGGCCTAGGCATGGCTCTCTACGCACGCGGGCATACAATTGACGCACTACACCGGTGGCTCGAAGCTGAGGAAATCGATCGCAACTACCTGCAGTCGACAATTAGCACTCTCCCGGAACGATGGGCCCTCGCAACACAATCACTAATCACCAAAAACGGGAGCGGCGCTCTCGACTATGCTTTGTCAGCCATTCTGCGTGACGAGATCTCTGAAGTGAGCGGCGTCTGGAACGCTGTACTGCGAAGACGACCGCTCCTTTTTGATGAACTCGCCTCTCGGCATTCCATCACCTTTGGTCGGGACCCAGAGACCCTCCGCTTGACCAGAACCCTGCAAACTGCGCGCGCGCAAGTCTCACGGCTACAGGTTCAGAACCTTGACACCGTTCCTGAAGACCAGGATCGGCAACTGCTTCTTACAGCAATCGGCGAGCGAGAACAGGCCGAAGCGAACCTTGCAGCGTTCAGTGCAAGCTATCGAACCACTCTCATGAGGAATCAACTCGAATTGCCAGACGTGGTTGCGACGCTTTCTGAATCGGACGCTCTTGTGGCATTTACGCGATATCGTCGGAGGACACCGGTTCCACGACAAGGACAGCAGGACGGCACTCAGCTCTTTCCATTTCCCTTTTTCAACACACAAATTCCCTCGTATCTGGCGTTTGTGCAGGTGGGCTCACAGCCACCGGTCGTAGTTCCAATTGGCCCCGAAGACGACCTGGTGCACAGCGTCGACCGCTGGCACCAGGAGGCCGCGTTGCAGCGTGACGGTGCTGAAGCGGTCTTTCTTCCGACTGAGGACGACGAGCGCGCCTATCGCGAGGCGGGCGTGACGTTACGCCAGCTTATCTGGGACCCGCTGATCCCACACCTCGCGGGTGCCGAGCGCGTGTTCGTCGTGCCGGATGGAGTGCTCAACACGGTCAATCTAGCGTCGTTACCGATCCGGGAGGATGAGTATCTTCTTGAGCAGGACCTCCTCATTCACTATGTCGCGAACGAGCTTGACCTCGTGACGTTGCCGGACGAGGTCCCGACCGGCACAGGCCTGCTCGCCCTCGGTGGAGCAACCTTTGACGCCTCCTTGACGCCCGCCCCCGTAGAAACTACAGAACCTGCGGAAGCCCTTCAGCCTGACGAGGCACCATTCTACGGACGGCGCGCAACCTGTAGAGAATTTAGCGCTCGAACGTTTTCTGAGTTACCTGGCACCCTCGTGGAGATCGACGACATTCTTAACGCGTGGACCAGTAGTCGATACGGGCAGGAAGAAGGCATCTTCCGCCTCGCCGGCACGAGTGCCACGGAGCGCGCCTTCAAACAGTACGCACCCGGAAAACGGGTGCTGCATATAGCTACGCATGGCTTCTTCCTCTCCGACAATTGCGTGGAGATTGAGTCAGCGTCCCGTCGATCACCCTTAGACATCGTGCTGACCGCCACAGGTATACAGAACCCATCGGTTTCTCGGCAGGACAACGACCTTACAGGCCCATCGACAATTTCCCGAGATCGCGCAGCGGATCCCCTGTTGCTCTCAGGCCTGGCCCTCGCAGCTGCGAACCGACGAAACGCCGTAGACCCAGGTCAAGACGACGGCATCCTGACTGCGGAAGAAGTCGCCGCGATGGACCTCTCGGGCGTTGAGTGGGCTGTACTTTCCGCCTGCGAGACCGCGGCTGGGGCGGACCAGGTCACGACGGGTGAAAGCCTACGGCGGGCGTTTCAAGCCGCCGGGGTACAGACTTTAATTATGAGTCTCTGGGATGTGGCTGATGCACCCACCCAACAATGGATGACTACGCTCTATCAACAGCGTTTCGAACACGGTGTCGGAACGGCCGAGGCGGTTCGCCATGCCAGCCTGCAAATGCTTCGCGACCGACGAGACCAGGGCCTGACGACGCATCCTTTCTTCTGGGCGCCTTTTATCGCCGTGGGAGATTGGCGGTAAGGTGAGTGAACCACCACTTCCCCTCTCCACCATCGCGCCCCACGAGCCCTGAGTCAGGCCGCACTCTTACCGCATCACCGGGTTCCTCCTTCTGGGGCGCTGAACCGCGTTGGGACACCGCTATCACCCGTTGCCTCGGCCAGCGTGTCACCGTCAGCACTGAGCAGCGCCCAGTTGACATAGCCAGCCGAAATAGTTGGCTGCCACGCCGTAACGACGGTCTCGCGACCAGGCGCTTCAATCAGTAGTCCAACAGGCTCACCGGTAGCTCCGACCACGAAGTAGGTCGTCAAATCACCATAGCTGGACTTGATGACCTGCTGCGCTCCATACGATGCCTGCGACACCTGTGCAGTCCGGTCATTAGGCGCGTTGTTAGCCACCCCACGTCGTCGCACCGAGCCAGATTGACTGCCATCGAGAAAATCCTGAATCACGTTTGGCGCGATCGCAAAGTGAACCTGCTCAGCACCTGCTTGGCTTGCAGTGATCAGCCCGACCACCTGGCCGTTATCATCCAATAAGGGGCCTCCAGAGTTCCCCGGATTCACAGACGTTTGGATTTGAACCACTGTGGCTTGGTGATTTGAACCATCATCATAAGTCCAGGTGTAATTCTCCCTAATTTGACTCACCACACCTGTGGTATACGACCAGGGCAACAGAGAACCTAACGGATGACCAATGACATGAATATCCTGAGCAATCTCGGGACTGGAAGTCGAGAAAACCGACAACGTTGGCAGTTTTGTTTCCGACGGTAGCTCAACAATTCTGAGTAGCGCGAGGTCCGTAGTCGAATCCTGATGCACCACTTCTGCAAGAAGACCGTTACTCCAAGCCATGACGTAGTCTTCGGCAATCACGTTCGCAGGGGGCTTGAGAAAAATGATCGCCCACTCAAAATCCTCAATTACATGCCAATTCGTCAGCACCAAACCCGACGCTTCGATAATTACTCCCGTTCCCTCGCTAACCAACTCGAGACTTGCAGCTTGTTCTTGAGCGGTCTCGGCTCCAGCGTCATACACCGCCGTATTGACCAACACAATCGCCGGGGCCGCCTGAGTGAACACGCCCATCCCTTGAGTTCCACGTGTCAGGATCGGCTCTCGATACTCGCGTTGACGTTGCACGCCACGACGATAGCTTTCAAAGGTCTGGACAACCTTTCTCAGATCGTCATGACCTAAACGTGGGCTCCGAACCTCACCCACACCTGAGGATTCATACGAGAGCCCCTGCAACTCTGTGAGGGTCGGCAGCGCAACAAGCTGCTCCTGTGCTCCGAGGTTGGGTGCCAATACACCAGATATAGCGATTCCGACAACGCCGACGAGAGCAACACAGCGACGAGTTCCTGACAATCGCATGGCGGTTTCCTCAATGAGTTCTTTTAAAATTATGGCACTAATATACGGTCTCGGTTGATTAGTTCCAATTCCCAGTCGCAATGAAGGGTGCCCAGAAAAATGGGTGTGCGGCCGCACCTTGATCGCGAAGCTGATTTAGAACATGAAGACTCGCTTGCCGAACAGCGGAAGCCGTTCCCAATCCTTCGAGCAACCGTGCCTGGTAAAGCTCCTCCATCCATTGCCGCGTTGCTTCATCATCAACACTCCAGAGGCTCATGATCACCGTATGGACCCCGGCGACCTGAAATGCCCGGCGCAATCCAAAGACCCCCTCGCCAGCGCGGACGGTGCCAAGGCCAGTGTCACACGCTGACAACACGGCCCACTCCACTCCTGTGAGGTCCAGAGAGGCAATTTCCTCGGCAGTCACGATGCCGTCTTCAGATTCTGGCCCGGCCACCGAACGGTTATTAGCTGCTGCGAGGACCAACCCTGACAGGAGCATCGGGCTTTCTCCCTCTTCTGGATTCAGCATCCTTCCACCGCCCAGTAATTGATGGAGGGTCTCGGCTCTCTGGCCAAGTACCGACCCGCACTCATCGCGAAGAAAGAATCCGTGCGTGGCCAAATGCAACACCCGCTTGCCCGGCGCCTCGCGTTTAAACGCCTCCTCTCTCGCAAAGGTTCCAACCAGCCGAACCACATCCCCTTCAGGAAGCTCATCGCTCCCACGCCAGAGCGCGACAATTCGGTCTACCTCAGCACCCGTGCCCGGGAGCGAACCAAAGTTCATCGAGGCAAACTCTTGGCAGGCCGAACGCCTCGAAGGAAACCGAAAAGCTGTTGGCTGGAGCGTCGAGTCCAGATCCTGCACACTGGACAGGTCTATCGTCTCCGGGCTTGGGATTCGTGCCGTTACCGGCTGCTCATCGAACGCTGGAGCGCCCATCGCAAGCAAACCTTCCGAAGATTTTCGAGCTTCGACAAACCGCACCACTTCCCTCTCGGTCGAGAGGAGATGAATCAGAAGGTCCTCCTCAACAAGATATCGGTCGTCACCCACAGGAAGTGCCGAAAAATTCACGAGTGACAAGGCTCCATCGGGAACTATCAGTACGCGCTTTAAGTCTGAAAAAGCTGAAGTCAGCGGGTCCCACACCTGGGTCCTCAGCCTATTGCCAATCGCCCGGTAAGTCTCAACATCGCCCTGAGTAGGGCGCCTGGATGCAGCCAGACTGTCGTTGCCTTCCGGAAGGAACGAAGCAGCACTGCGCCAACGCTCGACCGACAAATCAATTTCTTCGGCTGGGCCGAGGGGCACCAAGAGAATATCTTCGGTGTCGAACCGTTGAATCAATGCCAAATACGAAGCTACCTCTCTTGAAACAACAGTAGTGGAACTAGGAGGCAACACATTACGCCGCAAGCGAAAACCTTGGGACCCTGGAGAAGCGGGTCCGCGCATCAGGCGCTTTTGATATCTAACGAAGGACACGAGCGCTGTGTCTGGCGGGAGCGCTTCATTGACATCCTGTAGGTCGATTCCCTGCTGCTCCTCATAGCGTCGAAACGTCGCGCTTCTTCCGCTTAACGCTTCCTCAGCCCTAGTCTTGGCCTGCCGGGCTTCGTTAAGCACTCGGTCGTAATACTCGGTGGATGTTTGCGCCACCGCTCCGACGACCACCCTTGCAAGACGCTGACGCGCCTCAATTACTTCCTCGTATAACGCAGAAAGCCCTTGGTCATCATTTCGATTTGCTAAATAGTGACGGGCGGCCATTTCATCGAAGATCACGGCACGATGCTGAATGATAGCGTCCGCTACTCTTGATACCGCACCCTGGTCCGGCGCCCCTTCCACAATCGTGAGAGCCAGGTCGAGTCCCTGGCTACTCCAGGCATCCCAGAGCCCGAGCGACGCATCCTCGGTTAGTCCATGTATAGTCGCTCGCAGTGCCTCCCGAATGGAAGCCACGCCGTTCAAGGAATCAAGCAAAGCATTCGTGTCATCCTCCAGCCCATACCGAACGTTTCCTAGGTTGACCAGGTTCCACCCAAATTCTCTCCCGACTGAGCTGTTCTCCGTCTCCAAAAACCTCCGTTGCTCCTCAAGAGCCTCTAACGCGCCGGACAGGTCGCCAACCCGTAAATGTAGGTCGGCCACAACCTCAATAGTTTTTGATAGATGGGGGCTCTTTGAACCCCCGACTGCCCACGCCAGGTCGACCGCAAGCCTCGCCATGGCGATCGCGGCGTTCTGCTCTTCCACTGACTCTTCCGCGAACAATAGCGAACACATCGCACCGAGACTAAGACGCTCAACGTGTGCTTCAAAAAACGTCGGCCTGGCTAGCGTGCGGTTAACGTCCATGGCTTCATTAAGGACAAGGAGCCGGTCAAGTAATCTATAGACTCTTTCACTTTCCGTCCTGCTGATCCAATTGATCTCCTGAAATCTATTCAGCTCTAATCGAAGTAGTCCATTAATCCCGTAGATGATATTTTCGTGAAACGGACCGAAATAGCTCTCGGCGAGACTTAGGGACCATTCATACGCTTCGCGAGCCGCGTCACCGTCTCCCATTTCCACGAACACAGCGCCCAGTCTCGAAAACCCAATGACGGTTTGCTGCTGGTCTAGAGCGTTCGCATCCACGCGCTCCATGAGCCCCACTTGCATTAATTCGCGTGCCGTTGCCAAATCACCGGTTGCCTGGAAAGCCCGGCCAGCATTGATATAAATCTGCGTGCGATTTGGAGTACGATTCGGCGTCAATCTTGAATCGTTTTGCCCCCGCAGCTGTTCAAGTGTCAAGATCACCTGGCGCCAGTAGCGTTGGGACTCTTCAAACGCGCCACTAGCAAAAAGCACCTCAGCAAGTAAGGAGCGACTGCGAGGATCAAAGAACGACCCCTCCATGTGGAGGAAACTTAGGTCGCCAGCGTCCTTTCCAACTTGACGGTCTCGGATTTCTACGGCTCGAAACGCTCGGAGCAGGGCATCGTTGTAGACCGGACCTTGTTCGCTAGGATCACCAGGGAGCCATAACGTTCGAAGCCGAATCTCGACCGCCAATTCTAGAAGGCCCACAAATCGAGCCCAGTCCGCCGCGCTCGCATCGGCACCGAGACGATGCCACACAGGACGCTCAATGTCCTCTGGCGCAAGGACCTCACTGAGGAGGTCTTCAACGCGTGTCCTTGCCTCTAGGAAGTGACCCGCTTCAAGCAATGCACGAATTGCCCGAAGGTCAGGATACCTAGCCTCTTCGAATGTTCGAGGAAGGGGGTCAGAAGCAGCCGCCTCGACCTCCTCAAGCGTGGGAACCAGAGGCGGTAGTTGGGCGGAAATTGGCGAAGCAAAGATCGCGAGCCAGCAGAAGACGGCAAGTAGAGCGCGGCGAAAATTCATGTCGCCCCTCAACGCATCCCGACCGGAGCCTCCCACCTCACCAACACCGAGACTACTAAACCAGGGTTAACCCAACCCAGTCACACGGGCACGAGGAGGCGCGGTTCGGAACCAATATTACCTGAAATCTATGGATACTATTGGTTCAGCGTGTGACCAGGGACAGTCTTAAAGCCCAAGTCGATGAGGGCTAGGCTAGCAAGAAAAGTAGGCTATTCTACGGACTACCGAAGGATCTTGTGACTAATTTCCGTGTGGCTCCCTTCGCCCTCATGGCAACCATGCTCTGGTTCGCCATTCTCCCTCCGCCAAGTAACGCACAGGACCAAATAACCGCTGCGGAAATCGCCAACCTCGAAGAAAGCCTTGTTTACTACGACAGTGACGAGACCAAAGAACGTCTCTGGCTCATCTATCGAGAGGGTCTCGGTGTATCCCAAGTCGATATCGAAGCTCTCAGCCGGGTCCGTCGAGCCGCCGAGCAATCTAATCCGCAAGCGCAGTACATCCTTGGGTGGATGCACACCAACGCCCTCATCGTCCCACAAGACGATACCGAAGCCGTCAGCTGGTTCCGTCGAGCCGCTGATCAAGGCCACGCAAAGGCACAGGTCAATCTCGGCCGAGCATACGCAAATGGAAAGGGCATCGAGCGGAATTTAGTCGAGGCCATGATGTGGTTCCGGAAGGCCGCCGCACAGGGCGAGGCCACGGGTGAGTATCGGGTCGGATTATTTTTCGATACTGGGCAAGGTGTTTCCGAGAACGCTGTTGAGGCCGTCAGCTGGCTCCGCCGCGCGGCTGACCAGGACCATGCCATCGCACAGGACTACCTCGGATGGATGTATGCCAATGGGCGCGGTGTCCCGCAAGACGACACTGAAGCCGCTACGTGGTATCGCCGGGCCGCCGACCAGGGTGACCCCAATGCACAAGTCTCTCTCTCTCATATGTATCGAGACGGACGCGGCGTCCAGCAAGACCACGCCGAAGCTGTCGCCGGATACCGTCAGGCTGCCGCACAAGGAAATGCTGAGGCAGAGGCC
>Ga0315336_1002871_pt1 | contig 24765 bp, 21 predicted proteins | sample ASW5metaG_FD_204512 | JGI IMG/M metagenome (GOLD analysis project Ga0315336, IMG submission 204512) | Ammonia-oxidizing marine archaeal communities from Monterey Bay, California, United States - ASW #5 | ecosystem: Environmental > Aquatic > Marine > Intertidal zone | place: USA: California... | reverse complement strand
AGGAACCAAATATCGGGTTCTATTGCCAATGAACGAGCAATGCCCACACGTTGCTGCTGTCCCCCGGAGAGTTCTCTTGGAAAATAATTCTCTCTTCCTTTTAAGCCTACTAACTCAACCATCTCCATAGCTTTTTTAATACTTTCATTGGTACCAGTTTTTTTCATCAGCAAAGGAAAGGCTATATTTTCCAGAACAGTTTTATGGGGTAGTAAGGCAAAACTCTGAAAAACCATTCCCATTTTATTCCTTCTTAACTCTATTAACTGTTTACTATTCATTGCTAATAGATCTTCTCCATCAATAAAAATTTTTCCGGAGGTTGCGTCAGTTAATCTTGATATACAGCGAAGAAGTGTTGATTTGCCTGAACCAGAGAGGCCCATTACCACCAACATTTCGCCTTTATGGACTTCAAATGAAGCTTTGTTTACACCAACAATGCATCCGGCTTCTTGGAAAGTTTTGGCATCAACTTCCCCTTGAGAACTTTCTAAAAGCTTTTTGGCATTACTGCCAAAAATTTTATAAACAGATTCACACTTGATAACTGGGTCATTTTTAGATTCAGGTTTATCCGGCATTATTATTCACTATTACACTATATGATTAAATTAAATGAAAAAACTAACAGATAAAACAAAAAAAATCCCCCCTAAATTAGGGGGGATTTTAAATTAAAGTTTTTTATTAACTAGTTTTTCCAAAGATCAAGAGTATCTCTGTATTCAGCAATAAATCCAGCTGCAGCTTCAGCATGAGTCATGCCTTGACTGTCTACTAGATCTGCCATTAAACCGATCATCGGAGCGGTAAAATTAGCCTTAGTATAGAATTTATATGCTGAAGGATGAGTCATTGGGAACTTGATGTGGGCAGCTTTTTTTAGCCATCCTTTTGGAGATCCACAACCTGTTGTTTCTACAGTTCCACCATTCTCTATTCTGCAACCTTCATAGTAAGGCGGGAAATCGATAAAGGTAAAACCTGCAGCGTCAGTGAAGTTTGGAGACCAATTAAAGATAACTGTTCCACGACCTTCTGCTTTTGCAGCTTTTAATTCTGTCCATAAAGCATCTGCACTACCAGCAAATTTTACTGTCCATAAGTCATCAATACCTAAACCTTTAAGTCTGTTAGGCATAACATCTCCATGCCACTCTATCGGTCCTTCTAACCAACGACCTTTTCCTCCTGAATCAGCAGTCGCAAAATTCGCTGCACAATCTGGAGATTTTAAAGCTTCCCAACTTGGTAAGCCAGGGCATAGTCCTTCATCAAGAATCCAATTTGGAAAACCCATTTCCTCAAATGTTATGAGATTATGAGTACCAGCATCAATCAGGCCACCTTTGTCCATTGCTTCATAAAAAGGTATAGCCATTGTTGACTCCCAAGTTTCATGAGCTAAGTGAAGATCACCGATTCTTACAGCTTCATATCTTGAAGCGGATTCAGCTGGAACATACTCTACAGTGTATCCCTGTTCTTCAAACACTTGTCCCAACACGTTAGCCATAACAATTTGGCTTGACCAGTTTAATACTGGAATTCTAATTGGGTCTGCAGCTTTTGAAACAGTACTTATTGCAAGAAATGCAAAAGTTGTTGCTGTTACTGCAATTATTTTTGTTAAAGTCTTTAACATAATTCCTCCGTAGGGTTTGTTAAGATTTAAATCTGATTGTAGACTATGTGTTACAAGAAATAAATCAACAGCAATATTTCATCTGGTGTAATAATTTTTTTCTTTAAAGTTAATTAAAACTAGGAAATAGTTGTTTTTTTAATTAATTTGGAAGGTTATCAATGTCAAAAGTTGCTATTATAGGTTCAGGACCATGTGGCTTATCATTGCTACGAGCTTTTCATCAAGCTGAGCTTAAAGGAGAAAAAATTCCAGAGATAGCTTGTTTTGATAAACAATCTGATTGGGGAGGTTTATGGAACTACAGTTGGAGAACTGGATCTGATCAGTATGGAGACCCCGTGCCAAATAGCATGTATCGTTATTTATGGTCTAATGGACCAAAGGAGTGCCTTGAGTTCGCAGACTATACTTTTGATGAGCATTTTGGCAAAGCTATTCCTTCATTTCCACCGAGAGAAGTTTTGTATGATTATATCTTAGGTCGTGCAAAAAAATCTGATGTAAAAAAATATATCAGATTTGATACCATTGTTACTAGTGTTTCTCATGATGGAAAAGAGTTTAGTATTATATCTAAAGATAAAAAAAATAATTCATTATTAAATGAAAAATTTGATAACATAGTAGTTGCAACCGGTCATTTCTCTGTACCTTTCATTCCTGAATATGAAGGAATGAAATCTTTTCCTGGAAGAATTTTGCATTCACATGATTTTAGAGATGCAGAAGAGTTTAGAGGTAAAGATCTAGTAGTTTTAGGAAGTAGTTATTCTGCAGAAGACGTAGCTTTGCAATGTTACAAATATGGAGCAAAATCTGTTACTATTGGATATCGAAATAATCCTATGGGATTTAAATGGCCCTCTGGCATGAAAGAAGTTCATTACTTAGATAAATTAGAGGGTAAAAAAGCTATTTTTAAAGACGGTCATACACAAGAGGCTGATGCTATTATTTTGTGTAGCGGATATCTGCATTATTTTCCTTTTTTAGAAAAAAGTTTAAAATTAGAAACACATAATCGATTATATCCACCAAATCTCTATAAAGGTGTTGTTTGGAAAAATAATCACAAACTTATGTATCTTGGTATGCAAGATCAATTCCACACTTTTAATATGTTTGATTGTCAAGCATGGTATGCAAGAGATGTTATAATGAATAAAATTCAGATCCCAAGTGATTCTGAAGTTGAAAAAGATATTAAAGAGTGGATTACTAAAGAGGAGCAATTAAAAGACCCTATTCAAATGATAGATTTTCAAACTGAATATACAAAAGATTTGTACGCTGCCTCTGATTATCCAACAATAGATTTTGAATTAATCCGTAAACATTTTAAAGATTGGGAGCATCATAAAGAAGAAGATATTATGACTTATCGCAACCAATCCTTTTCTTCACCCGTAACAGGAACAAAAGCCCCAATCCATCATACTTCGTGGGAAGAGGCTATGGATGACTCTATGAAAACTTTTTTGGAAACTAAATCTTAATAAAATTAAGATTGTTTTTAACTAATTTTGTGAAACATTTAGCATATCAAAAATTTGGAAAAGGCTTTCCTATTGTACTAATTCACGGCTATTTAGGAGGGCCATTGATGTGGCAGTATCAAATAGAAGAATTGAAAAAAAACTATGAAGTAATAACTCCTTGTTTAGCAGGGTACGCAGAAAGTTCGATGCTACGAGCACCAAACTCGATAAATGAAAATGCAAAATTTGTTCTTGAGTTATTAGATCATCTACAAATAAATAATTTACATTTAGTAGGACACTCTATGGGCGGAATGATTGTTCAAGAAATAGCAGCTATGAATATAAAAAAAGTTGAAAAATTAATTTGTTGTGGAACCGGCCCTATAGGAACTCTACCAAGTAGATTTGAGAGCATCAATGAAACTAGAAAAAAAATTCTTAAGTTCGGAATTAGATCTTTAAGAGAGGAGATTGCAAAAACCTGGTTCGTTGATTATGAAAATTCAAATGGTTACTCTATTTGTTTAGAAGAAGGAAAAAAAGCTACTAAACAAGCTGCTTTAGCTAGTCTTAATGCCTGGGAAAAATGGGATGGCCGCGAACAGTTATCGAAAATTCGTTGTCCAACTTTAATTATTTGGTCTGATAAAGATAAGTCCTATGATTGGGCGCAGCAAAAAGCTTTAAAGCAAGGAATTAAACATAGTGAGATAGTTGTAATTAAAGATTGTGCTCATAACGCCCATATGGAAAAACCAAAAACATTTAATGAAATAGTATTAAATTTTATTAAAAAAAATAATAATTAGTCTAATTATAGACACCTAATTCATTTCGATATACGATTAACTTATTAATTACTATAATTTTTTTTTAGGAGGAAAAATGAAATTATTAAAAAATACTTTCATGGCTGGATTAATTACATTATTTGTTTCATTTTCTAGCTATGCAGAAAAAGTTGCAATTGGTGATCCAGGTTGGACAGGAGCAACAGCAATTGCTAATTTATTAGCTGCGGTTGTTACTGACAAAATGGGCGGCGAAGCTGACCTTGTTCCGGGCAATAATACTGCTATTTATCAAGCTATGGACAGAGGAAAAGGTGAAATAGAAGTTCATCCTGATATTTGGCTTCCAAATCAAGAAGCTTATACTAACGAGTATGTTCCAAAAGGAACAGTAAAATTAAGCTCAAATCCTTATGAAGGAAATCAAGGATATTGCGTATCTCAAGATTTTGCAAAGAAAATGAATATCACTTCAATTTTCGATCTTGGAAGACCTGAGGTTGTAAAGGAAATGGATAGTGATGGTAATGGAAAAGGCGAGTTTTGGATTGGCGCTGATGGATGGGCATCTGCAAATGTAAATGAAGTAAAGCTTAGGGATTACCAATTATATGATGCAGGAGTTGAACCTATCAGAGCAGCTGAAGCTGTAAAAAATGCTCGAGTTTTAGACTCCATCAAAAAAGGAGAAGGTTATGCTTTCTATTGCTATAAACCTCACGCAATTTGGGGAATGGCAGATGTGGTAATGTTAGATGAACCTACCTACGATCCTGAAAAATACAAAATGATTCAGCCAAAAGCAGATCCAGATTGGTACAATAAATCATATGTGGCTTCAAAAGATGCTCTTAAAAACATTCAAATTGGATGGGCAACTTCATTAGAGGCACATGCACCAGCTATTGTTGAATTTTTCAACAACTTTCAAATAACAGCTGATGATGTTTCTTGGATGGCCTTTGAAATATCTGTCAACGAAAGAGACTCAGCTGAAGTAGCCAGAGAATGGATGGCTAATAATGCAGAAACAGTTGATGGTTGGTTAGGATTATAATTTAACTTATGTAAAAACCGACGTTAAAAACGTCGGTTTTTTTTATCACACATCTTATGTCATCTCAAAATTCTGGAAGCTATATTGAAATTCAAAATATCTGGAAGGTATTTGGAAATACTTCTCAACAAGCATTAGAAGTAATAACAAAAAAGAGTATTTCAAAACAAGAAGCTCTAGAAAAATATAACTCTGTAATTGGAGTTTCAGATGTTTCTTTTAGTGTTAATCCTGGAGAAATTTTTTGTGTCATGGGATTATCCGGAAGTGGCAAGTCAACACTAGTCAGACATATTAATCGATTGTTAGAACCGACTTCAGGAAATATTTTAATTGATGGCCAAGATGTAATGGGATTTGAAAAACATCAATTACAAGAATTTAGAAATAAGAAAATTGGCATGGTGTTTCAAAATTTTGCCTTAATGCCTCATCGATCCGTAATAGATAACATTGCTATGCCTCTTGAAATAAGAGGGATTAATAAAAATAAAAGATATGAAAAGGCAAATGAAATTTTAAATGTAGTTGAACTACGAGGATGGGGAAACAAATATGCTCATGAACTATCCGGTGGTATGCAACAGCGCGTAGGATTAGCGAGAGCTTTAGCAGCTGATCCTGAGATATTGTTAATGGACGAGCCTTTTAGCGCTTTAGATCCTTTAATTAGAAGACAATTACAAATAGAATTTCTTAAACTTTCAAAACAAATGAAAAAAACAACAGTCTTTATAACACATGACTTAGATGAGGCTGTAAAAGTTGGTCATCGAATTGCCATTATGAGAGATGGTAAAGTTATTCAAGTAGGGACTCCAGAGCAAATAGTTATAAAACCAGCTGATGAATACGTAGCTGATTTTGTAAAAGGTATTTCAAGATTGAAAGTTGTTGAAGCGAAAACAATTATGAAATCTATAGATGAATTTACAAATAATTATGGTCCATTGCCCAGTAATGCAATACGAATGAAGGAAAATGAAGTTTTAAGTAGTTTAATTGAAAAATCAGTCTCTAAAGATAGCCCTATTATTATCACTAATTCAGATGGAAAAGATATAGGAGCAATTTCTCAAAAAGATTTGTTAATTTCTGTTGTTGAAGGACAAGATGAATAAAGAAAAATTGTCAAATACTGATCAAGTTAAAGAGTTTGTAAAAACTAATCACGATTATTACATCAATGAATTTGAGCGTATTGGTAATAGTTCAAAATACGTATTCTCTTTTAATTTATCAGCATTTTTATTGGGCTCTATTTGGTACAGTATTCGAAATATCTGGAACTGGTCACTGGCATTCTTAATAATTGAAACCTTTGCAATAGTACAAATTGTTAGAGGTTTTTTTGGAAATATAAGTGCAGAAGCTTATAATAAAATTGAACAGATTCAATCCACCATAGATTTTAGAAATAAACAACTTCAGGCAGCAATAGAAAACAACTCTGATAAAGTTGAAATGTTTAAGAGAACTATTCAATCTCTAGAGGATGCTATATCTGATTATTTAGCTGAAGCTCAAAGAGTCGAAGCTTCAGGTTTTTGGATTGCCATTGGAGGAATACTATTATTTATTTTCATTAGAATATTTCAAGGCATGATTGCTAACACCATTTTAGAAAAGAAATTTTCTGAATGGTTATCAAACAAGTTGATAGGCACCGGCATGAAAATAAATAATTATCTTTTAAGCATAACTTTTACTTTGGTCATTATTTCATTTTCGACAATTCATTATAGTTATCCAAATTTAATAGAGTCGATGAAAGATTTTCCAACTCATCCTGACATAAGATTAGCCTCAATAGATGGAGTGGAAAGTGTTTTTGATTACGCTGTCCTTAAAGGAGAGAAAGTTTTTGATGCCATTACATTTGGAATAAGATCAGTTTTAGACTCGTTGGAGTTGATATTCGTTAAGACACCATGGATCGTTGTAATTAGTGCCATAGTTTTATTAACCGGTTTATCCGCTGGTCCAAGAGCTGCAATCTTTTCATGCGCATTTTTAGCTTATATGGGTTTTTTAGGTTTTTGGATTAAAGCAATGACAACTTTGGCCTTATTGGGTACAGCCGCTATATTAAGTATTACTATCGGGATTCCACTTGGAATTTATTGCGCTACAAGGCCTAAATTTTATTCATTAATTAGACCTTTAATGGATTTTATGCAAACTATGCCCGCATTTGTATTTATGATTCCTGTCATTGCTTTTTTTGGAACTGGTAAAGTTGCAGCTGTCATTATTACCATGATTTTTGGAGGAACTCCTGTTGTGAGATTAACAGTATTGGGTTTAAAGGGTGTTCCTCAAACTATAAGAGAAGCTGCAATAGCATACGGAGGATCCAAATGGTATTTATTAACAAAAGTAGATATACCTCTTGCAATGCCAACAATCCTAGCAGGTGTTAATCAAACTGTTATGCTGAGTTTAGCCATGGTTGTTGTTGCCTCCTTAATTGGTGCTAAAGGTTTGGGTCAAGATGTTTTAGAGGCATTACAATATGCAAATGTTGGACAAGGAATATTAGCTGGTATTGCAATCTTATTTTGTGCGTTAATTTTAGATAGAATTATACAGGGTAAGAAAAGAGTTTAAATTTTTTTCTACAATCAATAATTTTTTATTTCGTTGTATTTTAGATAGAATAGTTTCTTAAAAACGTAAATAAATTAAAAAGCCCATTCATATGCGGACAACGAGGCGGCACCTCCAGTATGAATAAATAATAATTTATCTGTATCCATGAAATATTTTTTTAAAACCAAATCCATTAATCCATCAAAGCCCTTACCAGAATATACAGGATCTAAGAGAATTGCCTCTTTGGTAGCCATTAATTTTACAGCCTCCCTCATTCCTTCAGTCGGCACTCCATAGCCACCTCCGACATAACCATCAAATACCAATACATCTTCTCTTTTAGGTTGTTCACAATTTATATACTCGCAGGCCGTTTGTGCTAAATTAAAAACCTTTTCTTCTTGATCATGTTTTTTATCTTTAACACTAATTCCAACAATTTTAATATTACTTTTATAATATGTTTTGCCGACTACAGAACCTGAATGAGTTCCTCCACTTCCAGTTGCCAATACTATGTGAGTAAATGAATTATCTTTATCGTATTCAATTATTTCTCTAATACATTCAACATATCCAAGTTCACCAATATGATTACTCCCACCAACAGGAATGTAATAAGGATTAAAACCTTGATTTTTCCTTTCTGACATTATTTCTGTTGCATATTCTTTTACGTCTTTTTCAGTAGGGCACAAAATAACTTCAGCGCCAAAAAGTTTATCCAGGAAAACATTACCTGATGTCATGTATGAGTTGGGCGCATCAGCTAATCTTTGTTCCAAAACAATAAGGCATTTCAATCCAAGTATTGCGCATGCAGCTGCAGTTTGACGGGTATGGTTGGATTGAACGGCGCCTACAGTAACAACAAGATCAGCCTGGTTTTTGATGGCATCAGGCATTAAAAATTCCAGTTTTCTTGTTTTATTTCCGCCTGTGGCCAGACCAGTACAATCATCTCTTTTAATATAAATTTGAGGACCGTTTAAATTTTCAGTAATATTTTTTAAATATTCTATAGGGGTTGGAAAATGACCTAATTTAATTCTCTCAAATTTATCAATCATAATTATTAACTTTAATTTATTAAATTATGCTCTGACCCTTGACTTATCGGGATCATAGAAAGGGAATCTAACTATTTTAGCTGGGATCCTTTTTTGGTGACCATCAAGTTTTCCAACTTCGACCATCTTTCCAATTTCAGAAGAATGAATATCAATTCTGCATAAAGCAATATTTTTGTTTAATATTGGCGATAACGTACCACTTGTAATAACTCCTACTTGCCCCCTATCAATATGCACACAGTCTCCGTTATTTACTTTTTCATTCCCTTCAATTTCTAATCCTACTAATTTTCGGTGGGGATTTTCTTTTCTTTTAATTAGGGCCTCTTTGCCAATAAAATTAGCTTCTTTTGTTTTAAGAGGGACTGTAAAACCAATGCCTGCTTCAAATGGGTCGGTTTCATCACTGAATTCATTGCCGCCTAGTATTAAGCCTGCTTCTGTCCTTAGCATATCTAGAGCAGCAAAACCCATAGGAACTAAATTAAATTCTTTACCAGCCTCCCATAAAGCATCCCAAACTTTTAAACCATCTTTCGGATGACAATACAGTTCAAAGCCAAGTTCCCCAGTGTATCCCGTTCGTGATAACATTACAGGGGAACCTAGATGATCATGCAATCTACTGATAGAAAAATTAAACCATTTAAGATCGTTTACATCTGGATATGATGGAGGAGTCCATATAATTTTTGATAACAATTTTTTGCTATTAGGTCCTTGAACAGAAAGATTATGCATTTGGTCTGTTGACGTTTTAATCCAAACTTTTAAATTAAGTTTTTTACCTAGATCCCTTAGCCATTCTCCAGAATAATCATTTCCACATATCCATCTAAAATTTGTATCACCTAATTTGTATAAAGTGCCATCATCAATCATGGTTCCGTTTTCATAACAAAGAGCTGAATACACTATCTGTCCTAGAGCTAGTTTTTTTACATTACGAGTAAGAGCTGTATTCATTAACTCTTCTGCATCGGGGCCCAGTATTTCAAATTTGCGAAGAGAAGATAAATCCATTACCACAACATTATTCCTACAAGCTGTATATTCCTTTGTTGTTCCATAATTATTGTATTTATTAGGAATCCAAAATCCAGCTGAATCCATCATGTCTTTAGTCATGACTGATGTTCGTTTATGGAAGGCTGTTTCTTTTGTTAACATAAAATCTGAATTTGCATTTTTTCTATAACCAGTTGCTTTTGAAAAAATATTTTTTTTGGAATAAACTCTAACGTATACATCAGTTGGATTCCAGTCATTTGCAGCATCAACGTCACAAGGACAAGCAGAAGAGACGCATAATAAATCTTTTTGCGCTTGAAACAACACATAATCACCTGGTCTAGACCAAGGTATATCTGAAAATAAAACATTTGTAGCATCTATAGAAGTATTGAAAAATAAATTAATTGCCTGCCATCCTTTTCTTTTTTCTACTCCAAATGGTTCAAGTTGACTGTTGTAGTTATCTGAACAATTCGGATGGCCAAAATAACCCATATCTTCATAGTATTTTAAAGTACATGCTGTCCCAAATGTATCATGACGTCCGCAAGTATCTTGGATTACTTCAATTATTGTATCTTGGTTTTTGTCGAAATATTTAGAGAACAAACCTGGCATTGGGTAAGCACCACCAACAATGCTTCGTGTGACCCTAGCATCAATCGAAAGTTCTTCTCCCTTTTGTAGAAGAGGAGCATTAAAGGCCATAAAATCAGAGCATTGCTGACCATAGATATCAATTACCTGTATGAAATCTCCTTCCTTAACCTCATAGGCCAGAGCAGTACTATCTTTAATTAAGTACTCTTCTTTTGCATCAGATAAAGGATCAGGTAAAAAATAATCTAATTTATTATTATTAATATTTTTTCTTTGAACTTTAATTTCTAAATCAGAAGCCGCATCTTGTTTATCAACAAGCATTTCTTTTCCTGGGGAAGAAATAATAATAAATCCATCTTCATGCGCCATTAATTCTTCGGTTTTTTCAGCTGCTGTTTCATTATTAAATAAATTGAATGAGTTTGCTTTATGAAAATCAATTTTTCTTTTTTTTAATTTTGAAATTAGAAATTTATTATCCGGACCATTGCTTAGAATATTTTTTATAAATTTTGCATCTGAATTTCCTTTTTGACCGATAATACCTAGTTCATTTTTACCGTTTTGATTAAATGAAACAATTTCACATCCTTGTCGTCCTTCAATATTTATAATTGATATTTTGTCTCCTTTAAATATTTCAAACCCTATCAACCCAAGAGCTTTTACAATATACTTCTCTTCTCCTGGAGGAAGCCCTACTAAGCCTGCTATATAGGGATTTGATCGTCTAATTTGAAAATTTTCTAAATTCAAATCCATAATTAATGATATTTAGAATAATTTTTATATTTAGTATAGTCTCAAATATCATTAGAATAATAAATGATTAATGCAATGACGAGAAATTATACAAGTGGATCAATCAAAAAGGCTCTTTCTATAATTGAATGTGTGGGCAAATCGACTAGATCACTTAAAGCAAGTGAAGTTGCCAACTTAACAAAATTAGAAAGAGCAACAGCTTTTAGAATCTTAACATACCTTACTAGTCTTGGATATGTTTTTAAGGATGTTAATAATAATCTATATTCTCTGGGACATAAGATTTTTGAATTTGGAGATAAAGCTGATTTTCTCAAAACACTTACAACTTTATGTATTGACTATATTCGTGATTTATCAATGGATACACAACTTATAACTTATCTTGCTGTTTTAGAGGGGCCGCATATAGTTTACTGTGATAAAGTAAGTCCTTTAGGAACGACAGTTCCAAGATCTTTTAGAATGAGACAGGATGCTCATAGTACTGCTATAGGAAAAGCCATGTTGGCCTATAAAAGTTATGAAGAATTAAAAGAAATTTATAAAAGTTATACCCTGCATAAGCATACCACAAACACTATTACAACACTTGATAAACTTTATTCGGAGTTAAGAAAGGTAAGATCCACTGGTTATAGTATGAATGAAGCGGAAACTTTTAATTATGTATATGGTATCGGCGCTCCAATTATAGATAGTCAAGATAGGGCAATAGCCGCTATATCTTTATCTGGAACAAAAGGGACAATTAATGTTAAGACGATTCCACATCTTGTACAAAAAGTGACTGACACTTCTAAGTTAATATCTGAGAAATTAGCAAAGAGTTAGTTAATTTTTATTTATATGTTTCAATCGTTGAAACACTTCCTTTCGTGTTATACTTCCTTCACTTACATCTTTATTTTTTTAAGAATAAGTTATTATGGCGATACCAGAAAAAGTTGATTATATTATTATCGGTGCAGGTATTCACGGTCTTAGCACAGCATGGCATCTAGCAGTAAAACTTAAAGCCAAAGGTAAAGGTGATGGATCAAAAATACTTGTTCTTGATAAAAGTGGTATAGCCAGCGGAGCAAGTGGAGTTGCATGCGGAGTAGTTAGAAATAATTATTTTCAACCAGCAATGCGTGAATTGATGGCACACAGTGTTGAGGTTTGGGAGAGTGACGCAGAAGCTTTTCATTACCACCCAGTAGGATACATGCAAATAAGTCCAAAAGTTATGGAAAATGATGTTGCATCCATTCATGAACAACAAAAAGCAATAGGATATGAATCAACATTCATTCAAGGTGAAAAGGAATCATTTGATTATATGAAAAGTTTTTTTGATGATTGGCAGGCTAAAGGAATAACATCAGTATTACATGAAAAAAAAGGCGGTTATGCTAATAATACATCTTCAATTTATGGGCTTGCTAAAAAAGCAGAAAACGAAGGCGTTCAAATACTAACAGGCACTTCAGTAAAAGGATTTAAATCTGCAAATGGTAGCTCGGCAATTACTGCCGTTGAAACAGATAAAGGAGAGATTCAGTGTGATCAAGTAATTATTGGAGCTGGGCCTTGGTTAAGAGATCTTTGGAATATGCTTGAACTTCCAAAAAATATTTTATTTAAGGATGACAAAGGGAAAGTGCATATTGACTATCCAATGTGGCATTATTGGTTTCTAACTGAAGGAGTTTTAAGACTTAATCCTTTAACCCAAAAAGCAAATGATGGAAATATGCCACCAGTTATTCATGTTGATACCGATGCACCTTTATATTCAGATATTGACCAAACATTGATTACAGATAAGTTGTGGGGAATATATTATAAACCAGATTTTCATTTTAATGGTATACAAGGAGGCTCTTCCCCTTATAAAGTTAACTTGCCAGCAGATGAAGTTAATGTAGATCCTTATGGACCTGATTCAGATGAATATATTGTTGGTGATGATTTTGCTCATATGTGGTCTTCAGCTCTAGCTTTTTGTCAAAAGAGATTTGAAGGGAAATCTCATTTATACAAACAAGGTCCAACTGGGGGGTTAGGTTGTTTTACACCAGATAATTTCCCAGTATTTGACAAATTTAGAGAAAATGTTCATATGATTGCAGACTCTAACCATGGTTATAAAATGATAGGTGTAGGAAAACTTGTTGCTGATGAGGTGCTCGGTGAAAAAAGTGAATTATTAGAGCCATTTAGATTTTCAAGATATGAACAGGGTAAATTGCATCCAACTTCAAATAGCCCTTTCCCATGGAGTTAAATTATGTTGAATTGTGTTAATCATTTAGCAGGAGGAAGTAATGAGTGATTTAGAAAATTTTGTCAATCAACCTGACAGAGATAAAGGCGTAAAAGAGGTTAGAAAAAAAATTAATGAGCTTGGAATAACTTATATTTATTACCAATTTATTTCAGTAACGGGGCGTATAGTTGGTAAAGGTGTTCCAGCTGATCACTGGGAGTCTATAGCAGAAAAAGGTTTCCAACTTGTATATGGCGCAACAGCAAATCTTTTTGTGGATCGCCATGGAGATTATATAGGGTACGGTCCTGAATCATCGGAACTTGTAGGAATACCTGAGCCAAATACTTTTGTGCAAATACCTTGGGACAAAAGAGTTGCACGTGTATTTTGTACTTGTTTTAGAAACAGAGAAGAAGAAGAAAACCCAGGGGGCCATTTAACTTCTGATTGCAGGGGTAATCTAAGAAACTTCCAAAATGAATTTGAAAAAAAACACGGAATGAACATGCGTGCTGGAACTGAACCTGAAATGATGTGGCTGACTAAAAAGGATAATGGAGAGCCAACTGGTGACGGTTTTTCAAGGCCGTATTGTTATCACATAGATCAATTTGAATCTTTGAGACCTGTTTACATGAAGGTGATTGAATATTCGAGAGCTATGGGATTGGATGTGATACAAGGAGATCATGAAGATGCACCCGGACAACTAGAACTGAACTTTATGTATGATGATGTTTTGCGTAATGCAGACAGACTCACAACATATCGTCAAATTTGTGCTCAAGTTGCAAGGGAATTTAACTTAATTGCATGCTTTATGAGCAAACCTTTTATGGGTGTATCAGCTAATGGATGTCATACGAATGTTTCTCTTTGGAAAGGGGGGGATTTAAAATCAACACCTATTGGCAATGATCCTTTGCCTGGACTGGAGCAAGTATTTACACACATATCAGGCGGTGAAAATATGTTTATGCCTGATCCAAAAATTGATGAAGTGAAACCTGGACCTGTTGGTTTGCAAAGTATTGCCGGTCTTCTTAAGCACTTACCCGCTCTTACTTGTCTAGGATCACCAACCGTAAACTCATATCGAAGACTTTGGGATACGGGTTTCTGGGCACCGGTGTATGCTGATTGGGGTTATCAAAACAGAACTTGTAGTGTACGAGTTTCTGCCCCTGGTCGTGTTGAGTATCGTTCAGTGGACTCTACTCACAATCCATACTTAATGGGCGCAGGTATTTTTAAAGCTTTTGATGATGGCATTGATAATAATCTTGATCCTGGAGAACCAGAAAAAAAGAATATTTACGAAGCAATGAAAGGCGGGAAAAAAGTTGACAAACTTCCAATGACCTTGGGAGAAGCAATTGATAGATTAGACAATGATGATGTTGTAAAAGCAGCTTTGCCAGAAGATATGTTGCGAGTATTTATGCATTATAAAAAAGATGAATGGGAAAAATTCCTATCTGCTGTCACACAGTGGGACGTTGATACTTATTTGGACGTACTTCCATAAAGATTTAAGAAGGAGCTTATATGTGCGGAATTGCTGGTTTAATACACAAAGGTAAATCAACTAATGTAGGTGGAGAAATGCAAAAAATGTTGCAATCTTTAAAACATAGAGGGCCAGATTCAACTGGCTACGCTCTATATGGTTCTAGAGAATCCCAAGATTACATTTTGAGATTTAAAGTTGGTGAAAATGTTAAAGAAGGTAGTTCCGCTGTTATGGAAGATGCTTCTCTTTATGAACAAAGAAATAAGGAAGTTAATAAAAAGATAATAGAGGCTGGAGGCAAAATTATTAAGAAAGAGCAAGCAACACCTTATTGTTTTAGGTATATAATTAGTTATGAGGGTGATTTGTTAGAACTTTCAAGAAAGATAGAATCGGTTGAGATGGCCGAAATATTATCTCTTGGAAAATCACTGGAATTAATTAAAGATATCGGTGATGCTAAAGTAGTTGCTGATCAATATCATTTAAATAATTTTCAAGGAACTCATGGCATTGGTCATACCAGAATGGCAACTGAATCTGGTGTTGATATTAGATCGGCACATCCCTATTGGGCTTATCCTTATAGCGATGTATCGGTTGTGCATAATGGTCAATTAACAAATTATTGGAATAATAGAAGAGCGCTTGAGCGCAAAGGAATGCGTTTTATGTCTTCTTGCGATTCAGAATTAATAGCAGTTTATTTAGCAAATAAAATTAGAGATGGTATAGATTTGGAAAATTCAATGCGTTCTTCACTTTCAGATCTTGATGGAGTTTTTACATATATGGTAGCAACGCAAGATCAATTAGGCATGGCTAAAGATCACATGGCTGCAAAACCAATGGTATTATATGAGAGTAATGATTTAGTTGCTTGCGCCTCAGAAGAGGTAGCAATTAGAAGTATATTACCACATGAAATAGATACTTATGATCCATATGAAGGCGAGGTTAAAGTATGGCAAACGTAAAAGAACACAAATCTCATGACATGGGTCTTCATCAAGAAGTATTAACTGGGAGAACTCAACAAGTATTTTTCAATCCTGAAGAGTCAGAAAATTTTTTTTATGATGATGCCTACAATGTTGATTTTAACAAAAGAGCAGCGATTGATGTTGATAAATTAAATTGCATAGAAGTTAATAAAAAAATTAAAGATTCAATGAGTAAAGGATATGGAACAATAGTCTTAAAAAATCCCGGAGCGAAACATAGTTTAGGTGTAGGAATTTTAAATAAACTTAATTTAATTGTTGAAGGAAGCTTGGGCTATTTTGGTGTAGGTTCAATTGACGGGCCAGTAGTTAGAATTTCAGGACGTGTTGGATGGTCATGTGCAGAAAATATGATGGCAGGTAAAGTTGTGATTGAGAAAAATGCAGGCTCATGTTTTGGCGCTGCAATTCGTGGAGGTGATTTAATTTGTAAAGGTAGTGTAGGTGCGCGTTCAGGAATAGATATGAAAGGTGGAACAATTATAGTAGGTGGTGATGCAGGAGCATTTACTGGATTCATGATGCAACGTGGAAGAATTGTTATTCTTGGAGATGTTGGACCAAATCTTGGAGATTCACTTTATGATGGCACAATTTTTGTTGGTGGAAAAATAGCTTCTTTAGGAGCTGATGCAGTTAAAGCAGAAATGACTGATTTAGATGTTGATTGGCTTAAGAGAAAATTAAAAGTAGCAGAAATAGATAAGAAAGTTGATTTTAACAAAATGACAAAAATAGTTTCAGGTAAAAAATTATGGAACTACGATAATTTAGAACCAACAGAGCGCAAAGGAGCAATTTAAAGAGGAGAATAGATATGCCAAAAAATCTTAAAGTGAAAAAAAACAATAAAGATAAAAGTTTACTAGGTAAAAATGCTATTTTTACTCCTAATGTAATTAATGATATTCATATAAAATCTCAATTAGGTCGATACCGCATGCGTGGTATGGCTTTAATGAAAAAAATTCCGCACTGGGATGATTTAACTTTTTTACCAGGAACTTTAACAAGATTCGTTATCGAAGGTTATAGAGAGAAATGTGAAACAAAAACTGTAATAGGACCAAATTGCAAAAATCCAATTAAACTTGATATACCAATTTATATTACAAGTATGAGTTTTGGTGCTTTATCTTATGAAGCCAAAACTGCACTTGCCCGTGGCGCAACAATGGCTGGAAGTGCTACCTGTTCTGGTGAGGGAGGAATGATACCTGATGAAAGACGATACTCCCAACTATGGTATTATCAATGTATTCAATCAAGATATGGTTTTAATCCACACCATGCACAATTAGCAGATGGTATTGAAGTTTTTATAGGACAAGGTCAAAAAGTTGGTATGGGAGGTCATTTAATGGGTCAAAAAGTAACTGACCAAGTTGCTGAAATGCGATCTCTTCCTGCAGGTATCGATCAAAGATCTCCTGCAAGACACCCAGATTGGCTTGGACCAGATGATTTGGCATTAAAAGTTGAAGAGTTACGAGAACTCACAGATAATCAGGTTCCAATACAGTTAAAACTTGGGGCTGCCAAAGTTTATGATGATGTGCGTATGGCAGCTAAATGTAATCCAGATTCTATCTATCTTGATTGTATGGAAGGTTCTACTGGAGCTGGTCCACATATTGCAGCTGCAAATACAGGTATACCAGGTATAGCAGCAGTGAGAGAGGCAAGGAGAGCACTTGATGATGTTGGTAAATCTGGAGAAGTAACTTTAGTTTTTGCTGGAGGTATTAGAGATGGAGCAGATATGGCAAAAGCACTAGCTTTAGGAGCAGATGCAATCGCTGTTGGAACAGGAGCTTTAATAGCGCTAAACTGTAATAAAGATATTCCAGAAGCTGATTTTGAAAAAGAAATGGGTGTTGAAGCAGGTTTATGCTATCATTGTCATACAGGAAGATGTCCTGTTGGTGTTGCAACACAAGATCCAATATTAAGAAAAAGATTAAATCCTGATGATGCTGCCTTACGTGTTTATAATTATCTACATTCTATGACTTTAGAAGCACAATTATTAGCAAGGGCTTGTGGCAAAACAAATATTCACTCTTTAGAACCTGAAGATTTAGCTGCATTAACTATGGAAGCATCTGCATTAGCAAAAGTACCACTTGCAGGAACTGAATATACAGTTGGTGTTGATAACTTTCATTCAATTTAAGGAAAGAAAATATGGCTAATAAAAAATCAAAAAAACCAAAATCAATGAAAAAACCTTCTTCTCTATCTAAAGGCAAATCAATAGACTCTGGAATCAAAACAGCTAGAGAAAAAATGATTGGACAACATATAGGTTATCGCTACGATGTTAATCTTTTACCTGATTATAATAGGCTAACCCCTTTTTTAAAAAAATATATTGAGAGCATGGGTTGGGATGATTTAAATTGGCTTGAAGATGTTCATATGGGTTATGAAAATGGAAAACCGGCTGTTTTTGATAGGAATGTTAATGGTTGGGTTACTGCACCAAAAAACATTAAACTTCCAAAAGGTCAGCAAGACAGGGATATGATTGCAAGAGAATTGTTAGTTAAATTCCAAATGTCTCCTAAACATCCATTGGTTGTTTTGAAAAAAGCTTATCAAAAATTTGATTAATTAATTATTTTTAACCCTGTTTTAATAGGGGTAAATTTTAATATTTGAATATTTTCATTTAAAGATGGATTAAAAAAAGAATTGTGCCAAAAAGTATACTTCCATTTTGGGTCTGTTTTTTTTAATTTACTGATATTAACGGGAAAATGAAATCCTGCTGTATTTTCAAAGAATTGAACACTTGCTTTTTTTTGTTTTAAAATTTTTTTGGCTATGGTTGATTGATAAGTAAAAGTAGCAGTAAAAGAACCATCAAAATTTGAGGGAGTGTTGTAATAATCAGATGAAAGAAATTTGATAGCTTTATCAAATCTTATTTCAGGTTCGTGAGTTTGTTTAATCATAAATTCAAACATTTTTGCAGTATTAAAACAATTTTTTTCTAATAAAACAGAGCGTATATTACAAATTTCTTTTTCTGGTTTAATAACTAAAATACTTGCAATAGTTCCATCAGAAGGCTTACCAGCAAACATTCTAAAATTACGTTGTCTTAAACTACATTGCCAAATGACGAAATCACTCCAATCAACTTTAGTCATATTTATTTAATATTTTAATTAACAATCTAAAGTATTATCTTTTTCCCATTGAGTAATAATATTTGTCTTACTTGATTTTTTAGAACCTTTAAAACCAATCTTAATTTCTCTAGAGGAATTATATTTTTTAATTTCTTTATTTTTTAAAGTTATATAAGAATCAATAACATCATTTCCAAAAGCAGTTTTAAGAACTTTACTATTATTAAGATGAGAAAGAGATTGTTGTAGTGTTAAAGGAAGTTTTTTAGCTTCTTTAATTTTGTGAGCTTCTTCGTACATATTAAGATGCACAGGTTTTCCTGGTTTTCTTTTTTTATCTATTCCATCAATACCAGCAGCAATTATACCTGCTTGTAACAAGTAAGGGTTTGTTGCACCATCCATTAATCGTAATTCAAACCTGCCTGGTCCCGGTACTCGGATCATATGTGTACGATTATTACCAGAATATGTTATTGTATTAGGAGACCATGTAGCACCTGATGCGGTCACAGGAGCATTAATACGTTTGTAACTGTTTATAGTTGGATTAAACCATGCAGTTAAAGCTTCAGCTGAGTGCATTATACCTCCCATATAATGGTAAGCTGTTTTTGATAATCCTAATTTGTCTTTTTTATCTAAAAATAAGTTTTTACCTTTTTTATCCCAGACGGATAAATGAGCATGACAACCATTCCCTGTTTTATTAATAAAAGGTTTTGGCATGAATGTAGCCCGAAGTCCTTTTTTTTCAGCAAGAGTTTTTACCATAAATTTAAAGAAAACATGCCTATCAGCGGTTTGTAAGCAATTTGAAAAATCCCAATTCATTTCAAATTGACCGTTAGCATCTTCGTGGTCATTTTGATAAGGTCCCCAACCAAGCAAGATCATAGAATCACAAATTGCTCGAATTAAATCGAATTGACGCATAAGAGCTGATTGATCATAACAGGGTTTATCAGCAATATCATTTTGATCAGCAATAGAATCCCCACTAGGTGTAATTAAAAAGTATTCACATTCTACACCACTTTTTAAGAGCATATTTTTTTTTGCAAGCCTATCTATTTGATTGCGTAACATTACTCGAGGAGACGCATTAACAGGTTGATCGTTCATCCATAAATCAGCAGCTAGCCAAGCTACATCCATTTGCCAAGGAAGTTGAATTAAGCTGTTTGGATCAGGTATAGCAGCCATATCTGGATCAGAGGGTGACATATCTAAATATGTAGAAAATCCAGCAAATCCAGCCCCATATTTTTGCATTTCTTTTATAGATTGAGCGGGAACAAGTTTTGATCTTAGAACACCAAAAAAATCTACATAACTAATAAGAAAATATTTAATTTTTCTTTTTTTTGCTACTTCCTTAAGATTTATCGCCATTTAATCACTCCTTAATAATTAATTTTTAAATGAATTGTATTAAATATTTTTATTTTTATACATTTAAAATCTTTCCGTATATTATTAAAAAAAAAGAAAGATCATTGTTTTTCAATAAGTTAGTAATAACATCTATATCAATTACCCACATAAATTGTTTTACAATGAGAAATTATAATAAAATGAATCCTTATAAAATGATAAAGCTTTCTCTGTTTATACTAATTAATACTAATGTTTTTATGAACGTTAAATAAAGGGAGTTAATTATGGATAATGAATTATCGGCTCTTACGACCATATTTACAGAATTCTATTATTGGATCACAGTTGTTTTAATGTTTTTGATCCATGTGGGTTTTTGTATGTATGAAGTCGGAGTATCTCGACATAAAAACCACCTACATACACTTATGAAAAATACAATGTTGATACCTTTGGTAACAATAACATTCTTTTTCTTTGGTTGGTGGATTTATTGGGCATTTGTAAATGGCCCTTGGATTGGCACATCTATTATGGATGGCAATTCAGGTCTTCAGCTTGGTGGAGGATATGGTGCAAATGAATTTGCAGATCCACTAGACCCATTCATGGCTGTTAATTTAGGCGATCATATTAGCGGCGTTTTTTGGGCAGCTTTCTTGCTATTCTCTTGGACAGCAGCTTCTATAGTTTCTGGCGCTGTCATTGAAAGAATAAGAACTGCAGCTTTTGGCGTATTGGCGATTGCTATAGGTTCTGTTTTTTGGGTAATAGACGCATCTTGGGGATGGCACTTTGATGGTTGGATGGTAAAAATTCTTGGCTATCATGATGCTTATGCTTCAGGCGTTATACACGCTATTTGTGGTGGATTTGCTCTAGGTGTACTAGTGGTATTAGGACCTCGTATTGGTAAATTTGCAGCAGACGGAACACCAAGAAACATTGGACCAAGAAATCCTTGGTTAGTTACTTTAGGACTCTTCTTAATTTATACAGGTTTCTGGGGTTTCTATGCAGCGTGTAATATTCCAATTTTTGATCTTGGACCTGAATATGGCATGGAAGGTGTAACGTATTTCACTGCAACTAATATTTATGTCACTCCAACTACTCTAAGTGGTATTACGATGAACTTCTTATTATCATTATCAGGAGGCTTATTGATGGGGTACTGGATTTCTAAAGGCGATCCTTTCTGGACCTATTCAAGCGGACTGGCAGGTATCATAGCTGCTTCAGCAGGTAATGACTTGTATCATCCATTGCAAGCAATGATTATTGCTGCAATTGGTGTTGTTATTGCTTATAGAATGCACTACTGGGTAGAACGTCGATTTAAAATTGATGATGCCGTAGGTGCTGTAGCGGTTCATGGATATGCTGGTGTTGTTGGCTTGGTGATTTGTGGCTTTGTATTATGGGGATACCCATCATCAGGTTATGAAGGCTATGCTGCAATCAATCCAATTGGAATGATCATAGGTGCAATTATTATGTTTGGTCTTCTAGGTTTCTTGCCTGGTTGGATTCTTGCTAAAATACTCGATTCAGCTGGTAAACTGAGAATACCACGTGAAGTTGAAATTGCAGGTATGGACTTTAACTATATGGAAGCTTCAAAAGCAGATGAAAATGCTGTTGTTGCTGACGAGAAATAAGGAGGTAGGTTATTATGGCAACTATAACTAGTTGGACAGAAGCACTTCCTGCAGGGGTAACGCAAATTTATCCGTATGTGGGTACTGAATGGCTTTGGCTTTTAATAGCTGTTGTTTTTTGGATTGTTTGGCATATGAAAACAGCTGCGAGCGAAACAGCAGAACACGATGAGCTAGCCTCTAAAGGAAAAGGTCCGAGCGATTATAAAAGTAATGTAGCCGATTGGTAATACTTTTGTAATTTTATATTTTAATTTAAATAGGGCGCTTGTAATTAGCGCCCTTTTTTTATATTCTAAATTATATGCAAAAAGATAATGATATTAAAAAAAATAAACGACCTTACCGTATGTTTCATGTAGCTTTTCCTCCAGCAAAATATGGAATGTATATTGCTGTTATTGTTATTTTGATTTGTCTGTATCTCGTTTTTTTTGGCTAATAGATAATTGTGAAAGCAATTGTTTTGAATTTAATGGCTTGGGCTGTTTTGCCAATCATGGATGGAATGGCAAAGCATCTTATGGTCAATTCAGAGATTCATTTTTTAGAAGTTGTTTGGGGTCGTTATTTTTTTATGGTTTTAGTTAGCGTGCCCCTAACCTATATTTTTTTTCGAAAGCATTTAACTTGGCCAAAAAATATTAATATTCAAATAATAAGAAGTATTTTTCTTTTTATTTCAACAATCCTATTTTTTTATGCAATTTCAATTATATCTCTTTCTGAAACCCTAACTTTAGCTTTTGTAGCTCCTATTATTGTAACTTTATTATCTTCCTTGATACTAAAAGAGAAAGTTGGATTTCGTAGATGGACTGCAGTCATCGTAGGTTTTATTGGTGTATTAATTATTATTAGACCTGGTTTTAGAGAGTTTCAATTAGCTACATTAGCAGGACTGGGAACGGGAATTTCTTATGCTTTTTACATTATTACAACAAGAAAATTATCTACAATTGACAATCCTTTACTTACTTTGATTTTTACTGGATTAATAGGAGCTATATTTATTTCAGTTATTGTTCCATTTGTCTGGATTACACCAACTCATAATCAATGGCTATTGATGATTGGATTGGCAACATTTGGAATGATAGGTCATCTTCTAATAATTCTATCTTTAAAATTTGCTGAAGCTTCCAAACTTGCTCCATTAGCATATTTTGAAATTGTGAATAACATAATAATTGGCTACTACTTCTTTGATGAGATTCCCGATAAATGGATTTGGTTGGGTTTGGCAATTATTATATCAAGCGGGATTTATATTTCTTTTAGAGAAAATGTTAAAAAGAAAATAACAATTACACATTCTACCCATTAATTATATTTATGAATTTAACTGATAAACAAAAAGGTATAACACTGGCTTTTTTTGGTGTGCTCTTTATTACACCAGACTCGTTATTCGTACGTTTAGTAAAAGTTAATTCATGGGAATTAGTTTTTTATAGAGGCTTGATTCCTTTTGTATGTTTGTTATTCCTATTATTATTTGTTTATAAAAAAAATTTTATTAAAGTTTGTTTAGCAGTTGGATATGCAGGTATTTTAAATGCTCTTCTTGTTGCTTTTGGAAATATTACATTCATAGCATCACTAGAAAATACAAATGTGGCTAACACTCTCATCATGATAAGTTTAGCACCTTTTATGGCTGCTATAATGAGTTCAATTTTTTTAAAGGAACATCCTAGCCTAAGAACTTGGATTACAATGTCTTTGTGTTTTTGTTTTGTGTTGTTTATATTTTATGATTCTTACGAAAATCATAAAATTATAGGTGATATTTTTGGATTTCTAACGGCAATTTTAATTGGAGCTAGCGCAGTAGTCATAAGGTATGGAAAAGTAGTTAACTTTCTTCCTTCATTACTTTTAGCTAAAATCTTTACAATGCTATTTACAATATTTTTTGTTAGCTCACTAGTTTTAGAAATTTCAGATATATTTTTGATAATATTTATGGGTGTTTTTTGTGTTTTTCTTCCAATCAGTTTGATTACTTTGGCACCACGTTATATTGCAGCCCATGAAGTTGAATTATTCTTTGTATTAGAGACTGCTTTAGGGCCAATTTGGGTCTGGTTTTTTATTAATGAACAACCTTCAATTAAAACAATTATTGGAGGATTGGCAATTATAACAATTATCTTCATTTATACATTTATAGAATTAAAGGAAAACAAGGAAAAAGATGAAAAATTATTATAAAATCAGTAATAATATTTTACAAAATTTACAATATTACAAATTAAAGAATAAATTCACTTACAAAATTTACTTATAAAACCTTAGATTTTTTTTAATTATTACAACTCAAGAAACATAAATTGTTAATCATAGTTCTTAGATGATATTGAACTTTTAGATATGAGTCATCTTTATTTTAAGCCAAAAAAAACTCGTTTACAAAGGAGTGAACTTGCGGTTCCTGGGTCTTCACCTCATATGTTTGAGAAAGCTCTTAATTCAAACGCTGATTATATTTTTCTTGATCTCGAAGATGCTGTGTCGCCAAATGATAAGATTACTGCAAGAAAAAATATTATTGCAGCTCTTGGGGATTTAAATTGGAGAGAGAAAGGCAAAACGATTTCTGTTCGTATTAATAGCCTTGATACACATTATATGTATCGTGATTTAATAGAAATAACAGAAAGTGTTGGTGATAAAATAGATACAATATTGATACCAAAAGTTGGCTCAGCCAGCGATGTTTACATGGTCGATTGTTTATTATCTCAAATTGAAACATCAAAAAAATTTAAAAATAA
>Ga0315336_1002870_pt1 | contig 24771 bp, 13 predicted proteins | sample ASW5metaG_FD_204512 | JGI IMG/M metagenome (GOLD analysis project Ga0315336, IMG submission 204512) | Ammonia-oxidizing marine archaeal communities from Monterey Bay, California, United States - ASW #5 | ecosystem: Environmental > Aquatic > Marine > Intertidal zone | place: USA: California... | reverse complement strand
GTCGGTGGCCGGCGAGACCTCAAAGTAGCTGTCAATCTCGCTGGTGATGTCGGTCGACTCCTGCGATTCCAGATCGACGGGAATCAGGTTGGTAAATTTCCCGTCGGCATCCAGAAGTTTCTCTTTCACATGCAACTGGCGGTTCAGACCGGCGATCAGCTTCTTGGCACGCGCCAACTGCGAATCGTCAATCTCCAAAGCCGTCACGGATTCGGCCGCCTGAACGGTCTTCAATCGAGCGTCGAGTTGCACGATCTGGACTTCCAGTTCCTGTTTAGATTTCATCATGCCATCCAGTTTGTGCTGGTTGGCCAAGACAGACTTTCTCCGAGCGGCGAGAATTTGACGGTCACGTTCCAGAGTCTCTTTAGCCATCTTGAAGCGTGCAAAACGTCGCTCCAGATCGTCTTTGACATCGTCCGTCGAATAGCGACGACTGGCGTACACGAACGTGCTGTTGCCGCTGCTCAGATCTTGTCGCAACGTGAGAATCATCGCCTGTTGCTCATCGAGCGCCTGCTCTTTGCGACGGATTTCGTTGTCCAGGTGATCAATATCAACCTGTTGTTCGGCAATCACAGTCATACAACTGCGGATGTCCGGAACCAAATCCTCGACCATTTCCCTTGCGCGATCCATTTCGAAATCCAACGGAACCTCGCTCTTGACCGCTTCCCGCATCGAAGATCCCCAGGTCGTAACATAGCTGAAGACGTCTCTCCCGAAGACAAACGTCCCCAACACGGCAGCGATGGCTGTTCCAACGATCATTTTCTTAATCATTTTTCACACTCCTCAATTCTTATGGGACACGACAGTTTCCGCTTGAACACCCCCCCATTCGTCCACCGGGCTGGGATCTTGAAATATTTTCATAAGAAATTGTGCCTGCCGCGTTTCCAATGGGTCGATTCTAACGTAACTCGTTCAACTGAAATGTCTTGCTAACAACAGCGTTCGCCGATATATTGAGAGGGTCGGGCGGTTGCCGAGCCGTGCGAACTCACTGGCGGGCCTAAACTGCCGTTGAAAACCAGGCGTCCCCGATGTGTGTGGGAACCGGCTGCCGTTGGCCTCAGAGCCACCAACCGAGGCAAGTGGAACGTCGCACACAACTCCACGTGACCCACCAGTGCATCGGGGCAATCGGCGCTGCACGGATGCAACAGTCAATCCGATGTGAGAGGCAATCATGCGGTTTTTCCATGCCTGGACATGCTGGTTGGCAGCCACATCCGGCATCGGCATCCCCTGCAACGCAGCGCATGCGGAACCTGCGGCCAAGTTGACCATCAGTCCCGCACGCATCACTCTGAACTCGGCCACGGATCGCCAGCAAATTCTGGTCACCGCCCTGATTTCCGGCTCCCACCGCGATTTGACACGGGAGGTCGACTTTCAACTGCAGCCGGCTGGCATCGCCACAATCGACCAACGCGGCGTCCTGCGTCCGCGATCCAACGGTTCGACCACTGTGGTGGCAACCTGGAATGGTGCGAAGGTGGAAGTGCCGGTCACGGTCACGGGGGCTTCTCATCATCCGCCGATTGATTTCCAGCGGGACCTGATGCCGATTTTTTCGCGTGCTGGCTGCAATGCCGGAACCTGTCACGGTAAGGCACGCGGTCAGAATGGATTCCAATTGTCTCTGCTGGGTTTTGATCCACAATTTGACTACGACGCCATCGCCAGTGAAGGTCGAGGCCGCCGGGTGTTTTTGGCCGATCCACCACGCAGCCTGTTGCTGACCAAACCTACCGGCCAAGTGCCACACGGAGGCGGTCGTCGACTGCAATGGAATTCCGATAACTACCACATGTTGCAGCGGTGGATCGCCGATGGACTGCCGCGTCGACATCCAAACACGCCGCAGTTGCAAAGTGTGACCGTCACACCCGACGAGGCCGTGATGGCCAATCAAGCGTCTCAGCAACTGATCGTCACCGCCTTATACAGCGACGGATCGAAGCGGGATGTGACACATATGGCCGCCTACCAGTCGAATGAAAGCGGCATCGCTACAGTCAGCGACCAGGGGCTGGTCGTTGCCGGTACGATCATGGGTGAGGCGGCGATCATGGCGCGGTACGAGGGCAAGATTGCGGTCGCCCGCATCCCGGTCCCACATCCCGATCCGATCGAAGCCGACGTCTACGCGGACTTGCCACGCAACAGTTTTGTGGACCAACTGGTCTGGGATCAATTGTCACGACTCCGCATCGACCCTTCGCAGTCAGCACCGGACCATAACTTCCTTCGCAGGGCCAGCATCGACATCGTCGGACGTCTGCCGACACTGGAAGAATCGCAGAAATTCTTGGCCGAAACCTCTTCGGACAAGCGTGCGCGTCTGGTCGACTACCTGCTTGAGCAACCGGAATACGCTGACCATTGGGCGAACAAGTGGGCGGACCTGTTGCGTCCGAATCCGTACCGAGTGGGCATCAAAGCCGTACTGAATTACGACGCCTGGATCCGCAGCGCTTTTCGCCGCAACCAACCATACGACCAGTTCGTCACCGACCTGATCACAGCCCGTGGCAGCACGTTTCGCAATGGTGCGGTCACGCTCTTCCGCGATCGGCGGAGTCCGGACGAGTTGACAACGATTGTCAGCCAGCTGTTTCTGGGCATCCGGCTGGAATGCGCCAAGTGTCACCATCATCCTTTTGAAGTCTGGGCCCAGGAGGATTTCTACAGTTTTGCAGCGTATTTTGCTCGCGTGGGCCGCAAGGGCACCGGACTTTCCCCGCCCATCTCGGGATCCGAGGAGTTCATTTTCACGGGCACCGGGGGCAGTGTGTCGCATCCACTCACCGGAAAAACGCTGAGCCCGCGGCCACTGTTTGGAGACCGCCCTGCCATCGGTGAGAATCAGGATCCGCGTCAGGTCCTGGCCAGTTGGATGACTTCCGCTGAAAACCCTTTCTTCGCACAGGTGATGGCCAATCGTGTCTGGGCGGATCTGATGGGCCGCGGTTTGGTCGAGCCTGTCGACGACCTGCGGGCCACAAATCCGGCATCGAACCCGGCGCTGTTGCAGGCCCTGGGACGCGACTTTCGGGATCATCAATTTGACATCAAACACCTGATCCGACGCATCACCAACTCGACCGTTTACGGACTGAGTTCACTGCCCACGGCACGCAATGTGGCGGACACACGCAACTACTCCCGTCATTATCGGCAACGGATTCGCGCCGAAGTGATGTTGGACAGCCTGTCTCAAATCACGGAAGTTCGCGAGTCGTTCTCGGGGATGCCACACGACGGAACCGCAAAACAGATTTGGACACATCGAGTCGGTTCTCTTTTCTTGGACGCGTTCGGCAGGCCGGACCCCAATCAGGATCCCCCCTGTGAACGCAGTTCAGACACCACCGTCGTCCAAGCCTTGCACCTGATGAATTCCGAGAACCTGCTCAAGAAAGTGACCAGCGACTCGGGACGTGCCGCCCGACTGGCGGCCAGTAAACGCAGCACTCCAGAAATCGTGGAAGAATTGTATCTGCTCACGTTCGCACGTCGGCCGACGCCCGAGGAACACGCGGTCGCCGAGAAGTATTTCGCGACCGAAGGACTGGAACGACGTGCCGCCGTACAGGACTTATTGTGGGCTCTGTTGAACACGCCCGAATTTGTGTATAAAGACTGATGCATTTGGCCCCGGATTATCAAAGGGCAACGCCATGACCATGCGCCGGAATTGCGAAGGCACAAGCCGACGGGACTGCCTGAAACTTGGCCTGGGAACCATGCTCGGTTCAGGTTTCGTCGACCTGTTGCGTTGGCGAGCTGAAGCCGCGGCCCCACCTGCGGGCGCCAGCCAGATCACTCCGCCGCGCAGTTGCATTCTGGTCTGGCTCGATGGTGGCCCGACCCACTACGAGACATTTGACCCCAAACCGGCAGCTCCCCAAGAGATTCGAGGCGAATTCCATCCCATCGCCACCCAAACTCCGGGCGTCACCTTTTCGGAGCATCTGAAACGCCTGTCGGCCATCTCGAATCAATTCTCGGTGATTCGCTCCATCCGCCACAATCAGGGAAACCACGGCGCCGGCAACCACTACATGATGACCGGTGCCCCACCCAGAATTCCTGTGGGTTGCGGAGCCTTTGTCAGTTTTCATCCCAGCATGGGATCGGTCGTCTCCCATGCACGCGACACACACTCGGGTCTGCCGTCCTACTTTTCCATGCCACGCATGTCCCGGTCCGGCGGCCCCAACTTCCTGGGCGCACAACACGCACCGTTTGTCGTCCCCGACGATCCCAACAACAAAAGTTTCCGCGTCCGCGACGTGGCCTTACCCAATGGTCTCAGCGAAACGCAGTTTTCACGCCGTACGGAACTGCGCGGACTGGTTGACCGCATGGTGCGTCTCCAAGACAAGGCGGCCGGCGACCCAGTGGCCGCTTTGGACGAGTACTACGAACAGGGACACAACCTGATCACGTCGCCGCAGGCTCAACAGGCTTTCGACATTCACCAGGAATCGGATGCCGTTCGTGATGCTTATGGCCGCAACAGTTTTGGCCAGCGCGCGTTGCTGGCCCGCAGGTTGGTTCAGGCCGGCGTGCCTTTTGTGACCTTGTACGAAGGAGGCTGGGATCACCATAGCAACATTTTCCCGGCACTCACGAAACGCCTGCCGGCTTTCGATCAGACGCTGGCCACGTTGATCAACGATTTGCAGGACCGAGGTATTCTCGAATCCACACTGTTGGTCGTGCTCGGCGAATTCGGGCGGACTCCCAAGGTCAATTCACGCGCTGGGCGTGACCACTGGTCGAACGCCATGTCCGTGATGATGGCCGGTGGAGGCACTCCTGGTGGACAGATCATCGGAGCCACCGATCGCGCCGGGTATTCGGCCGTTGAGAGAGTGCTTTCGCCTGAGAGTTTTGTGTCCACGGTGTACAGCAAATTAGGCATCGACCCCAACAAGGTCCTCTACACACCCCAGGGCCGACCAACGCACCTGGTCAGCGACCCCACGCCCATCGACGAATTGATGGGGTGATTCCGCCCAGCCCGACCGAGAGTCCGATGGCGAACTTTCCCGCGATATCGCTGCGCACGATTGCCGCTTGCGTGATGTTGGCCTGTTTCCACTCGGATACGGCTTCGGCGGAAGCGCCCAAAGTGGATCGAGTTTTTCCACCCGGCGCGCAGCGTGGAAAAACCGTCGAGGTCAAAGTCACGGGCAAGGTGCCCGCTGGAACCCGGATCTGGTCGGACCGGACGGACGTCACATTTGAGGTCAAGCCGGAAGACGGAACCGTGCGCGCAACGGTCGCAGCTGACGCGACGCCGGGACGCGCCTGGATCCGATTCTACAACGCCGAAGGTGCAACCCCGCTGCGCCCGTTCCTGATTGGCATGCTGCCGGAGATCAACGAACAGGAGCCCAACGATCGCAATGAACAGGCTCAGGCCGCCGATCCCGGGAGTGTTCTGATCAACGGCGTCCTGCAGAAAGGCGGTGACGTCGATATCTATTCGATGCCGTTGGCCAAAGGCCAGACGGTCATCCTTTCGCTCCGCGCCAACCGACGGTTAGGCAGCCCTGTCGACGCGGTACTGCAACTGACAACGGATCGAGGATTCGTATTGGCCCACAATGATGACGATCACCACGTCGATCCTCAGATCACGTTCACCGCAACCCAGGCAGCCACGTACTTTGTCCGCGTGTTTGGTTTTCCCACAACCCCCAACAGCACGATCGGATTCGCTGGTAACGCGGATTATATCTACCGCCTGCTGATGACAACCGGAGCCTACGCGGACCATGTCATCCCACTGGCGGCGTCCGTACCCGCAGAGTCCAAGGTGACAATCCGTGGCTGGAATCTGGGCGCCGTTACTCAGACCGAACCCACTCTGCGCCCCGGTTCCGCAGGCCATCTGGTCGTATTTCACCCCCAGGTCGCCAACGAAATCAGCATCCCGGTCACGCCGCACAAACTGATCTCCGAACAAGACGAATCGACCAAACACAGCATGCAGTCGATTGGCGTCCCCAGCGTAGTCAGCGGACACATCGACCCGGCGGGAGACGTAGACACCTACCAACTCGCGGCCAAGAAAGGGCAAAAACTGAATTTGCGATGTGAAGCCCGTGCGTTCGATTCACTGCTCGACCCTGTCCTGAGACTGCTCGACGCTCAGGGCAAGACCCTCAAAGAAGCCGACGATCAAGCCAAGGGAGTCCTGGACAGCCAGTTGAACCTGACCATTCCCGCCGACGGAGATTACCGAGTTGAAATTCGTGATCGCTTTCAAGCCGGAGGACGGCGATTTGCCTACCGATTGATTTCCGAAATACCCCGTGCGGACTTCACGATCACGCTGGCTGCGGGGGAATTCACGCTCACGCCAGACAAACCGCTGGAGATCCCAGTGACCATTGTGCGGACCAACGGCTTGGCGGAGGTCATCAGCATCGCGGCTGAGAACTTGCCCGCAGGAGTCCAAGCCGAACCGGTCAAGTCCATGCCCAAAGGCGACTCGTCCAAAACCGTCAAATTGAAACTCGAATCCAAGCGTTCCGAGCCTTTCCAAGGAACGCTACGCATCGTGGGACATTGCGCGGCAATCGCCGACATGCCACCGCGGGTGGCACGCTTCAAGATCGCCAGTCCGCCACACGACACGTCCGGCATCTGGCTCACGGTGACAAAGCCCGCGAGCGACGACAAGCCCTCCGCAGCCGCCGACCCGAAATCAAAGCAACCTTGAGCAGCGCCCTGTGGAATCACGTCTTCACTCGGGATGTTTCGCAGTCGCGGAAAAGCCCGACCGTTTTCTCAGAGCGACGGTTGGCACAGGTCCCTTGTGCTTGAAAGCCACAGGCGCTGATGTACAATCCATGGCGGTGATGAGTGCTCGTGGCTGCTGCGTGTCGGAGGCGGTAGCCGTTTGAAAGACGTTGCCGGCGCATGCGCGCCCTTGTTTTCGGGAGGCTTTGGCGGTGATTGACTTTGAATACGAGGCACCGACCACACTCGAGAATGCCACGGAGTTGTTGGCGTCGCACGCCGGAAAGACCGCCATCCTGGCGGGTGGCACCGACATCCTGGTTCAACTGCGGGAAGGTCACCGGTCAGTGGATCTGGTCGTGGACGTCAAGAACATCCCCGATTTGAACACCCTGAATTGGTCATCAGAGACCGGGCTGACGCTGGGAGCCAGCGTGGCGTGCTCTCGCATCTTCGCCGATCCTGATGTACAGCAGGCATATCCGGCGATCGTCGACTCGGCACAGATCATTGGAGGCTGGCAAATCCAGAGCCGCGCCAGCATTGGCGGCAATCTGTGCAACGCCTCGCCAGCCGCCGATACGATTCCGGGTTTGATGGTTCATCAAGCGCAGTGCGTGATTCATGGGAGCCGAGGCGCACGCACAATTCCTGTGCAAGACATGTGCACCGGTCCGGGCCTGAATGCCCTGCAAGACGACGAGTTGCTGGTCGAGTTGCGACTGCCAGCCCCAGCGGCCCAGTCGAGTTCAGCCTACGAGCGATTCATCCCCCGCAACGAAATGGATATCGCCGTGGCGGGTGCTGCGTCGTGGGTTCAACTCGATGAGTCCAAGACTCAAATCGTCGCAGCCCGCATCGCATTAGGAGCCGTCGCTCCCACCCCCGTAGCGGCGCAGGAAGCCGCTGATTGGCTGGTCGGCAAACCGGCGGTCGAAGACTCGTTCGCCCAGGCTGGCGAATTGGCCAAGCAGGTTGCCTCACCGATTTCCGATATGCGGGGCACCAAACAATACCGCGTGCACCTTGCCAGCGTGCTCACCAAACGCACTTTGCAGCGGGCTGCGGAGCGTGCCGCGTCCTGATCGCCGTTTGAATAATCCAGCCGAGTAACCACTCAGAGGATCCGCCGTGGCCAACAAAAGACTGGTGACGACTACGATTAACGGAGAAGTGTTCGAATTTTTGTGCCGTCCGCAACAAAGTCTGTTGGAGATTCTGAGAGATGAACTGCGTCTGACCGGAGCCAAGGAAGGATGCAACAACGGCAACTGCGGAGCCTGCACAGTGCTGCTCAACGGCGCGCCGGTCAACAGTTGCCTGGTACTTGCCGTGGAAGTTGATGGAGCGGAATTGCAGACCGTCGAAGGCATCGCCTGCTCCGGAGAATTGCATCCATTGCAGCAGTGTTTTCTGGAAGGCGCAGCCCTGCAGTGCGGAATCTGCACTCCCGGATTTCTCGTCGCAGCCAAAGCGTTGCTCGATGAAAACCCAGCCGCCACGGAGCAGGAAATCCGCTTCACACTGGCGGGCAATTTGTGCCGTTGTACGGGTTATGACAAGATCGTCCGCGCCATCCAGGCGGCAGGCGCGCAGATGCAGACGGCAACTCCTTAACCAAGATTTCACTCAAGCGAGGTAATCGTGGTCGAAAAAACAGAATACAAAGTGATTGGAACGCGGCCCATCCGCCACGATGGCGCCGACAAAGTTACAGGCCGAGCGATTTATACGGATGACTTTCAATTGCCCGGGATGCTGCATGGGAAGATCGTCCGCAGCCCGTTTCCTCATGCCCGAATCAAGTCGATAGACACCAGCGCCGCGGAACAGTACCCCGGAGTTTTCGCTGTTGTGACCGCCGCTGACTTTCCGAACCTGACCGACAAGATCGCCAACCTGGGCGAGGGTGCCGTCAATCTGGTCCATCTGGCTTCCAACGTTCTGGCTCACAAAAAGGCGCTCTACAAAGGTCACGCGGTGGCGGCGGTCGCCGCCAACAGTAGCCACGTGGCCGAAGCCGCGGCTGCGTTGATCAAGGTCGAATACGAACAGTTGCCTAGCGTGACATCGATCGCAGAGGCCATGCGGGACGACGCCCCGCTGCTCCACGAGAATCTCGTAACCGACTCACCTCTCGGCGAAAACTCCGACAAACCCAGCAACGTCGCCACACACCTGCACTTCGAGAAAGGTGACGTGGCCCAGGGCTTTGCTGAAGCCGACCTCATTGTCGAGCGTGAATTCCAGACCGCAACGGTCCACCAGGGTTACATCGAACCTCACGTTTCGGTCGCCCTCTGGAACGAAGACCAGCGCGTCAAGATCTGGACCGCCACGCAAGGATCGTTCACCTGCCGCCAGCAAACAGCCGAATTGCTGCAGATACCGGTCTCGCAGGTGACGGTTACGCCCTGTGAAATTGGCGGAGGATTTGGCGGAAAAATTGCCGTTTACCTGGAACCTGTCGCTGCAATGCTCAGCCGCAAATCCGGGCGTCCCGTGAAACTGATCATGGAACGCGATGCCATATTTGAAGCCAGCGGTCCCACTCCGGGATCGAGCATGCGCGTCAAGATTGGCGCTCGACAGGACGGACGATTGGTCGCCGCTGAAGCTTGGCTGGCCTACGACGCAGGCGCTTTTCCTGGCGGAGTGATCGGTCCCGGATGCATGTGCGTGTTCAGTTGTTATGACTTGGAACACGCCGTTGTCGACGGTTACGACGTGTTGAACAACAAGCCCAAGACGCAGGCCTACCGCGCTCCGGGAGCGACTCAGGCGGCCTTCGCCTGCGAATCGGTCGTGGATGAGATTGCCGAGACACTGAAGATGGACCCGATTGAGCTGCGTTTGTTGAACGCCGCCAAGGAAGGCACGCGACGCGTGGACGGCCCCGTCTACCCACGCATCGGCCAGGTGGAAACCCTGCAAGCCGCTCAAGCCAGCGAACACTACAACGCCCCGCTGGATGGTCAGAATCGCGGCCGTGGGATCGCGAGTGGTTTCTGGTTCAATTGCGGATTGAAGTCATCGGCGGCTGCCAACGTCAACGACGACGGAACCGTCACACTGATCGAAGGCTCGACCGACATCGGCGGCACACGTGCGTCGCTGGCCATGCAATTGGCCGAGACGCTCGGAATCACGGCTGAAGAAGTGCATCCTCAAGTGGCCGACACGGACAGCATCGGTTACACCGACGTCACCGGCGGCAGTCGTGTCACATTCGCGACGGGACTGGCCACCTACGAGGTCGGACTGGATATTCAGAACCAAATGTGCCAGCGCGCCAGCGTGCTCTGGGACTGCAATCCCGAAGACGTGCAAGTCAGCAACGGAACCTATTCCTGCAACGGACACTCGCTGTCCTTCAAGGAACTGGCCGCTCGACTGCCCGAAACCGGTGATCCCGTTGTTGGCCGAGCCAGCGTCTCGCCGGATTGCTCAACTAACGGGTTCTGTACCAACATCGTGGATGTCGAGGTCGACCCGGAAACTGGAAAAGTGACGATTCTCAGATTCACGGTGGTGCAGGACGTCGGCCGCGCAATTCATCCGAGTTATGTCGAAGGTCAAATGCAGGGTGGAGCGGTCCAGGGCATCGGCTGGGCACTCAACGAAGAATATTTCTACGATGGCTCAGACTGCATGAAGAATGCCAGTTTTCTCGACTATCGCATGCCCACGCTGTTCGACGTGCCCATGATCGACACCATCATTGTGGAAGTACCCAACCCGGATCACCCTTATGGAGTGCGCGGCGTTGGGGAACCTCCGATCGTGGCCCCGCCAGCAGCAGTTGCCAACGCAATTCGGGCAGCAGCTGGAGTCCGCATGACTCAACTTCCCATGTCACCGCCCGTACTCTGGAACGCCATGCAAAATCAGTCCCGCTCGGTCAGCGATTGACGCCGGACGTCCTGGCGGACGACAATAGGACAGTGAGTGCAATTCGTATTGCAACTGGCGGAGATGCTTGTGGGAGATTCCGTTGAAACTCGCCCCAGCCTGCTGATTCGCATCCGAGACGCGGACGACTCACTGGCCTGGAATCAGTTCATCGAAATCTATGCGCCGCTGATCCATCGCTTCGCCTGCAAACATGGCCTGCAAGACGCCGATGCCGCGGACTTGACTCAGGAAGTGCTGCGATCAGTTGCTCGCTCGATCGGCGGCTTGAACTATGACCCCAAGATCGGCCGTTTTCGCGGCTGGCTGTTGACCGTGGCTCGAAACAAGCTCCGAAATTTCTTCTCCCGCAGCGGCAAGACGCCCCGCGGTTCGGGTGATACCGCCGTCAAAGATATGCTCGACAATCACCCGTCCCAAGACAACAGCGATGAGCAATTCTGGGAGCAGGAATACGAACAGCGGCTGTTCGAATGGGCCGCCGACAGAATCAAAGATCGCTTTCAGGAATCGACCTGGCAGGCCTTCTGGTTGACATCGGTTGAACAAAGGTCGGCCAAAGAAACTGCCGACAGCCTGAGCATCACGGTGGGTGCCGTCTACATCGCCAAGAGCCGTGTCGTAGCCAAATTGCGAGAAACTCTGGAGCAGATAGGTGATCGATGAATCTGCGGTCCGGGTGCCCCGATCAATCCGTGCTGTCAGCCCTCCTGGCGGGATCGCTTCCCGGTCCCGACGCCGCGCTGGTCAGCGAACACTTGGACTCCTGCGCCACGTGCCAGACAACGATCGAGCAACTCGCCGACGGAGCGAATCTACTGGAGGACATCGGCCAGAAGCTGGGCGGCAGACAAGAACCCGACTCATCGCGACTGCAACAAGTCGTAGACAACCTGCGTGATCCCAATCGGACACTCGGGGGGCAGCGTGATCAAACCAGTTTTGCCGAGATGGCACAGGATCGAACCGAGCTTCGAGGCCTGCGACCGGCGTCCCACCCCGATCAGATCGGACGTCTGGGCGACTACGAAGTGTTCAAAGTCGCCGGCCGGGGCGGCATGGGCACCGTACTGCTTGCCCGAGACCCGACTCTCAACAGACAAGTGGCAATCAAGGTGCTGGCCAGTCATCTGGCGCGGAATGATACGGCCCGCAAACGCTTCCTGCGAGAAGCTCGGTCCGCCGCCGCGATCAGCCACCCCAACGTTGTCACAATTCTCAACGTGGCGGAAACAGACGACCCCCATGGCTCCGGCATCCAGGTTCCCATATTGGTCATGGAATACGTTGATGGCGAGACCGTGGCTGATCGAATCAAACGCGACGGCCGGCTGGACATCAGAACCGTCATCCGCATTGGAGCACAGATCGCATCGGGACTTGCCGAAGCGCATGCGCAAGGGGTCATTCACCGCGACATCAAGCCTTCCAATATCTTGCTCGGCCGCAACAGCACCCGCACGAAAATTACCGACTTTGGTCTGGCACGCGCCGCGAATGACGCGAGCCTGACACGCACTGGCGTCCTGGCGGGAACGCCCGCATATATGTCGCCGGAGCAGACCCAAGGCTCGCCTGTCGATGATCGCAGCGATCTGTTCAGCCTGGGTTCGCTCCTGTATGCCATGTGCACCGGAGATTCTCCCTTCAACGACAAATCAACGATCGCCTGCATCGACCGTGTGTACCGTGAAACGCCGGTACCGCTGCAAACCATCAATCCGGACGTACCGCAGTGGCTGGAGAATCTGGTGAGTTCCCTGCACGCCAAACAGCCAGACCAGCGGATACAAACCGCGACCGAGGTTCAACGCACACTGCGGAAGAACTACCGCGATGGCGGCGCAGAAAAAGAAAATCCAGCAACACGATCCGCTTTGGTTAACTGGAAAACCATCGAATCCATACCACGAGGTCGTTGGAGCATCGCTGCGATCGTGGTTGCCATTGCCGTACTGATAAGTGGTGCCGTGGCGATTACCAGCAGGCTGTCGGACGATCAGGCGGGCATCGCTCAGAAGGGCGCGGACGCCCCGCCCACACACACAATTGACCACAGCCATCAATCGAATCCCGGACCACTTCCCCACGACGGCAATCCCGGAGACCCTGCTACACACACCGCTCCGGAAGCCGGACTGCCACTTGATCAACAGAACACGATTGTGGTGCGAGCGGAAAACACGTCGGATCGCCATTACGCCGATCTGGAAACCGCAATACGCCAAGCTCCCAACGGTTCCGAAATCCTGATTCGCAGCCCGGGGCCACATGCCATCTCGCCGATTGAAATCAAAGATCAGGAACTCTCAATTCGAGCGATTCACTCGGATTACGTCGTCGTCAAACCCAAGCAACCCTCTCTCACCGGCCCGCTGATTTCACTGGTCAATTCTCGGCTGCAACTGGATGGCATTTCCATCGAACGCGACCCGCCGCCTGGCGGCAATGGCCTGGTCCGCACCAACAGCCTCGTGATGTGCATGCAGGGCCAATTGATTGCCAAGCACTGTCGATTTCGAGTGAACTCCGGTATCGCGCTGATGCTGCACCAGCCTCAGGAGTGCGATCTGGCGAGCTGCGAAATCTACACGATGAACGGAATCGCGATTCAATGGAGTTTTCAGCGAGGCAGCCGACTCGCAATCAACAACTGCCTGTTGCTGGCCGACACGGCGATTCAGCAGCACTTTTATCCGGACATGGCCGACATTGTGCTCGAAATGCACGAGAACACAATTGTCAGCTGGTATTTGATGCAACTCAGCCCAAATTCTCCTTTGGCCGGATCACGGCGGATCAATCCGGGCCCATCTCCCAGAATCCAACCACAGTACATGCTCACGTCGCGTGCGACGCGCAACGTGTTCGACGTGGGACACTCCGTGATCGATATCCGTCACGCTGATAATCGCAAGAAAAACGCGCGCAGTTTTCGGATGAACGAGATCAGCCTGAAAACGTCCGTACGACTGATGTGGACCGCGAACTTGTACAGCGAAGAGGCGCAAAAGAATCGTTTCATCTCGACTTCCACTTCCGTTGCCGGGCGTCCGGGACCGATTGCGGCCGCCGACCCGACAAGACCGCCCTGGTCACCTGTGAATTTGATCGAATGGTGTCGTTTCTGGAACTGTAAAATCGACGATTCTGCAATCCGCAAGCTGGTTTACGTGGCGGGCCGCTCGGCCATCGACTTCGAAAACATGGCCCAACAGACACCGACACAATTGAATCCCGCCCTGTTCAGACTGGCACTCGAAAATGGCCGCGAACAGAACCGTTACGGAATGTACTATGATCGAGTGGGCCGCGGCTCCAGACAGACTCCCGACCCCGGTGGGTTGCCTCAACCCAACCCCAATCCACCAGCCGGCAATCGTCCATGAGTTGCACGATCGCGCAAACCGTAATCCGCGTTGATCTTGACCGGTAACAGGGTTTTTTCCTGTAATCCCCCTTGAGGAATGGGTTTCCCCGCGTCTGGTCATGTGAAATCGTCAATGACGTTATTCGACCGCTATCTTCTCCGACGGTTTCTGTCGGTGTTTCTCATCTTGTTTCTATCGACGTTCGGCCTGTTCATGGTGATCGATGGATTCACCAACATGGACGAGTTCCAAGCGACCGGCGATCTGTTTGACGTTGTGCAGCGGATCGGGGAGTACTACTTTCTTCAAACCAGTATCTTTCTGGAGATGGTTGGCGCAATACTTTCGATCGTCAGCGCCATGGTCGTGTTCGCGATGCTGCAGAAGCACAGCGAAATCCACCCGATCCTGGCCGCCGGAATTCCAACCTACCGGCTGGCTGTCCCCATCCTGTTCGGCACGCTGTGCGTCAGTGGCTTGCTCGCGGTGAACCAGGAACTTGTGATTCCGCAGATCGCGCATTTACTGCAGGCGCCGCGCAAATCAACCGACCAAGGGCACGTTGTAGAGCCGATCTACGATAGTAACCGGATTCACATTGATGGCCGACAACTCCATCTTGCCAGTCGACAGCTGTCGCAGGCCGAGTTTGTCCTGCCCGCTCCGGAGCTGGCACGAGAACTGACCACCATCCGTTCGACGAAAGCCACTTATCATCTGGCGGACGGAAAGCGTCCGCCAGGCTGGTTATTGAATTCGGCGCAACCAACATTCGACCAACTCAGCCTCACCGATGCCGGTCGACGCATCGTCTGCTCAGCGCGCAACCAGTCCGACATGTTCATCATCACGAACGCCAGCTTTGATCAACTTCACAATCGAAACCGATCCTTCACCATGGTATCGACAGGAGATTTGATCCGACGCATCAAGAACCCGTCCGGGGGTCTGGTGTCAGTCAAGTCACAAGTTTTGCACCTGCATAACCGACTGACACGTCCCCTGGTCAATCTGATTGGCGTCGTGTTGGTGATCCCCATGATCATCCGGCGGGGCAGCCGTGGATTGATCGGCAATATGGCATCCTGCGCCCTGTTGCTGGGCACATTCATGGCGCTCAGCAATGCCTTCTACTACCTGGGCAGCGCCAGCCTGATCGACGCCGATCTGGCGGCCTGGTCGCCGATCATCTGCGGTGGCTCGCTCGGAGCATGGCTGACCGGAACGGCGCAGTCCTGACAGGATCACGATACCTGGGACCTCATGGTCGGAGTGCTACGGCACCCAGCCCCGCCGACTGTCCCCACAATCGTCATCATCGATAAGACTGCTGCAGTCTTCCGTCCTGCCGGGCCGTCCAGGTCCGTTTTGGGGAAGCAATTCAACAAATGAGTCTGTTGGCCTGTTTATCTTGGAGGCTCTCTCGGTTTCCGACAGTTCTGCAGTGAATGTGAATCGAACATGGCCACAGTCAGTCCCTGGTTTCAAACGGCTCAATTGCTCGCCAAAATCCGCAAGCGTTTGATCGTTCGGTCCGACGACCGCCATCCTGTGACAAAAGACCAACACCACCCTGAAAAAAAGAAACCGGTCCGCAGTCCCCACCCGCCAAATTGAGTCCTCGCCGATCCCAATGACTGACCCAGGCGTTGGCCCGCAGTCGGCGGCTGTTCCCGGAAATCACTCCGGATTTCACGGCTTGCGGATGAAGTGAGCGGCATAGCTGCGTACAGCTCGCCCATTCAACACATGAAAACTGCGCAGCCTCTGTACCGTCTCCTGGCTGAAACGATTCAGCGGCACATGCACCAGTTTCTTGTGAAACCGGCGTGCCAATCGCCTCCAGCCAGCACCCGGGGGAGCGTGGCTGAGAACGGCAATGTGGCTTTCTCGGCTGTGCAGGCAGGCCGCCGCCAACATGCGCTCTTCCAGTGTGTCGGTGAAGTCAAACCGACGATCGCTCCAAATGTCAACGATCGGGCGCGGTGGAAACAGAAACATGGCCCCCCCGTACGAAGCCAATGCGAGTCCGGGGCCCACAAGCTCACTGCGAAAATCGGTGGCGAACAACGACAACGTGGACTCATCGTGATGCTCGGCGTGCCACGTGATTCGCCACGGATAGTCACGCGGATCCGCCGGAGAATCAAACAACATCAACACACAATCCAACTTACCCTGGGCGGGGGGAAACACCTTGACGTACAAATCACCAGTGTGCCAATTGCGCAGTGTGTCTCGCAAGTCGAGCCCGTCCTTCAAACTGGACGTGAATTTTTCGGTACGCACGAGATCGCTGCCGATGAGATCCAACGCGGATTCTTTGACTCGCGTCCGAAAGTTCTCGATCGCCAGGTCTTCAGGAGGCCAGCTGCATTGACCCAGAGGGTCCCAGCGAGTCGACCACTGCTGCCGCAAAGGTTCGGCTGGCCGACTGGACAAGGTGCAACTGCGCCATTCCACGGGATGGCCCGGCAGGCGGCTCTTGATTTCGACGACCTCACCTTCCGGTGAAGTGGCCGCGCCGATCCCAATTTGCCACGTGGGAAATGGTGGTTGATCGGTATATGGGTATGCACTCGCCGTCTCGGCCACATGCATGGCAAACCGGTCGCCTGCGATCTGCTGAGCGGCAACAACCAACGTATACAGATCCGGGGTCATTCGACGCTCAATCAAGACCAGGTTTCGCAGGTATCGAAAGTATGTTGTCAACATTTTCGGTGTGACTTTGCGCGCACGCGACTTGAGTTCCCCGTAATAGGAATCGCGGGCAGTCAGCACCAATTCCTTGACACCGTCCAGGGACAGGTTGTCGTCATCGTCAAGTTCATGTCGTGCTCGTTCATACAACCCGGTGATGTGCGGAACTTCACCCAGCAGAAAGACGAGCGTCCGAGGATCGACACTGCCAACCTGGGCCATCTCAACCACTGCGTCATCGGATTCCGACGGCAGTCGCTGCTGGTAGGCCTCACGAATCCAGGGCCAGTGGGTGATCGAACACACCAGAAGAATCGACTGATATTGCCTTTCGAGCGTGCGCAAGCGGCCCGCCATGGTTTTCACTCGATCCTGAGGCTGGCCAGCCGGCAAACGGGGCAGAGCCGGGAGCACGGCGGCGGCGAAGCGTTCCAGGGACACTTGCTTCAGCGCGTAGGCGTCAGGCAATACGGCGGGGATGGACTCAAAATCATCAGTCTCTAGATCGATGAACGCCCGCGGTATGTGTTCCTGCATCGCGATCCGCAGGGCGGCAATCACCGGTTGGCAGGGATCAATCGGCACGTAATTGACGGCTTGAGAACAAGCCCCGCCGTCCTCCAAGAATCGGGGCGGCTCCGATTGAGCAACCAGGCTGATGCTGGGCAGTTGCAGAATTCCACGTTCAATCTCGGCCTGAAATGAAGCTGGCAGCGGCACCGCCAGGCAATCATACTCACCCGAGAGCATCACGCGTCGGACTTCGCTGGCAGAATCTCCGCTACCGTGTACCACGGGCACAACACGGATTTTGTCGCCGATCTTCAAGAATTCCTGGGGCATAGTCGACGGCCGAAAAGGAGATCGCATGAACTCTGTTTGGACTTTGCTATCATAGCCGCCGGCACACGATCAACTCCAGGCCTCTGTCATCAGACAGCTTGTGCATCCCACCGCGGATCGAATTCTCAACACAACGTTGTGGCGACCCATCTCACGGTGTACGGTATTTGCGGCTCGGCAAAAGCCCCTGAAATGGCGAACGTCCGGTTACGCGTCTTGAATGCATCGGGAGAGACTGTTGTGGCTGAGAATGTAGCGGAAGGCCGCTGTGGCCGGAATTCTGATCTCCCACTGCGAACGCGATCCGCAATGATCACCGCCTTGGCATGGGCGTGCCTCTGGGTATTGCCGCGGTCACCAGCGACGGGCCAACTGCCCGACGGAACAGCGGCCGCACTACAACATATGCGCACCTTCCGAGTGGCGGAAGACCTGCGCGTGAGCCTGTTTGCTGCCGAACCGCAACTGGGCAACCCGGTGGCTCTGTGCCTCGACGAACAGGGGCGCGTGTTCGTCGCTGAGCAATACCGTTTCAATCGTGGTACCGAAGAAAACAGGACTCGGCCGTTCCTGCTTCAAGATGATCTGCAAATCCAGACCGTAGACGATCGCCTGAAAATGTACCAGAAATGGGCCAAGCGATTCGACGGCGGTATGGACTGGTTCACGCGTGTTTCCGATCAGGTCCGCATGCTGCAAGACCTTGAAGGCGACGGTCGCGCCGATCGCTCGACCGTTTTCGCCGACGGATTCAACCAACCACTCGACGGCCTGGCGGCGGGCATCATCGCCATGGCTGGAAAAGTCTATTTGACCTGCATTCCCCATCTGTGGTTGCTGCAAGATACCAACGACGACGGAATCGCTGACCGCCGCTCGCAACTCCTGTCTGGCTTTGGCGTCAACGCCGCATTTCTCGGCCACGACTTGCATGGCCTGGTTTGGGGACCGGACGGTAAGCTGTACTTTTCCGTGGGAGATCGTGGATTCCACGTCCTGTCTCAGGAAGGAACGGTACATTCCGGACCGCGCAGCGGTGCCGTTTTCCGCTGCAATCCCGACGGTTCGGACTTTGAAGTCGTGTGCGTCGGACTGCGTAACCCGCAGGAACTGGCGTTTGACCAATACGGCAACCTGTTCGCCGCCGACAACAACTGCGATAAAGGCGATCACTCGCGACTGGTCTACGTCGTCGAAGGTGGACACAGCGGCTGGAACATGGCATTTCAGACGATGCCCGCACCGTATCTGACGGGTCCCTGGCACGCCGAGAAAATGTGGCACCTGTACAACAAGCAGCAGCCGGCCTGGATCACTCCCCCGATCGCGACGCTGGGAGCGGGACCGTCGGGTTTCGTATTCAACAGTGGTACGTCTCTTCCCAAGCGGTTTGCCAACCACTTCTTCTTGTGTAATTACACGGGAAATGGAGGCATTGAGTCATTCGCGGTGCGACCACAGGGAGCGGGTTTTGAGAAATTTGACGCTCAGGATTTTCTGAAACCGATTTCGGCAAGCGATGTCGATTTCGGCTACGACGGACGGATGTATATCTCGGATTTCGTGAAACTCAACTGGGACGGCGGTAGCTCCGGTGGCCGCATCTACACGGTTTACGACCCCGCGGGAATCTCGAAACCGGAGGTACTGCAAACCGTAGGCTTGTTTCGCGAGGGTGTCAAGAATCGGTCATTGAGTGACCTGGCAGAACTACTGGAGCATTCCGATCATCGCGTGCGTCTGCACGCACAATTCGCGCTGGCTGACAAAGAACATCGGTCGATCAAGTTGCTGGGCACGGTCACGCGTACCTCAAAACATCAACTCGCGCGGTTGCACGCGATTTGGGGATTGGGTCAAATCGGCCGCAAGATTTCTACCGCTCTGTATGAGCTCGTGCCACTGTTATCGGATGCGGACCCCGAAGTGCGCGCACAAGCGGCGCGGACCTTGGGCGACAATCGCTGGCGCTGGAATGGTGACGAACTGATCGGGCTGCTGAAGGACGACAATCAACGTGTCCGGTTCTTCGCCGCCATGGGACTGGGTAAGACAAAGCACCGGCCGGCCATCCCGGCCTTGCTGCAGTTGCTGGCTGACAACGACGACCAGGATCCGTTCATCAGGCATGCCTGCGTGATGGCTCTGTACTGGATCGAAGACCGTGAAACATTGTACGCACATATTGCGGATCCGCGACCCGCCGTACGGATGGGAGTATTGCTCACGCTCCGCAAACTCGCCGACCCAAAAATCGAACGATTCCTCAAAGACGCAAGCCCGCGTCTGGTCACCGAAGCGGCCCGCGCAATCCACGACCTGCCGCTCAAGTCGGTGTTGTCCAGCCTTGCGCGCCTGGCGGATCAGCTGGCAGCCGTTAAACAACCCGCGGACAAGGCACTCATCCCCGAACCACTGATTCGCCGTGTCATCAGCGCCAATCTCGCTGGCGATCAGCCCCACAATATCGCCGCCCTGGTCAATCTGGCCACAGCCGGCAGTCTACCGATTGCCCTGCGTCGCCACGCGCTGGATGCACTGACGAACTGGCACGCACCGGCCCCCAGAAATCGGGTCACCGGAAACTGGGCGCCAACCCGCGGCCGCAGTTCACAGACATTGCGAACCGCACTGATCCAGCACGTTCCCGAATTGTTATCCAGCAGCGCCGACTCGGAAATCCTCTTGGCCGACGTCGCCAACTTGATAAAACAACACAATCTGCCGACTGACCATCGTGTGTTTGCTGACTGGGTGTCAGATGCGGATCGATCCACGCCCGTTCGCGTTGCCGCATTGGCGGTCTTAGTTCGCCAGAATTCTCCACTTCTCGACGACACACTGCGGCTCGCATTGCACTCCGAACAAACCAGTCCTGATCTGCGAATTGCGGCGCGGAGCCTGTTGGTCAGCTCGGATCCTCAGGCCGCGGTCGACGAACTCGCCGCTGCCGCGTCAAACAACAAGGCGCATGTGTCGGAGCGTCAGCATGCTTTGGCCACCCTGGGCAATCTGGCAAGTGACGAAGCCAGGCAAGCCATCTCGGGCTGGACACGACGGCTGATTGCCGGCCAAGTTGGCCCGGAACTTCAACTTGACGTCCTACTGGCATCCAGACTCCAAGCCCGCGGTCAACTGGCCGGGGAGCTCAAGCGATGGGATCAGCAGCGGGCCAAATCGCAGACACCATTTGCTCTGACCCTGCTGGGCGGTACTGCCGAACGTGGTCGACAGATCTTTGTTGGACACGCCAAAGCCCAATGCATCCGCTGCCACCGTGTTCATGGCCTCGGCGGTTCCGCGGGTCCGCCGCTCGACGGCGTGACAAAACGACTGAAACCGAAGGTGATACTCGAATCACTTCTGACGCCGGATGTCCGCATCACTGAAGGCTATGCCAGCGTGGGCGTGGCTCTGAAGAACGGAAAGACATTCACAGGTCTCCTGCGCAAACAAACTGCAACCACGCTCGTGATACTGACCGACGACGGTCGCAATTTGAGTCTGGATCTGGCAAGCGTCGAGCAACGATCACAGCCCAAATCCCCGATGCCGCGGATGGACACAATCCTGACTCTCGCGGAATTGCGGGATGTGATGGCGTTCTTGCTGACTCTCAAATAATTCAGGCGTTGCCACCGCCGTCTGCAAGTGCCGTCTGACCGTCAATCCCACCACCAGTGTTTCTTGCTGGTGGGCTGCTGCGTTGCGTGTTGCCGACCCAACGTCCCCGCGCGTTCCTGCTGCCAATTGGCGGATTCCGCGATCTGGCGCGGATCGAAGTCCACGCCTCCGCTGATGGAAATCAGCCAGTGCTTTCCTCGGACCAGGCGACTTCCCGCAAGCGACCCGACCCTCTGAGGAACCGGGCGCTTAGCAGGACGGAAGACATCGTCCGCGCGCAAGGGGCGCAGGTCGATCGACGGAACCCCGGATGCGTCACGGTCCGCAATCAATTGCGAAGCGACGGCCAGCGACACCAAATTCTGCAATTCGGCGAACACCGGAATCCTGGCGGCAATCTCGGGCAGATGCCGCGTAAACTGGTCAGCGAAATCGCGGGCGGAACGATTCGCGACAGCTCCTTTTGCCTCCGCGCTTTCCTGGCTCGGTCCAGTGCGAACTTCCAACCCACTGCCCACGAACTCAAACGCAAGCTGGTCCGCGCTGTGCCGTAACGCTTCATACTTGCCAACAAACCACCAGCGATGTTGCGGTTGTGGGCCATTCCGAAATCGCCGCATCTCAAGATCGAGATAATTACGGACTTGTTTTACTGGTGACGTGTCGTGGCCCAGAGCGATTCGTTTAAGCCGGTAATCAGCAGCAAGCAGTTTGAGCGCAAAGACACTGTCCTCGGGCACTCCATAAAACTTGACTTGGTGCGATCCCAGGGCCTGCTGCATCGCATTGATCGTTTGCCGCACCTGTCCGCGTTCAATGCGACTGGAGCGTCGCCGCATGAGTGCATCCAACCGCCGCAGTCCCTGTTCAGTGGGTTCGATCGAGCAGCCGATGAATCCATCCGGGTTGTTGCGATCGACTGCGAAGCGCAACGCAATCACGAGATCATCCAGGTGCAACACCGGACGTTGGGACTTACGACCCACGACTTCACCGGTGGCCAGTTGCATCCACGATTCGGCCGGACCGGCAAGCACCACGTCACGAGTTTCAGGATAGAACAGCACATACTGCACTCGTGTCAGTCCCGCCAGATACCGTACCTCACTCGTCAAGGCCTGTCCGTTTGCCTGTTGAATCGTCTCGATCAACCGCCGCAACGAGATTTTGCGCAGTGGACTGGTATTGCGAACAGAGTTGTCGCCAACGTCGTTCACTGCCCGGTCTCTAAAGACCGCCAGTTGTTCGTCACTGGAATCCGTGGCCTGTCGCAACAGACCAGCGGCGTCGATGTAGATCCCACCAACTTGAGCCTGTGCCGAAAGACTGGTCACGAACATCAGGCCGAGTGTCATACAGGATACCGCTGCGACTGACGCTCGACTTGATACGCGCGTGCGCGGCATTCCATATTCCCGATGGTTGGCCGCGGAACGGGGCAGCGACCGGTTCGCAAAGTGCACACACATGCTGATCACGGGAACCTCGTCTGGTTATCTTGGGTCGTGTTCAGATCCAACACCAGTTGCTGCCAACTCGTACACGACGGCCATACGAACGGAACAGGTCACTCCACCCGTAAACTCCAATCTCAGACGTCGCTGACCACGGTCTGTAATCTGTAAATCCGACTGGCCGCAATGCACAATCGGTCAACAGACGGAGTCCATTCAAACCGTTACACTTCCGGCAACACCCACGGCTTACGGTATTCCGACCGCGTCCGCAGGGCATTGGCTTCAGCGTCGTCCACGAAAGTTTCGTCTTGTTCTTTCAGTTCCAGCGAGCGGCCCAACCGTGCCGAAATGTTCCCGGCGTGACACAGGACCGAGGCTCGATGACCAATGGTCTCCAGATCACAATTGGGCTTCTTACGGGACTTGATGCAATCCACGAAGTCCTGAACGTGCGGCCCCTCGAAACTGTCTCCCACCTGCTCCTTGACCAGTTTGTTTCCCGGCCCATAGGCCCGCCAGGCCCGGTTGCCAATGATAATGTACCCCTTGTCGCCGTATACAGCGGCTCCTTCACCCTCCTGATGGAATCGGTACGGAGCCCAGATGCGCATTTCGTAGGTCAGCACTTTCGGCTGTTTGACACCGAACTCGTAATTGACCTGCAGTGTATCGGGAAACTCCTGTGCATCGTCGAAGTACCACTTGCCCCCCATGGCGGCAATGCGTCGCGGCAGGGTCACTTCAGGATCGCCTTGTGCACGGCAGGCCGCGTTCAGAGCAGCCAACGCCATGTCCAGACGGTGCACGCCATCGTTGCCGAGATCGCCCGTGCCAAAGTCATAAAACCAGCGCCACCGACCATGAAAACGATTGCGGTTGAACGGCCTCACCGCGGCCGGTCCCAGCCACATGTCGTAATTCACTCCGGCCGGTGGATCCGAGTCGGCTGGAAACCCGATGGGGCCCTGCTTGGTACTCTCCCAAGCCTTGGCCATCAAGCATGTTCCCAATGCGCCGGAATGAATATAGGCCAGCGCGGATTGCAGCCGCTCCGTGGATCGATGCTGGGATCCCATCTGCACAATGCGTTTGTGCTTTCTCATGGCGGCGATCATCCGCCGCCCCTCGACAATGTTGTGGCCATCTGGCTTCTCGACGTAAACATCCTTGCCGGATTGACAGGCCAGGATGGTGGGGATGGCGTGCCAATGGTCGGGGGTGCCAACCACAACCGCGTCCAGATTTTGATCATCGATGACGTGTCGAAAATCGCCTGTTGTCCGGGGCGATTTTCCCTGCCGCGCCTTCACTTCTTCGACCGCCCGCGGCAGGCGGCTGGGATCGAGGTCGGCCACGATCACCAGTTCCACATTCGGATTACTGGAGAATGTCCGAATCAAACTCAACGCACGGCCACCGGCGCCAATACACCCCACGCGGACCCGCTCACTAGCCTCGGCTTTTGCAGTGCGTTCGGCCGCCAATACACCGACAGAAGTACAGGCTGTGCTGACCGACCCCTGCAAGAACCCACGACGATCCATTGGACGACTCCTCACATAACTGGTATACCCCATTGCGTCTGCACGCGACACGCGAGAATCCGCTGACGCACATTCTGACACGGTGTGACGTAGAACTCAATTGGGAATTCCACAATGCACTCGGATGTGGCTCCCGGCAAATGCCAGCCTGTGGGGCGCGCAACGTTTGAGCTCGGCGTGGACGCGTATCTCAGCGGCACGCGTGTCGACAGGTTCCTGACGCGGCATTTTCGCAACTATTCAGCGTTTCGCATACAACGACTGGTACGCTGCGGCTTGGTGCTTGTCGACGAACAGCCGGCAATCACCAATACGCGCGTGTTCCCGGGACAGACGGTCCGTGTCCAATTGGTCGAGCCCCCCGACAAACTATTCGCCCCGGAATGTCTGCCGCTTGACATTGTGTATGAAGACAAGTGGTTGCTGGTGGTGAACAAGCCGGCCGGCGTGATCACCCATCCCGTGAGCGATGTCCAGTCGGGCACTCTGTGCAATGCCTTACAATTCCATCTGGACCAACAGGGTCTTCGACGTGGTCTTCTGCGTCCC
>Ga0315336_1002869_pt1 | contig 24775 bp, 21 predicted proteins | sample ASW5metaG_FD_204512 | JGI IMG/M metagenome (GOLD analysis project Ga0315336, IMG submission 204512) | Ammonia-oxidizing marine archaeal communities from Monterey Bay, California, United States - ASW #5 | ecosystem: Environmental > Aquatic > Marine > Intertidal zone | place: USA: California... | reverse complement strand
ACGCCTCACCCACCGCATCGTCCCGCGTGCTGCCGAGTAACTGATAACGCCCCACCGCTCGGACATCCACCAGCATGGTATGTCCACCGGATACCAGCAAAGCCAGAAAGGGAAATTCCGGCGGATCGGCTTCTAACATTGGTGCGAGCAGATGGCCTTCCATGTGGTGAATTCCAGCAGCAGGTATATCCAGGGACCATGCGAGGCTGCGACCGAGCGCGGCGCCCACCAACAGCGCCCCCGCCAACCCAGGACCTGACGTATACGCCACGCCATCCAGATCATCGACTTTCAAGTCCGTATCGACCAGGACCTGCCGGACCAACGGCATCAACAGGCGCACATGGTCGCGAGCAGCGAGTTCCGGCACAACCCCACCGAAGGGTCGATGGCTGTCGAGCTGCGACGCCTGGCGGTGACCTCTAAGCCCACCAACAGAATCGTACACAGCCGCTGCTGTGTCATCACAGGAAGTCTCAATACCCAGTACCTGCATCGTGTTGCCCTATCAACAGGAATTAACAGCTAAAACGACCAACGTAGGATTGAATAAGCATAACTAGCAATCAAACATTCACTATAAGACCTATTATTATAGGGGCCGGACCGCGCGGTCCGGGTTAAATCTGATGTACTTACAATGTCTAAGGGGGTAGAATTGCCGGCCCTTTTTCACCGATTTGTGTGAGGAGAGACAAATTCAATGCCCAGTGTAAAGATCAGACAAGACGAACCCTTCGACGTTATCCTACGTCGTTTTCGTCGCGCCTGCGAAAAAGCCGGCGTGTTTACTGAATCACGCCGACGGGAGTATTACGAAAAACCCACCACCGTACGCAAACGTGCCGGAGCAGCTGCCGTCAAGCGCGAAAAGAAGCGCATCAGTCGCCAGGATCCCAGAAGAAACCGACAGTACTGAGCAAGAGTCAGCCGCTCTTTCCCCTCAAGGTCCGTACCCCCGTGTCGTTAAAAGTTCGAATCGCAACCCACATGAAAGAGGCTATGCGTGCAAAGGACCGACCTCGCCTGGAAGCGGTGCGCCTGCTTCGTGCTGCCATTCAGCGCCGGGAGATCGACGAACGCATTGAACTTGATGACGACGGTGTACTCTCGGTGATACAGAAAATGATCAAACAGGGCCACGATGCTGTAGAACTGTTCGAAAAAGGCAATCGTGACGACCTGGTCAGCAAAGAAACCGAGATGCTGCGCGTGCTTGAAGATTATCTCCCAGCGCAGCTAGGCAAACCCGAAATTGAAGCACTACTGGACTCAGCCTTTGCTGAGACCGGCGCTGCCTCTCAGCGCGACATGGGCAAGGTCATGAGTTGGTTGAAACCAAAAATCAGTGGGCGCGCTGACATGGGACTTGTCAGCAGCACCGTCAAACAACGCCTAACCAGCTGACCCTGGTCTGTTCACGTGTGGCCCCCGCACAGAAGACCCTGCACCGGCCAAGTGCCGCGTTATAAACGCCAGATACAGGGCAGCCGTTAACAACGCGAGCGCTGCTCCCTGATGTGCGGCAGCCAGCACCACCGGCACATGCAGTACCAATGTTGAGATACCGAGGCTCACCTGTATCAGGGCGAGCGTCGCGAGTACACCCACCGCAGCCCGATACATTCTCAATGCATCATCCCTCCAGGCTCTAAGCGCAAACAGCAACACCAACACAAAGGTGGTGATCGCCAACCAGCGGTGATTAAACTGGACTGCGGGTATGGTCTCAAAAAAGTTGCGCCAGAAAGGCTCCGCGACCCGATAGCCCGCCGGAATCCACTGACCCCCCATCAGTGGAAACGTATTAAATGCGTGCCCCGCCTTCAGCCCGGCCACAAATCCCCCCGACAAAATCGTGACAACGATCATAGCCGTGATGCCGATAGCCCCTCGCGAGAGAGGGGAAACTGTGGTGTGACGGGACCGCTCACTCAGCAGCCCTAAAGCAGTCCAAAACAGGTAAGCGTAAATGGCGACGGCCACAATCAGGTGTGCCGTCAGGCGATAGGGACTGACCCGGGGCACATCAACGAGCCCGCTCTTGACCATGTACCAACCGAGCAGCCCCTGTAGACCGCCCAGCACAAACATCAGCGACAGCTTGGGAATCAGTGCACGACGAATTCGCCCACGCCATAAAAACACTACAAAAGGGACCAAGAATACCAGTCCAATCACTCTGCCCAACAGCCTGTGGAAGTACTCGACGTAGAAGATGGTCTTGAATTCATTCACCGTCATCTGGTGGTTAACCTTCTGAAATTCGGGCGACTGCTGGTAATGGTTAAATTCCACCTCCCAGGCTGCAGCTGTGATCGGGGGGATGGCCCCGCTGAGCGGTGCCCACCGAACCATAGACAGACCCGAACCGGTCAGGCGGGTGACACCACCAAGTACCACCATGGCGAATACCAGAAAACAGCATACCAGTAGCCACACGCCAACCGCGCGATCAGTGCTCAGCGACATTTTCTTATCCTTCTATTTTCATTGAGTTTCAGGTTATATCGGATGACAGAACAAAGCGGCCCGGCAGGAATCAGCCATATATCGGACTCCAAACTGCAGTTGCGCTTGAACCATACAAAATACGCCAGGTCGCACCCGATTGCCGATGATAATATCGCTCGTTAACTGGCTGAGGACACGCGATGCGCGGCAGAATACCCCGGGAGTTCATTGATGAGTTACTTGCCCGCCTTGACGTGGTGGAGGTCATCGATCGCCGTGTGCCGCTCAAGAAAGCAGGTAAGGACTTCAAAGCCTGCTGCCCCTTTCATAACGAGAAAACACCCTCTTTCACAGTAAGCCGACCCAAACAATTTTATCATTGCTTCGGCTGTGGTGTGAGCGGCACTGCGATTACATTTCTCATGGAGTTCGAGCATCTCAGCTTCCCCGAAGCAGTCGAAGAGCTGGCCGGTGAAGCCGGTCTGGAAGTTCCCCATACCGGGCCCGCAACGTCCGGAGACAACCCGACGCTGCCGCTGCTGGAAATTCTGGGTGAAGCCAGTCGTTACTATAAGGATCAACTGCGATCACACAGCGACGCCTCAACCACAATCGCTTATTTGAAACAGCGGGGTTTGACCGGTGAAATCGCCGCCCAATTTGATCTCGGCTATGCCCCAACAGGCTGGGATAATCTGTCGTCTACGGCTGGCAACAAAGAAAAGCTTGATTTGATGATTAAAGCCGGTCTGATTTCCAAACGTGAATCCGGCGGTCACTATGACCGGTTCAGAGCCCGGGTTATGTTCCCCATACACGACAACAAGGGCCGTGTCATCGCGTTTGGCGGTCGCCTATTGGACGAGGGCGAACCGAAATATCTTAACTCGCCCGAAACACCTGTATTTCACAAAGGCTCAGAGCTCTATAACCTGCATCGCGCACGCTCCGCGATCGCGCAGCAGCAGATGTCAATCGTGGTGGAAGGCTACATGGATGTTCTCGCCCTTGCCCAGCACGGTATCGATCACTGTGTAGCAACCCTAGGTACCGCGACAACAGCAACTCACCTGCAGCGGCTGTTTCGACTTGCACCATCGATTGTTTTCTGCTTTGACGGAGATCGGGCAGGGCGAGACGCAGCTGGGCGGGCGCTGGAAATTGTGCTGCCATTACTCGAAAGCGGCCGCCAGGTCAGTTTTCTCTTTCTTCCCGATGGAGAGGATCCCGATTCGGTTGTTCGCGACCAAGGAGCAGACACGTTCAGGACGCTGATCGAGTCTGCCACCCCCTTGCCCGATCTACTGTTCGATACCCTGCTGAACCAAACAGACCTCACTCGCATGGATGGTAAGGCACGACTGGCGACGCTCGCCCGGCCATTAATCTCAAGGGTCCCCGAAGGTCCACTGCGGGAACTGATGCAGCAGCGCCTGAGCGACCTCACGGGTGTTGTGTCTACCGGCCTTAGCGAGTCACCGATGACACCCGCAACAGTTCCCCATAAGCGTACTTCTGCTCGCAGCAAACGGCTTTCGCCCCTGGCCACGGCGATTAGTGTTCTAGTGCAACGCCCTCAGCTCGCTGCAGGCCTGCATCTACCTGCCGCTGTAGTTGAGACGCAGGACGATCCAGGCGTTCAGTTACTGACAAAGGTTCACGGGTTGGCGTGGGAGAACCCGCAGCTGACTACAGCCAGCCTGATCGAGCGTTTTAGAGGCGATGAGCAGCAGCCGACTCTTGAAAAACTCGCTTCGCGGAACCATCTGGTAGATGATGACGGACTGGAGATTTTTCTAGCTGAAACGCTAGCCACGCTGGCTTCCCAGTCGATCGACGATGCGATCGCAGAACTGTTACGCCTGGCGTCTGAACAAGAGCTCAGTGAGATCGAAAAACAACAACTGGGCGAGCTTTACCAACAACGCGAGTCAGTGCGGTCTGACACGACCGAGGATTAAATTCGAGCCCAAAAACCACATCTTCATGGTATAATCAATAAGTCCAGCCTCGTCGTATTTCTATTCATTATTTTCGTCCGGAGCGCACAGTCTATGGATCCACAGAGTCAACAGTCTGAACTCAAACGCCTGATTATCAAAGGAAAAGAACAGGGATTCCTGACTTATCGGGAGATCAACGATCATCTCCCTGAAGACATGAATGACACCGACCAAATTGAAACGGTGGTCAACATGATCAACGACATGGGCATTGAGGTCTTCGACAGCGCGCCGGATCCCGATTCACTCCTCCTGAAAACAGCAAATACAGACGATGAAGAGGTTGTCGAGGAAGCCGAGGCGGTACTGACCACCGCTGTCGAGAGCGAGTTTGGCCGTACCACCGACCCGGTCCGCATGTACATGCGGGAGATGGGGACAGTCGATCTTCTGACTCGTCAGGACGAAATTAACCTGGCCAAGCGGATCGAAGACGGCATCCGACAGAGTGTTGAAGCGATATCCACTACCCCAGTCATCATTGGTGAGCTGATTCGCCTTGCTGGCCTGGTCGAGGAAGGTGAGATGAAGCTGCCAGAACTGCTGGTCGGCTTTATCGATCCCAACGCAGAAGAAGAGGAAATCATCCCTGCCGGTGGTGTCCGACAGGCTGACAGTGACGATAGCGAAGACGCCGGCCCCCAAGGTCCTGACCCGGTAGAAGCCAAAGAACGATTTGACCGTATCCGCAAAGGCTACAAGAGTCTTGTTCGAGCCCGCGACCGATACGGCATCGGTGCGCCGCAGCTGCAGAAACATCAGAAGAAACTGGCGGCTGAGCTTCTCGAGATCAGACTGGCGCCAAAGCAAATCGACTACCTTTCACTGATTATGCGAGTCATCGTCGATGATGTCAGGCAGCTGGAAAAACAGGTGACCCATATCTGTATCAGAAAAGCAAAAATCACACGGAAAACCTTTGTCGGCAAGTTTGTGGGGCGCGAGTCCGAACCTTTTTGGATCCGCAGTCTGATGCGAGGAAAAGAAGGCAGTAAAGATGTGTTGAAGGCGCATGCTGAGAATCTTGAACTCGTACGCAAAAAGCTGGGACATATCGAGCAGCAGGCCGGCATTCGGGTCGGCGAGATCAAAGATGTCAACAAACGGATGTCCATAGGCGAAGCGAAGGCGCGCCGAGCCAAGAAAGAAATGGTCGAGGCAAATCTGCGGCTTGTTATTTCCATTGCCAAAAAATACACCAACCGCGGTCTGCAGTTTCTCGATCTCATTCAGGAAGGCAATATCGGCTTGATGAAAGCGGTAGACAAGTTTGAATATCGGCGCGGATATAAGTTTTCGACCTACGCGACCTGGTGGATTCGCCAGGCGATCACTCGGTCAATAGCAGACCAGGCACGTACCATCCGTATACCGGTACACATGATTGAGACCATCAACAAGCTGAACCGGGTATCCCGGCAGATTCTTCAGGAAAAAGGCCGTGAAGCACTGCCGGAAGAACTCGCCGAACGCATGGATATGCCAGAAGACAAAATCCGCAAGGTCCTGAAGATTGCCAAAGAGCCGATCTCAATGGAAACCCCGATCGGTGATGATGAAGATTCACACTTGGGCGATTTTATCGAGGACAAGAACGTCGAAGCGCCTGAAGAAGCGGCACTGGGTTCGGGTCTGACCGGCGCAACCAGCGATATTCTGGACAGCCTGACCGAGCGGGAAGCCAAAGTAATCCGGATGCGGTTTGGCATCGGCATGAACAACGACCACACGCTGGAAGAAGTCGGAAAACAGTTCGATGTCACGCGGGAACGCATCCGCCAGATCGAAGCCAAAGCACTGCGTAAGATGCGCCACCCCACGCGCTCGGAAAGACTTAGAAGTTACCTCGATCAGTAATCACGAGACCGTGCTTTAAGTTCGGTCACCATACAGCAGACGGGGCTGTAGCCCAGTTGGTTAGAGCAGTGGACTCATAAGCCACTTGTCTAAACCACGTCGTCTTAGTCTTCTTCAACTACTTCAGTTACTTACGCTCCTATATTTTTGGCGTTATTTTTTACCCTGACCATATCCTGACTACATTTTCCAAATCTGCCATAGCATTATGCGCTCTATCGTCTGCTGTATGGATGTATCCCTGAGTAGTAGACAATTTCTCATGGCCTGCTATCTTGGCAATAACCAACACGTTTGAGACATCATTGTGCGCAGCCTCGGTACTAGATGTGTGTCTTAACAAATGTGGAGTAGCGTGGGGTATACCTGCTCTTTTGATTACTGTATCTAACACCTTGGATACACTCTTGATGCAAGTATCAAAATACCTCGAATTTGTAGTAGAGATATGTGTCAATTACCGACTTTATGGAGTCAACTGGTCAACTACTAATGAATAACTTAATGAACAGCCGACCTCAAAAGTAATTTCTTTATTTGGTTCCCAAATCGAGCCGCCAAAGGAGGAATATTATGCCAGATCTAAAAATTCCCAATTGTTCGCTAGCATACGAAATCACAGATAATTCGCCCCGCTGGCGGGAGCCACGCGAGACCATCTTGTTTCACCATGGGGTCGGTATCGATATGGACATTTGGATTGACTGGCTACCTCTTCTTTCTGGCCAGTTTCGGTGTGTGCGTTTTGATATGAGAGGCTGTGGCCGTTCGGAAATACCACCGACTGATTATGTCTGGACGATGGCAGAAATGATGTCGGATGTACTTGCCATTGCGGACGCAACGGGTACCGACCGGTTTCATCTGATTGGCGAGTCTATAGGCGGCACTATATCCCTCTTCACGGCACTAAATTGCCCAGATCGAATAAAAAGTATCACAGCGCTTTCGACCGGGCATCAAGGGAATTACATAAATCAGGTAGGCGTCTGGAGGGAGACGGTCGAGAAGGACGGATTTGCCGTATGGAGCAATAAAATGATGGGGCACCGTTTTTATTCAGGCGCGGTGACAAAAGGTATATACGAATGGTTTTCAGAAACACAAGCAAGAGCAAACCCACATGCAACACTTGCTCTCGGCGAATTGCTAATGGCTCAGGACCTATCAGCAGATTTAGATAAAATTACGTGCCCCGTGCTGCTAATACACCCGGACTCTAGTCCCTTTCTTCCCGTGACGATGTCTGCTGAAATACATAGTTTGCTCCCAAATTCAGAAATGATGGTTATTCCTCACGCGAAACATGCCATTGCCTGCACTCACGCTAAAGAAGCGTCTCGTGCATTTTTAGATTTTGTTCATCGGAGTATTGTTTGAAATGATATTTAAAAAGGGCTTAATGCCTAGTCTTTCGCCGCGACATCCTGTCCGTCGACACGCACATAGTCGTCGATAGACCTGAGGCTTTCTCCCTCTTTCAGCAGACCTGCCCCAGGAATGAAGTTGACTTCCAGACGTATGCCATCAGGGTCTTCAAACAAAACATAGTAATATCCCAGAGCCCAGTCACGCTCCTCTGGGCCACGAACGATTTGCGCCAAGCTCGGCTGCAAGCACGGCCGTTTTATCAATGTCGGTGCGACCTTGCACGAAGGCAGATATGATGCAACCCGACACGATATTGTTGGAAACGTTCATCTGCGAATTCTGGATCGCATTTGCGAACTCCGATCGCTGTTCGAGCCCCAACATGATAGAAGAAATCAAGCCCATCATGAACAAGAGACATGCCAAATTGTGGCAAAAGACCGCTGTAGAATACGCGGGCTTTTTCGAACTGACTGACAGTCAGGATCACATGCGCCATTCCATTAATACCAATAATAGTGTTTCCCTCTGTCATGTCGTTGTCATCGCACTACCAAATGATTTGACCGTGTAATCTAGCGCCAGCTCTTCAAGCACCATCGCTGCTTTCCAACCGTTTGGTGTAGGAGAGTTATAAAGGTCGATTATTTAGATTGACTCCCATTTTTGTAACTTAATTATATAAACTGGTAACCGGGTATCACTGAAAAAAGCGCATCACACAAACGATGGAGACAGCTGTCATGACCGAAGCCAAGTGGTATTTCGATTTCATCTCACCGTTTGCCTATTTACAATTGGCGCGTTTTTCTACCTTGCCGGGGAGCTTGGAAATTACAGCCGTCCCTGTCGTCTTTGCCGGGTTGTTGACGCATTGGGGTCAGCTTGGGCCAGCTGAGATCCCACCTAAGCGATGCTTCGTTTATCGATTCTTTCAATGGAACGCCGATCGGCTTGATATTCCTTTTGCGATGCCGCCCCGCCATCCCTATAACCCTCTCCCCTCTCTTCGGCTTTGTGTGGCCGCCGGAGCTCAGATCGATCATGTGCGTGCGGTTTATGATGTGATTTATGGGCAGGGTATTCAGCCAGACTCCCCCAAGGGTATTCAGGCGATTGCAAAGGCTTTGGACATTACCGACTCTGAGGCAGCCATTAATGATCCTGATGTAAAAGCGACCCTACGCGTCAATACTGAACGTGCGATCAAAGACGGTGTCTTTGGAGTGCCTAGTTTCGTTGTAAATCGGGAGATTTTTTGGGGTGGTGACGCGACAGACATGCTGTTGGACTATTTAGACAATCCCGCTCTTTTTCAAACGTCTGAAATGAAGCGAATTTCTAACATGCCAATGGGTAAGACGCGTTGAGGTGATTTTGTACCGTGACTAAAACGTGACTATATTTCCCAGACCTGTCACAGCCTTATGCACCATTTGATCAACAGTTTACATGTGTCCTAACAAGGTAGACTGACTGCAATTTCCAGCGGCCGCTAGACTTGGTATCAGATTAAGCGTTTACAAAACAACGCCAACACCCCTCACGGAGAAGAAACTATGTATAAGCTATACGGCGCGCTAGGCGGAGCCAGCCTCGCGCCCCATTGTGTCCTAGAGAAAACCGGACTTGCGTACGAATTCATCGAAGTAAATATTTCTAGAGACACTGAACGTGATCCTGAATACCTCAAACTTAACCCACATGGCCGAATTCCAACGCTAGTTTTCGATGATACGGTCATCATTGAGTCTGCTGCTATTTCTATCTATTTAGCTGATAAACACCGTAATACAGAGCTTAGTCCACGATTCGACCATCCTGATCGCGCTAGTTATATCCAATGGATGGTCTACATTACCAATACCCTGCAGGAGACAATGACCCAAAAGCTGTACACCTACAAATACAGCGATGATCCGAATTGTAGAAATCAACTAGCATCTCGTGCATCGTCGAAACTAAATATGATTATTTCGTTTCTTGAAGAATCAATTGGCCAAACCGAAGGACCATTTTTTTTGGAAAGTGGACTTAGCACAGCCGACATCTACCTCCACATGCTCACCGCATGGGATCCCTCAATTAAGGAGAGAGTATTGCCATCGTCCTCAACCTCGACGATATCTTCAAAAGAACGATTAATAAATATCGAGCACAGTTATTATGAGATGCTCAAGCAACCAGACATTTCAAAGACATTTATCCAAAATGGCCACTGAATGTAGAGAGCCATAGTTGAAGGAGAGTCTAAAGGGCGCTGACCGTATCCTGACTATATTGAGTAACCTTAAGTAACTTTGTAGCCTTAAACAACGACAACGTGACAAGGCATTACGGATTGTTATGTTAATATTTTCGGTATTTTTTACGAATAAACAAACGTTGGGCCTGTAGCTCAGTTGGTCAGAGCAGTGGACTCATAAGCCAGTTGTCTAAACAACCTCGCTGTACCCTTCTACTACGTTTTCAGATAGTTACACTCCAGAATTGTTGAGGTGTTTTTTGGGGGTGACTAATTAGTGACTAGCTGTCCTAACCCAGCTACTACTTTGTGCGCCCTGTTGTCAGCTGTATGGATGTAACCCTGCGCAGTTCGTTTTGCATCGCTGCTTTAGTTGCACGATAAACGCTAACGTTTTCCCAAGGCAAGTTTTTCCGCCTCGGGTCGTTGGCGCAGCGATAGCATTGCTATTACGCCAATAAACGGACCGAGAACAAGGAATAAAAACGCCCACCGAAAGCTTCCGAGCCATTGCGCAGCAATGGGCACGAGCCAGATAGTTATGACCGTAACCCCAAAACCAAGAGCCATTTGAAACGTCAGGGCTGTGCCCACAAGGTGAGGTTCTGATAACTCTGTGACTGCTGTCGAAAACTGGCCACTATCCGCAGCGATTGTCATCCCCCAAAGCAGAGCGACCGCAGCAAACAACACAGGGGACGTATCCACTAAAAACCCGATTGAGAAAGCACAAATTCCTGAGACAAGCATCAATATCGCAGTCGTGTAACATCTACCATAAACATCCGACAAACGCCCAGCGATGACACAACCAATCGCTCCGATCGAGATTATGAAAAAGCTAAAATATTCAGGCGTTCCAAACGGAAACACCTCAAAACTTTGCTCTGAAAAACGGGCAAACGTTAATATCCAGGCCCACATAGCGTAAAGTTCCCACATATGGCCGACATAACCTATGTTGACGAGGGTCAAGGGTTTGTTGCGAAGGACCTGAATAATCTGAAGGGGATCAAACTGAGTGCGGGCAAAGGCAAACGGGCCCTCCGAAATACAAAAAAGAAATATCAATCCTGCTAAAAATGTCGTCAAAGAGCTTGCCCAAATTACGAGCATCCAATTCGCCTCTGCTGCTATCGCTCGGAAAAGATGCGGCGTGGCCGAACCTATGGTCAGCGCACCGATAATGATTCCCATCGCAATACCACGACCTTTTTGAAACCAAGTTGCGATAAGCTTTACGACAGGGGGATAAACGCCCGACAAAGCAGCACCAGTCATAAGCCGGAGCGTGATAATGCCAAACGGTGTGTCAGTCCAAAGCAGCAAAAGGTTTGCCAGTGCCCCGAGGGCGCACGAAAGAGCAATTAATACGGTTAAAGACATGCTGTCGGAAATGTTAAAAAAGGCAATCAACACCGCCCCAAGAACAAATCCCAGTTGCACTGCGTTAGTGAGCCAGACCTGCTGGCTTTCTCCAAGCTGGGCGCGTAGCGTTAGCTCAGATAGAATGACCGTTGCTGAAAACCAAGTTCCCAGAGCGCCAATAAGGCAAATGCTAATGAGTGCCAAAGCAAAAAATGGGTTTGTTTTTTCTGGCTCTAAGAACATATCAATAACCATTCTAAACTCTCTATATAGGGAGCCATAGATGAAGGAGTGTCTTAGTTGGGGTGACGAATTAGTGAGTCTTTATTGTAGTTGTAAGTCGTTTCAAGGCGAATAGCTTCAAGGGTAGCTATATCATTATGCTAAAAATTCCGCCGTTTTTGCGATTAAAAACTACGTTGGGCCTGTAGCTCAGTTGGTTAGAGCAGTGGACTCATAATCCATTGCTCCTAACAACTCGCTTTACCCTTCCACAGTACTTTCAGTTACTTAGGCTCCTGATTTTCTAAGCTGTATTTATAGTCCTGACTATATCCTGACTATATTTTCCAAATCTGCCACAGCCTTTTGCAGTCTTTCATCAGCAGTATGGGTATATCTTTCTACTGTCTTCAGTCAGTTTGAACGTGAAATGATCCAAGAGCGTGTAAAAGCTGGTCTTGCAAGGGCTAGGAGTCAAGGTAAACGACTAGGTAGACCACCTGTTCCACCTATACAGGTAGAGAAGATAAAGGCATTAAGACAGGAAGGATTGTCGTACCGTAAGATAGCTAAGCGTACAGGATTAAGCGTCTTTACCTGCCACAAACTAGCTACTTAAAGGGCATCAGTATGGCAACAGCTAGGTGGAAAGAATATACGATTGGTGTATGGATTATCCTGGCCGTGATAACTGGGCTGATCCTGTGGTTCGGCTGGCCAGCTATACGAGCAGTAATAGCTATCATCCAGTTCTATTGGGCCAAATTTACAACTGGACCACATAGTGGTGACTGGTTCTAGAGAGCGTGTGAGTGTGTGAGTACTCTATCTAAACACTCAGACGCTACACTAATTCTGAAAGATGTGATATTCCCTTACAGGACTAATTACTTCTTGGCTATCAGTATCTACACCGGCTTCTTGTCTCATTCGAATTACCTCTGGGTCAGACATAAATGCTCCGACACCTTCCATGGATTCCGCTTCAGCTATGTCATAAATTCTTGTTCCATCTTCGGTTTCCGTTGCCACTATTAGTTTTAGTCCATTCTTTTGCATATGAGGCTTTAAGTCATCAACTAGTTTCAGCCAGCTTTCAAAGCTGCATTCTTTGTTTTTTTTTGAATGTTGTCAGAAATCTCATTTCTTTCTCCTTTCTATTCTCAATAAGTTTTCGAATGATACCCGATATACCGTATGGTCAACCTACGTTTGGTAAAAGATAATCGTTTTAAAGCAAGAAACTCTGTTACCTAGGTATTAAGTGCAGTTAACAGGTTAACTACTTATGAACCGTTAATAACTACAGGAGAAAATGAAATGGTTGGAACTTTTATTTTGTATTTGATCGTGATCTGTCTTTTGGTAATGGTTTATCTTCTATGGGAGATACGGATAGGTATAACTAAACAGATTCTTGGTCTTCAGCATATGACTACCCAGCTAGGTGAAATAGTACGGATTCAGAAGACGTTGGAATAGCTACACAATCTGGCCCTCTTTTTCTCAGATCGTTTTCCGATTACTTTTTTTCGACGACGACTTGCCCTAATATTTTGGTTTCGCCTCAACCTAGGTGAAGGAATCATTAATAGATTTCTTTCACTTAAATCCAGGCAGCTAACCGACTACAATTTTCTAATCTTTCGAATAATCGGCAACTCAGATGACGGCATTCCAGAAATAAGTCTGAACGCAAAAGCCCCCGTCTTAATCAAATAATGTAACCCTCTAATACTAACTAACTTTCTTGCGAATCTTCATTACACTTGGATGATGTAGCAAAGCCCTCGCAACGTCACTGTTGGTCAGCGTAGCGAGTGACGCACTTTCTAAAACACGAATAATGTTGCTACTAACTGGCTCTTTGATCGACTGGAAAGATACATAGTGCAACATAAACACCAGCCTTTCACCCGATTTCACTCGCGAACCCATGTGACAGCATCTAGCTGTGTCGACAATCCCCAGTGTCCCACTCGATCCGGTCAATTGCCTGACTTGATTCATAACCTGAAGCTCATTAAGGGCCTCATCTGAAATTCTTTCGTACCACTTTGGTACTGAATTTCTTATGGTCTCACTCACATTTTTGTCGAAATAAGTTAACGCGCCAGAGTCCGAATTCACATCATTAACGAGGAGATACAATCTGATTGTCGAGTAGTCTTCTTGGTCAAAATGAAATAATTGGCTACCAACAGTTTTATCGTTCTTACCTGACCACCACAATTGCATATCAGCCAGGATCGGAACTTCATGCAAATATCTCGATACGAGCGCGACAAGAGGCTCACTTATTGCAAAATTAATTAGACAAGGGTTATTAGAAAGATCTTCGGGCCGCAATAGATTCACTAAGTGACGTCTATCGCTAACGCGAATCTCTTTACCTTCTACCAGGCGTTCCTTTGTAAGCAACTTACAGGTGCACAAAACATCCCTTCCAAAATCAAAATCAGTGCATGAACCTAGTGTGACCCCATTAGCCTTTAGATGCCTAAGATGATTTTTATCGGAGAACTCTAAATTTTGAATCATCCTACGACGGCGAATAAATTCTTTTGTAGAGAACAGTATTCGAACAAATTTTGTCAGCCTTCGGGCTAACAGCACTGGTAGGCTGAACCTAACCAATAAGTGTTCGAGCGCTCGACCACTTGACAATATGTCTTTCAAACGTTGCATTCGACTACAAAACATACTTGAACTAGTCGATCTTGGAAACTGCTAATGCTTCTCTGTACGCTAAATACTGCAAGCAGTATAACTAGTGCCTTTTCAATTGACTTCACGAAATTATCAATAGTCAGCGTCGTAGCACGATGCTACAAACTTCACATTAGATATGCCGTTAGCGTCATTCGGTTCTCGAATAAACTCATCGACCTCTCCGTCGCCCTTCATAACTATGTCGTAGGAAAATTGAACATAGGCATCTGACACCGGCGACCCATTCATGTTGGAACTATAGGTGCGTAGTCGATATTTCGTCCTAATTCTTTCATACAAATTTTTAAATGTCTTGTTTCCGAGGTACAACGAACGAATATAATATTCATCTGAGTGCTGTTTTTTACGATTAAAAACTACGTTGGGCCTGTAGCTCAGTTGGTTAGAGCAGTGTACTCATAATCCATTGGTCCTATCAACCCGCTTTAACCTTACACAGTATTTTCAGTTAGTTACGCTCCTATTTTTTAATGTTGAATAGTTGCTGTGACTAAAATGTGACTATCTTTTCTAAACCTGCCACAGCCTTTTGCAGTCTCTCGTCAGCAGTATGGATATAACCTTCTGCAGTCTTCAGGGTTTGCCCTGCTGCTCTAGCTATATTCACCACGTTTACGCTACGCTTCTATGGTTTCTGATTTTTGACGACGCTTTGTAGTCGCTACCATAGTATCCCTACTGTTATAGTAGTTTCGATCTACACAACCATACCTTGGTTGAATGCCACCGACGGACCTTCTGCATCGAGCTCCCGGCATAAAATACGCATAGTCGAATAAAAATCGTCCAAGTCAACCGAGCTCGTCAGAACAGAACGTGCTGGCTCGTCGGCGACAAACTCAGTCCTACCATGCAATACGCGTTGGTTATTGAATAACAACCCCTCTCCTGTCCCCAGTTTTATAGTAATCATCAATTCCGGATCGTAGAGAATTTCAAACATGCGGCGTAGTGCGCGAAAACACGGTTCAATCAAGTCAGCTGGAATGTCAAGTGGTGCAATTTGACGTTCGTTAATGCGCACTCCGGAGATGTCGTTATCGCTATCCAATCTAATGACTGGCATACGAGCTTTATACCACCGCGATTTACCATCGGTATTAGCACCTGTATCATACCGTTCTGCAGTAACCGGAACCCGTGTTAGTAAATCAAAGTCATCAGGCCATTTTTCTTGCATTCGGTGCGCCGCCTCAAACCCATCTACCAACGTAGAGTCACCGCCACTCGAACTGTGCTGCAACACCTGAAAAACAGTAATACCAATACATGACAATCGATAGGCTTCATCAACATGGGGCGGTAATTCATGTGTGGTGTCGCCGACATTATCGACACTCGTTTTCTTCGACAAGTCGTAGGTACTGTAATGGGTTTGTCTCTGGGTACCGATCAATTCAATAAGCTGATTAGATTTCCTGCATTCGGTTGACAGGTTGATTACTTGACAAAATCCATAATCGCGAACTGATTCCAGCATCAGCAAATGCTCTGCCTTGTCTGTTTCGACTTGATTGACATCAAAAGTGGGTAACGAATCTACGATTGAGCCATCCCATAAGGTCGGACGATGCTTTCTTCTCGCACGCTCCTGATCGGAGTAGCAGTGATTTCTCAACCACCTAGCCGAATAAATCGAGCGATGCTTTTCAGGCATCCATTGAATATAGATATTGGTACTGGTATTGCCGCCCAACTCCGGCTCAATATTTGGTGGAATGTCGAGTAACCGAATGCCCCTAACACCATCAATTGAGGTGCCACATACTTTACATTCGCACTGATGACGCAACCAAAGTGGGTGGTAGCTGTTGTGGTGGCCGTCGCCCCAGGTAATAGTTAACTGACTGCCTTCGATGCTAGCGTTTACGATCTCATACATAGCACTTTGTTCTGCCATAATATTGTCGGTCTTCGGTTTATTTACCTTGAGTCATCTTAGGGTGCGATTCTCTCCCATTAGACACAAAATCTCGAATGTCAGATGCACGACACTGAACGCGGTAGTATCCGACTGGCAGCCAGCTAGCAATAATGTGTCAGGGTAGGGATTTTTTTCGGGGACACCGGCAGTCCGGCGCTTTCGCTGTCGACTGGTTTGCGGTTGAATGCTACTCATCGTGTTTGAGTAATTTCAGGCTAATGATTCAGAGCTCACGACCAATTTTGAGTCCCTCATAAACTGCTTCTTCGGCCGTTCGTGGTGCCAGGCCATCACCGATCACCTGTAAGTCGCCGGCGTAGCTCTTGAGTGCCGTTTCCAGCTGGGTATCTGATTGATGACCCATTGCCAGTACCAAGGTGTCGACTTGCTCCAGCAAGATCGGATCATCGCTTGCAGTGTGTTGAAAGTACACGGTGTCCTGGTCCACACCAACTAGCCGCGCGTAAGGCGTAACCTCGATCCCCAGGTGGTGAATACGACCGACCAATGCGTCGCGTACGTATTGTGGTAGGGTCTCGCCAGCGTGTGTCCCATTCACACACAGTCGTACACGGCTCCCGGCAGCCGCGAGCCGCTCTGCCACCCCAAGTCCAATCCAGTCCGAACGCCAGTCTGCAATAACCACCGAGGCACCAACATTTACCGTGCCAGATAACACCTGCCAGGCTGTTACCACATGGGCTTCATCAGCGCCGGGTAGGTCGGGCACGTACGGAGTGGCCCCAGTGGCAATGACAAGCGCATCCGGACGTTTAGCAGCAACCAACTCCGGGGTTACTTCAGTCCCGGTCACGACTTCGACACCCGCTTGCAGGCATTCGCGGTGCAAGTTATCGATCAAACCGCCAAACTCGAGACGTGATGGCAGGAGCTGGGCAAGCAGCACCTGACCGCCAAGCCGCCTCGCCTTTTCATAAAGGGTGACACTGTGACCACGTTCGGCAGCAACAGCACCGGCTTTCAGCCCCGCTGGACCCCCGCCGGCAATCACGACATGAAGACGGTTCTCGGTTCGGGTCTTAACACCAAGAGACCGTTCCCGACCGCTCTCTGGATATTGAATACAAGAAATGGGAAACCCCGACAGCCCATGCCCCGTACACGCCTGGTTGCAGGCGATGCACACCCGTATTTTATCGGATGCACCGGTAATAGCTTTAGCAGGCATATCCGGGTCCGCGATCAGCGCGCGAGTCATACCACAAAGATCAGTCTCCTTGGCGCAAAGAATACGCTCCGCAGTTTGCGGCTGATTGATACGGCCTGTGACAATGACGGGAAGCGAAACTGCCGAGGTGAGTTTTGTGATTGCCGGCATCGCATAATCGGCGGCCATCTCCATGGGAGGAACGATGTGCGTAGAGCCACCAAGGGTACTCGCTGAGCCAAGCACGAAACTGAAGTAGGTCAAATCTCCATCTGATTCGAGCTCCTGACATACCTCAAGCATCTCGTCACCGGTCGCCCCGTCAGGCACCATTGCCTCGGCCGAAAGACGGATACCGAGTACATGGTCACCAATGTGAGATCGAATACAGGTGATAACCTCGCGGATTATCCGCAACCTATTCTGAAGCGTTCCTCCGTACTCATCGAGACGTTGATTGATACGTGGACTCAAGAACTGAGATAACAGATAGCCGTGGCTCGCTAAAATCTCCACACCGTCGAGCCCAGCCGCTGTCAACCGGGCAGCGGCAGCACCGTACCCTTCGATAACCTCCCTGATTAATCTGCCAGACATTGCGCGTGGCATAACATGATGACGCTCTCCCGGCAACGCAGAAGGCGCCCACGCGACGGGCGTAACCCCATCCACTTTTCCTCGAGTTTCGCGCCCTGGATGATAAAGCTGTCCCAACACCCGGCAACCGTGGTGATGACAAGCCTGCGCTATTCGCCGATAACCAGGGATACAGTTATCACTATCAGCCCGAATGAAATCAGAGCTGAATCTTGCTGAGCTATGCACACCAGCGACCTCGACCACGATAAGTCCAGCGCCACCGGCTGCTCTGGATTCGTAGTACGCGACTAGATCGTCACTGGGAACGTCACCTGACAGATGGGTATGGTGCGCAGTAAACACGATGCGATTCGGCACCTCGATTTCGCCGAGTCGAAACGGCGAAAAAAGAGTTGGAAATCGGGCCATTCTTATCCAGGCTAACTCTGTCCGTGCAACGCTTCAAGCACCAGGTTCTTCAGGTGGGAAACGGCGTGTTCACTCCACTCAGCATTTTGGGGCGCAATCATGACGTAGCTCCGATCAAAGCTCTTAGAGCGCAAACCCCGCTGGATTCCTTCCGCAACGCTCACATCTTCGGCGTTGACGACTTCGGCGGCAAAGCGAATCTGCCTCCATTGCGCTTCGGTCGGTTTTGCGCAAGGCAAATAGAAGTCGTAAGTTTCACGGGTACGCTCCGGTCCATCCGGCATGATGTGTAGGACTCGGAATCCCCCTCCCGGAATGGACATGGGACAGAGATTCGGCCACAGCCACCACGTGAGAAGCTGCGGAAAGTTTGCGCCCTCAACCTCAAATCCCCCGTCAAGTCCCGGGCTGGCATCGCCCACGTGACTCAGATACTTACCCTTGGGCTCGATGCGGTAGCTTTCGTCCAGAATGCTGCCGAGCACTGGGTGGACCACTGGCGTGTGATAGTTCTCATTGTAATTGTCGACCACGTTTTTCCAATTGGAGTCGATAACGAACTCGCTACGATGCACGAAATGCAATTCATTCAGTCGTGGCTCGTAAGCGCGGAACTCCTCCTCAAGCCCTGGCATCTGCGTTGCCAACGCTGACGCTTTCGGATCCAGATTAACAAATACAAAACCGCAGAACACCTCGACCCGCACCGCAGTCAAACAGAATTTCGAGGGATCGAATCCAGGGACCTGCTCGCTGCTTCTGGCATACACCAGACGGCCGTCCGTTGCGTAACGCCACGCGTGGTACGGACAGATGATTGAATCCACGTTCCCCGATCCTTCTAACAACCAGTGCCCTCGGTGACGGCACACGTTATAGAATGCATGGAGCACGCCACTGTCACCTACCATAACGATGATACTTTCCCTGCCGACAGTGCAGGTAATGTAGTCACCACTGGTCTTGAGCTGCGAGATATGACCGGCGAAATTCCACGCCCGATAAAAGATTCGCTCGTACTCGAGCTCAAGAATTTCCGGATCTATGTAATACCGCGACGGTAGCGAATAGGAATCATCAGCTAAGTCGACCTGGGGACCAGGTGCATCGGCCACTGGCACTATATTCTCAGTCATTGTGATCTCCTAGGTTAGGTATATCCACTGAGCAAAGAAAGGATAAACATCCTGTCTGTCATGCACAAGTATCAGGCCTCGCCTCATCAACATAGAGAGCCATAGTTGAAGGAGCGTCTAATTTGGGGTGCCTATATTGAGTAACTGTGAGGTAGTTTGTAGCGTTAAACAGTAACAACACGACAAGGCACTATGGGTTGTTATGTTAATATTTACGCTGTTTTTAAAGACTAAAAACTACGTTGGGCCTGTAGCTCAGTTGGTTAGAGCAGTGGACTCATAATCCATTGGTCGAAGGTTCGAGTCCTTCCGGGCCCACCATCTTTCATCATTAAAATTAAGCACTTGGTGACTCTCGTCGCCAGTTACTTTGTTGTTGTCATCAGGAGTGGAGCCATAGTGGAGCCGAGTCTCTATTGAAGACACAGCATCAACTAAATTCTCCGGTGCTAAATGAGCATATCGCTCCGTCATCTTGACCGTGCTGTGACCTAACAAGTCCCTGACTTCGATCAAAGGCCTGCCAGCCATCACTAACCAAGATGCACAGGTATGTCGCAAGGTGTGTGGTGTACAGTCCTCAATCCCTGCTCTCTCACAGGCTGAAGCGAAGGCATTCTTGATCTCTCCTATCCTTTGACCGAACCAACGCGGGTTGGTATGGGCAAAGACATAGGGCGTATCCATCGATTGCCTGGCCTGCTCTTGCTGGCGATTCAACAATACCTCACGAGCATTCCTGTTAATCGGCACAGTTCTGGCCTTTTTGGATTTCGTGTGCTTTGCTTCCAATCGTATACGGCTGTTCTGCAAATCCACGCGATCCCACTCAAGACCCAGCAACTCTCCACTCCGACAACCCGTATGCAAGCCAAGAATAATGAAGTCTTTTAGATACTTAGGCAGATGACCATTGCCGACGGGCAACCCTTCTCCTGCTTCACCTATCAAGGCTTCTGCCTCCTCACGACTCAAGAATCGATACGGACCTTCAAGTTCCCCAAGACGCTTACCTGAGACTGGATTAGACAGGTTCCATTCCCAGTTCTCTTGGGCATGCTTGATCGCTGTCGACAACAACGACAACTCTTTATTGATGGTTTTATCACTGACACCATCATCACGCCTGGAATTGATGTATTCACTGACGTGACTCTTACTGAGGTCATTCAAAACAAAGTCCTTGCCAAAGAACCCATGGAGATTTCTCGCCCGTCTCACATCAGTGTCGTGACTGCGCTTCACTGCGGCGGTTTCGGTCAAGTAATCGAACATCAACTCCATAAAGGGACGTTCAGGCTCAACATCAAATGCCTGTTGGTTCCATATTTCATCTTTCCACTTGGCTTCCAACCTTTTTGCTTCCTTCAAGGTTTTAGCCCGAGTAGAGCGTTGAAGTCTTTTTCCATCTGTGGTGATGCTGATCTTGTAGTACGGACTTGTGTAGACACTGCCATCTTTACGTCTCTTCGTGTTCCTATACGGCATGCGCGTTCTCCGGTTGGATTCCGCACTGCCGACTCCACGCGTTGATCATTGTACCTTCGTTCCCTTCCCACAAAGTGGTGAACTGCTTGCATTTCAATGCGTACTGAACGTCCGATTTTGATTGAAGGAAGGTCTCCTCTTTGAATAAGTCTGGATACGGTTCGTTCACTGACATCAAGTAGCTGTGCAACTTTGCCAATGGATAAAAGTAATGTGTCATCGTCTCCTGTCACAGTAATATCGAGCGGTGCTTACGCACCCCCCTTGGTAGATATTTATATAAGGCGTCCTACATACGGATCAGTGAAAGTACTGACTTGTCCACGTGATGGATCAGTCTGGGCTCTGTTCACGACACCCTGTGCTTTGGTCGATCCCAAATACGGAGAAGTCACGAGTCTTTTGATCCATCCCACGGACTAGGAAGACTAGGCTTCCAAGCAACTGGAGGAAGGACAGTAGCTGCAACATCCAGCTTGCCATTACATTCATCAATCGGGAACCATGACAATGCATATAAGTTGGCCTTGTTAAGACCACCTTGCCGCGTCAGGATGATGACCTCTTTTTCGATCAGTTCTCTTTTGGCTTTATGCAACTGGTCACTGGAGGTCCACCCGCGCCCGCGCATGACGCTTAAGGGTGCACAGAGGTCACCATTATTGGCACCTCGATACTGAGAACCGATATCGATAACTAACTTCGTCGCTCTAGGACTCAAATTCCTGAATCGGTCATGCTCTAGGACATGAAATGGGAGCATCAGGAAGGGGTTTGTCGTTTGGCGGCCTTTAATTCGTCTGCGACGTTCATTCCTAGAGGTCATTTGCCACCCTCTTCTGAGTCACCGACTAAACGGACCTCAAACCTGGGTGTCAGCGCCTGGGAGAGCGTGGTGTCGATGTGTGAAAGATCTAGTAATTCATCTGCCACGGTTTGAGCATCAGAGGCCCTCACCTGGTGCTCCCTGAGACCTTGAATTGCAGAATCAAGAGAGGGGTGGTAAGTCAGACATTCCCAATCTTCCTCACCTTTACGAAAACGTCTTTTTTGAATAATCCACTGATATGGGTCGCTAATAACCCTGTACTGTTTGTTAATGTTAAGAATCATACTTTTACGTCTGTCGACTACTCCTTTTCGCTATTGCGAAGATTTAGGTCAATAAGATTGTCAACGTTTGTTGACATTATGAGGAAAAAAATAGCGACACTACTCATCTATTTGGATTTCGTAGCCTTCTTCTTGCCAGCCGGAGTTGGCTTGGCATCGATCAGCTGTAGCAGCTTTTGGAGTTGGGTTTTTAGGGCGTCAATATCTTCTGGGGTGTAATCATCCCTATGATGTTTCAGCACATCCTCCAAGAAGATTAGGCGCGACGATATCATCTCAGATATTTCCGATGTTGGCTTTCGCCGGGGTGGTCGCTTGATCTTTAGTCTTTTCCGACCGGTCAGCAACTCTTCAATAGAAACAGAATCATCGAAATAAAATGCGGCTTGCGCCAGTGCATGTGCACTTGGTTGCGCACCGTCACCCTTCTCCCACTTGCTAATCACAGCACGTGTCAGTCCAGATGCTCGTGCCAGTTCTGCCTGCGTGAATCCGGCTGCCTCTCTGGCACTACGAAACCTATTTGCAAAGTCCACTGTCAGCTCTTATTTCCCATCACCAATAGATAGTATCAGCTAATCTTCAAATTGTCAACACTTGTTGACAGTTTATCTTCGCAGGATTTGGTGAATAAGCTAGTCCAAGTCTCTAGGAAAAGAATTGGATTCGTAATTAACTTTTCGGCATTACACCGCTTGCCAATCTAGAAATTCATTTTTCATATAATCCCACTCAACCGTATTGCGACTCAGACCATGTATTGTTCCACCATCCCGCAGCGTCTGATAGTAACGGTTTGCTAAGATCTTGAATGCATCCTTCCATAAACTCCCGAAAGTTTCCGTAAATAGCTTGTCATCAGTCAAAAGTTTTGCCACTTGCGCTGATGTCATTTTCTGCATCATAAAGGCGCCAATTAATGAAAGGGCGTGTAACTTTAGCCGTCGTAATGATCGCAAATCGACTACGCTATTCTGCACAGCATCTTTTATCCTTTCATCAAGACGAAGAAAAACAGCTATCGCGAGTAGTGTTTCATTACACATATCTTCGTCCCAAACATCGACTAATTGGTCATCAACCCCAAATATTTTCTCGTATACACCACCATTCGATTTGGAAGTCCACAAATCTCTAGGGTTCCCAATTGCCAATGTTGGCTCATGCATGAACGAGTAACGTATCTTTGCCAAATCTTCTAAACTCAAACTTTTCGCTCCGGCTCGCGCTCTCCTATTGCTTCGCTTGCGTTGATAAAATAGCTTTGGCAAAACAGAATTTCCTTTCCGCTCATTTAAACGACGCTCCAAATACAGTTGGATCAAATCATTCGAACGAAAATCTGAAACCTTGATTGCATTCTGAGAGTTGGAATAACGGATTATCTCTTCATTGATCCCTTTTTCTGTAGATACACTTTTCGTTTTGGTTATTCTGAGTAGGACTTCAACATCTCGACCACCCTCAATACTTTTGTGAAGTGCTCCTACAGTTTGAGCCCCATTGATGACTTGAAACTTAGTCGCCGTCAGGGAATTCTTGTTTATTTCGAAATTAGTACATACCGCCGATATTCCGTTGTTGAAGTAAAAAAAGTCTGAAGGCTTTGAATCAGCAGTTGCTGTTATATCTTTATTGATCCCTCTGTCTCCCAAATAATCTCTAATATTAAACGCAAACAAACTATGCTTTTCTTTGCGGAATAGATCAACAATAGCGCTGCCTTTGACAATTGCAACGACACTAGGATATGGCTCTTCTTTCTCTAGAAAAGAATCGCTAGGAAGATCAATTTTGATTGAATCTGGAATCGATTCTTCTATTGTTTCGGAACGGACAAAGAAACTTTTTAGTCCCTCTATATCAAACAGAACGCACTCTATGTTTAGATTAGCCACTTCATAATCTTTGTTGATTTTCTGAACGACATCCGCTTGCCTCTCGCTTTGCTTTTTACATGTTGATAGGAAGTAGTAATAGACGCGATAACCTTCTTTTACCTTCTCACCATAATCTCCTAAAAGATCGAATGTACTTTCAGAACCGTGTTTGCGTACCCACTTTCTATCGGAATAGTTAGAATGCTTATTGAAGAAACTAATAAACTCGTCCTCCTTCAAGTTTACGGGTTTTGACAATGAACGGAACTTACATTGGGCAATAATCAAACTTTTGTTGGTGGTGTCCTCTAATACTATGTCCGCACCTAAGTCATTAGAATACAAAAGACTGTCCAATGGTTCGGTTTCAAGTCTCTTATCTTCCCTGCAAAGTAATTTTGCACACCACAATTGAAAGCCATAACCTCTACCTGTGTCTTGCTCGGGATCCCAACTATTTTCTTGACACAACTCCTCCACTTCAGCTCTAAGCCTTTTCTTAAAAGCCGTAGTACTTTGTTTTTTCATTCCTCCAATCTCCAGATTCTTTATATGTCTTTTGTATCTACAACCTCCCTTCAACTGCTGTAAATGATCATTTATCTATCACCTAATAGCCTATTTATAGCACTGAACTAGATAGATAGGGCACCTATGCGATTTACTCCAGAGAAACCCCACGCTATCCCCTATTTTTCCGTGTTTTCGTTATCACGGCCAAGTCCAAACACATCTATGGTTCTGGCATTTGATAATTTTTGTTGAATTACTGAGGGCTGTTGCACAAGTCACCACCCACGGACAG
>Ga0315336_1002868_pt1 | contig 24775 bp, 21 predicted proteins | sample ASW5metaG_FD_204512 | JGI IMG/M metagenome (GOLD analysis project Ga0315336, IMG submission 204512) | Ammonia-oxidizing marine archaeal communities from Monterey Bay, California, United States - ASW #5 | ecosystem: Environmental > Aquatic > Marine > Intertidal zone | place: USA: California... | reverse complement strand
AGCTCGTCGACGCCCTGCGCCGACACGCTCACCCCGACACCGGCGCCGACACCAAATCTGTCGGTGCCGCCGCCTAGAGTTCATCGTGGATCGTCACCCAAATTCCACGCGACTCGGGACATGCTCGGGTAGTGCTTGATCACGCCGTTGTCGGCACCCACAACCTGGCTAACTTCTTTTAACGGGTGACGTTGAGGTTGCATCACTTAACGCCTAGGAAGGTGCAGTCGTGACAGGCGATGCCAGCACGGAAACGACCATCGCGAACGAGTTCGCGTTCGTCACTGTCGACAAAATCTATACCCGCAACGGAGAGCGGTTGGAGATCGCCAGTCCCCGCCTTGGGTTCCGTATTCAGCTCGACCCACTGGAACTTGAGAGTCTGTCGTGGCAAACCAAGGAGAGCCTTTCTCGGTTTCTTCAAGACCCCTACGGTCCCCGCGATTGAGGTGGCGCCAGAACGCAGTAGCGGATCGTTTCTGGTTCACCCATTCACAGATGGTCGGCAGGACGTCTGCAAGACAACTGCAGGCGCCTCGGCCTGGGACCGCTTGAGCCATGTCGGTGAGGGGCGCACTTAGTGAGGAGTGGACAAATGGTCCATGCGGAAGTCGATCCACGTCGGTGCTGCGGCTACCGTTTGTGCGTGGACGTCGCGCCAGACGTCTTCGCGATCAACGCCGCTGGGAAGGCGGAAACATTGGTGGGCGACATTCCGGTTGGTCTAGTAGTCGCGGCCCGTGCGGCATCGCACGAATGCCCGTCGGCGGCGATCACCATACGCGATGCCGACCGCTAGCAATAACGCCGCTAACGGCTCACATCAGAAGAAGGCCGATAGCTCCTCGACGACGTGATGGGATTGTTTGAGGTTGAGCTATGAGAACGGCTGTCGTCTATCGTCGGCTTGCAACAGCCGCAAAAGATGACTTCGCAAAGGACAACTACAACGCGCCTGATGAAGTGCAATTCGAGCTATGCGTTTTCTCTGATGGCCGTGTCGCGCAGCGCTGGATGGTGGGCGCTGGCTCTTGCGTTTGGTGGGATGACCTAGACCATCTGTATAAGGTGCACATCTACGCGCACCCTGATTACGGAACCAAGGTTGTCTGGTCCGACGGCGAGGTCGAGGAGCTATGAAACCTGATGCCATTACGACGCCTCACGTCCAACCTGGTGCCGGTCATGATCACCGCAGCCACACCGCCGGGTGTCCGCTCCAAACCTCTCTGCTTAACAGAGCCCTCTTCTACTAGAATGGTTTCGTGCATGCGGTCCGTGACGCACGACCCTGAGTCGGGGGGCCAGACCTTCGGCGTTGGTGTTCGGCGGAGCGACAGACTCTGTCGGCGAGCTGCGTTTTCCGCAGCGAGAAAGTGAGGTGTTGCCAATGGCGGCGACGGCGAAGATCGCGGAATCGTACTTTAGCCGACGGGAGACCGTATGCACTGAACAGTTGAGCGCGGCCGAGCACCTCGCTTCGGAAATTTTCACGCCGCACCGTCTCCGCTTCTCCGGGCGCGGCCAGCGGTTGAATGCCCGGCTCAGCGCCGCCCGCATCGGTGCTGTGACCATCGGTTATCTGCGGTACGGTGCAGATGTCGAACTCGTCAATTCGACTGCGCTCGATGATTACCACATCAACGTTCCCCTCACGAGCCACGCCGATTCGTGGTGCGGCTCAGCCACTGCTCAAGCGACGCCCACGCAGGCGGCGGTTTTCCTCCCAGGCCGTCCTGCTGGCATCAAGTGGGCCGCCGACTGTGGCCAGCTATGCGTGAAGTTCAGCCGCGCGGATCTGGAACTCGAACTCGAAGGCTTGCTTGGAAGACCTGCGATTAGACCGTTGAATATCACGCATAGCATGAACCTGACGGCGGACAGCAGCCGGGCCTGGCTTGCGCTGCTATCGATACTGTACCGAGAGGTCTCTCGCCCTGAGAGCATCGTGCAACATGCGATGACCGGGCGACATTTCGAACACTTGCTTATGCATGGGTTTCTACTCGCCCAACCCCATTACCAGGCCATGGCGCTCGCCGCCGCCGACCAACAAGCGGCGCCGCCGCCCAAAGTGCTGAGGACAGCACTCGACTTGATTGAGGAGCATCCCGAACGGAGTTGGACGACAACCGATCTTGCGCGCGAGGTTGGTATCGGTGTTCGCGCTCTTCAAGAGAGCTTCAGGCGGCACGTCGGGGTTCCCCCGCTCACGTATCTGCGCGAAGTCCGGCTAATCCGTGCGCACGCAGAACTGGCGGCGTCGTCCGAGGGTGCCGTCACTGTTGCCCGCGTAGCGATGAAGTGGGGCTTTGGTCATTTGGGTCGCTTCAGCGCGGACTATCGGCGCAAGTTCGGCGTCACTCCCCAACATACTTTGCGCGCGAGCTGAATTCGCCTTGGCGCAGCGCCATCGAACGGCGTCAGCGCTAGGCCAGGAATCCGTCGACGGTCTTAATGATCTGGTAGGCGACTCGCAGCGTGGGCACATCCATGGCCAGTTCTTCAGCGGCGGCGACGTAAGGACCCAGCATGAAATCGACCTCTGTCTTACGTCCTCGCACGACATCCTCGTACATCGAGGGGTGGCCTGTGTTTCCCTTCTCGCGCATTACTTTGCCCTGTCCGATGACAAACTTGATCGCCTCGTCCGTCGGAAGGGCGTCGAGTTCCTTGAGGCGGGATAGAGGCGCAAAGAAGTTCATCGGCTCATAGCCCTTCGCGCGGTAGACCGCGAGAAGGTCCTTCGCAAGCGCGACGAAGTACATCGCTCCCTCAGGCACCTCCATGCCCTCGAAGACCGAGGCGCCAGGGATTGCGCCCAGCGCGGTGACCGACCACGCGGCCGCCAGCGCGATCTGAGCGAGCTTTTCCCACTCGACCTGCTCAATGTTGCCCACCGCCATTGCAGGAAGGCCGGCGTTAGTGAAGGCAGCCGTCAGGTCGTCGACGCGCGCACTGCATGAGCCGTCAAGTTCCCCAAAGTAAGCGGTCACCTCAGCTGTTAGGTGATTGCGTACGAGGCCCGGTTCGAGCAAGGTGCCGCCCTCGATCGTGGAGGCTCCGATCACCCGGTCCGGCCCAAGCCACCCGGCGAGAGTCGCATCTTTCTCGACGGTGTTCTGCACCGACAACGCGCTGCTCACGACATCGCGCAGCCCGTCAGCCTCTGCCAACGCCTGCGCCGTATCTTTGCCTTTCACCGCCAACACTAGGTAATCGAAGTGTCCAGTGGCCTTGGCGGTCTGGTCGACCGCTGTCAAGTTGTCGGTGATCACCAGGTCGCCCCGACGGCCCGTGATTCGGAGGCCGTCGCGGGTGATCGCCTCGGTGTGCGCCGGCCTACCGACCAGGGTGACATCCACGCCAGTGTTCGCCAAATAGCCGCCCAGGACCGAACCGAGCCCGCCCGCGCCGAGGATCAAGACGCGCATCAAATGGCCTCCGCGGCCGTCAGTTTCTCCTGCAGAACTTCGCGCTCCGGAGCAGACAGCCGGGCTTTGACGGGCGGCCGTACCGGGCCGGCACGAAGCCCCAACAGCTCGAACCACGCCTTCAGATAAGGCATCGCCGCGACGTAGGAACCCGTTGCCGCGATGCGGCCGATGAGCACCTCTTCGTACACCTGGCGGATTGCGTCCAGCTTCGCCGACACAGGCAGTGCCCCCGCCAGTTCACCAGCGAAGGCAAGGTCGGTGTAGTGGTGCAGTTCCTGCCGCCGTTTCCCGTACAGGATCAGGGAGAGCTCCCCATAAAGCACCCGACCCCCGAAGAGCGCAGCATCATGCGCCCAATAGCGCTCATTCGGCTCGCTGATGACAAGGCGGTCCCCGAAGCGGCGGCGTAATGCGATGCTGTCGGTCCAACTCAAAGTGCCATTCTTGATCCCGATGACGTTGGAGTGCTCGGCGATGCGAGCGACGGCGTCGTGGGTGTACACGAAACTGGATACCGGCGTCCGGTAGAGCACTAGCGCCAGCCCGGTGGCAGGCGCCACGAAGTCGAAGTAGTCTACGACGTCGCCGTCCGTCTTGAGCTGAACTGATGGGTTCATTATCTCGGCGCCGGTGAAGCCCAGAGACGCCACGAAGCGTAATCTTTCGACCGCCTGGTACGCCGACGAGTCCAGAATGATCGTAAACAAGGGAAGGCGGCCGGCGGTGGCGTCAGCGACTACCTCGTGGTAGCGCTGCCATTCGGCCAGTGTCATGTTCCATCCCTCAGCGAAAAAGCCGCCTACGACGAGGCCAGTGCAACCCATCTCCACAAACGCGTCGATGTTCTGCCGCAGACCGTCCTCGTCCAGCTCGAAATCGTCGGTGAGGGGCGTGACAGGACACATATAGAAGCCTCGAAGGTTCTCGGTGGCCCACGCCCTAGCATCGGATCCGAGCGGTGTCGTGATGGTCATCTTGTATGCGCTTCCTTCGGCGGTAGTTCGGCAGTTTGAGGGTTTGAGGCGGACCGACTCGCCTACTCCTCCGCTTAATGTTCGAAACTGACGGAGGGCGTTGGCTCTCTGCCGAACATTGCCGGGGAGAACCGTGGACGTCTATCCCGTAAGCGCTGCGGAGACTCCGATTCGCGCCCAACCTGTAGCACTTCGACCTTGTTGGAGATGCACCGATTCGTTGCAAATCAGCGAGTCGACAGTGGTTCTGCGCGTCGAAACATGCCTGCCAATTTCGGGTCCCCTTCCGCTGAGTGAAATTCATCGGTTCGCCAGTCTCGAAGTCGTCGGTACCGTAGGCGCCGTGACTGCGTTGATCGACAGCAATCCCGACGGCGCCCTGGCGAGTCAGCAGGCGATCAGCGCGGAGATCGCGATCAAGTCCGGTCGCCGGCGTGATTGGGATCAGCACGTCACATCGATTTCAGTTTTGGTTCGTGTGACACCAAATTCTCAGTGGCACCCCTTGCGCATCGATCGAAGAGCCGTGGCGAGCTTGATCCTCGCTGCGCCGTCGGCCGCTGCTGGTGGGATCCCGTCCATTTTCGATCAGTGGGACGAGGCTGCGGCCGGCCCGCCGACAGACTGCCACACTGATGAAATTGCTTACGAGTAACTCGATGCACGAAAAGCGCCCTTGCCGTGACAAATTCGACGCTTCGGTACCCACTCCACGCAGGGTGAAGACGGTCAAAGACGGATCGGCGTTCGGTCTCCTGCCCCGTTTGACACTAGGTATCGTTGCAGTACTTGGCGTGCAAGCACTACCGATACCGCCCGCCGCGCACGGCGACAACAAGCGACTCAATGACGGCGTGGTAGCCAATGTCTACACCATTCAACGCCAGGCGGGCTGCCCGAACGACATCATCATTAGTCCGACCCTCCAGCTCGCTGCCCAGTGGCACGCTCGCGATGCGCTGGCCAACCGCAACGTCGACGGCGACATTGGATCGGATGGTTCCACGCCCCAGGTGCGGGCGGAAGCCGCGGGATTCAGCGGCGTGGTGTCTGAAACCGTTGCGATAAATCCAGCACTCGCGTTGAGCGGCATCGAGCTGATCAACCAGTGGTATTACGACCCGGTCGATTTTGCGGTCATGTCTGACTGTGCAAACACCCGGATCGGGGTGTGGTCAGAGAATTCCATCGACCGCACAGTTGTAGTTGCGGTGTACGGCAAGCCCCAATGAGTCAAGAAGCAAGTCAGCGCCCAGACTATGCGGACTGCTCAACGCTTCCTGACAAGCTCCGCAAAGTGGTTCCCAGTGCATGACGCCGCGAGGCCGCGAAGCGCACCTTCACTCCGATGGCGGCATCTATGTCCCTAAGCAGGGTCATTTCATACGAGGCTCGCCGTCGGCAATTGCGACGGGCGATAACGCACTCAGCAGAACCAGAGCTGATCCAGCCAAACCTCAAGCCGCGCCGACGAATGCTGACGGGTGCATCCCCCCTGCAATGACATTTACACGTTTCTGTGGTTATCGAACGACGAATCCCATTGGCACCGCATTGTTCCACCGGGTGTCATCTTTTCCAGCAACCAACAATTCTGTGGACTCAACGAAGAAATACACGAAGGAGCCCGTTCAATGACGCTATCCCGTGACGAGATAGATGAATTCTCGAAGAGTATGGCACGAGCAGCAGGCCGCGACAGCCAGCACGTGGGGGAGGAGCACCTGGTCGTTAGCTCCGACGACGCGCACTGGATCGAGACTGGAAGCCCATCTCAGATTGGGCTGCTCCTACGAATACCTGCTCGCTCGGTAGAGTTTTTTCTGCAGAAGATTCCCGGGGGCGAGGGCAGTGACCTTCATCGACACGTACATGAGTCGGTTCACTTCGTGCGATATGGCTCGGGTTGGTCGGAGGTTGGCGATCAACGCGTCCGGTGGAGCGCGGGCGACTTCGTGTATACGCCGCCGTGGATCTGGCATCGCCACTATGCCGACGAGGGGCCTGACGTGGAGATGATCGTCATCGAGAATTCCCGCCTGCTGGCTGCGCTGGACGCCACTCAGAGGGAAAGCATGGGCAACACTAGCTTCGCCGACGCCTTCGGCGAGAAGTAGCGACTGGGTCCTCAGCGGATCGGAGCTGCGCACATCCGCTCTGCGCCGACCTCGCCGGGCGAGGGAGCAAACCCCCAAAACCTCGGCTCCGTCTCGTCACGGCTGCGCCAGCCATGGTGAAGAACGGTCTGGTGTTTCATTTCGCCTTTCGAGGAGCGGATTTCGACGAGGAGATAATGGTGGCGAGGGTCGCTTCAAGGAGGGCAGGTGATCCGCGTGGCAGCTTCGCGGTTCGCTGGCACCAAATGGGAGCGATTGGTCTCGTCCGGTGGAGCCCGCGTGGCAGCCCAGTCGTGTCAGGCGATCAATGAATTGTTTGCCGCGGCCGAATCTTGGTGTGGCGCATAAGTTGAACCACAGCGAGGTCGCCGTGGCCACGGTCAATCTTGATATAAGTTTGCCTAATATTACCTGAACAAGAAATTCATGTGCCTGAACTATCTTGCCTCCGCACGGTGGCGGTTGGCCTAGCCTGTCACTGTGTGCCAAATCGCAGATGCTGATGTCTTCTCGCTTGGTCGGCGCGTGACACCGAGCGGCTCGAGGCGGCGTTGCAGCTGCTGAAAGAGCGGGAGTACGGCGAGGTGACGGTCGACGCCATTGCCGCCATCGCCCGTGCCAGCAAGGCCGTTCTCTACCCGCGCTGGACCACCACGGCAGCGCTGGTCTTGGCGGCAAGAACGGTAACCGTTGATCACGTCGCGGACTCAATCGACACCGGAACGCTACGGAGCGATCTGCTGGCTTTGAACGCACAGGAATGCAAGCACACCCCCGTCGAACGTTGCCACGGGATATGCGGTCTCTCTGCTACCGGGTTATGTAGTCTTCCGCTCAATCGTCTTCGGCTGGCCAACTCACGACCGCACCGTTCAGATTCCCGACGACGTAGTCGTCCCCACCCTGACCTGATCCGTGGAACGGGTTGAAACCCAGCCGCTGGGCTACCTTCTGCACCGCTTAACTTCGGCGCTGCGTAGCGAGGTGACGGTCACGGTGCTCACGCCACTGGGTTTGTCCTTCCCGCAGTACCTATGCATGCGCTTGTTGTCGCAATCGCCCAGCATGTCCAATGCGCAGTTGGCGCGCGGTATCAACGTGTCCCCACAAGCTATGAACAGGGTGGTGCGGGGATTGCAGAAGCGCAGCTTAGTGGTGCGGGCCGCAGTAGTGCCGTCTGGGCGATCACAGCCCATCGAGTTATCGTTCGAGGGCGCCGAGCTGCTCAAGCGCACCAATTCCGGTGTGCGCGCGGCCGAACGGCGTGTTCTCGCCGAGTTCGGCGAACAGGACCGGCGTGACTTGCTGAAGCTACTCGCTACGCTGGGACATGGGTGACGACCCTGAACTGTCTACCCACCTGCACGAGCTCTTTACCGTGGAGCGGTGCTGGGCCGACCTTCTCGCGCCCAATGCACCGCCGGAGGATCCGCTCACCCCGGTAGGTTCCTTTGCCTCCCGCCGGCGCCAATTTTCTGCCGTATTCGGAATCGGAATGAGTGTGCTCACCGCACTGATGAAACCCACAAGGCGTACCGCCAAATCTTGGCCGCCGAGCGAGGGCCTTGGCGATGTGGACGGCCACCGTGCAACTCGAGACACCGTGGGTTACGCCGCCGACCGCGGGAGACTTGTCTGACAAGCTGTGTGAGTACCGTCGAAGAGGGTTCCACCATCTTTCAATGACATTGAAGGCATTCAGAAGACGCCAGTGGAGGCCACCGCGATACTCGTGCGGTAATCCGTTCAACATCCTCCGCGTGGTGGGCACAACGGTGGCGAAAGCCACCATGCGGGCCGGTGGAGACGCATGGCCGAAGAGCTATGCCAGTTCGCATCGAGCAGGTCAGGGCGACCTTAAATGGGCTGCGCTCGTGTTGATGCCATCAACACCTGGCCCGTTTTCCCAGGTCATCTCGCGCGCTTTCATGTCGTGTCGCGTACCTGATTCGGCATTCTTGCAGTTCAACAGGATTTTTGGAGCGGGTTCGATTCCCGGCAGCTCCACAAGAGAAGAAGCAGGTCAGGGACAAATCTCTGACCTGCTTTTCTTTTGGCCGACGACTCAATCAACATCGATGGTTGGCGCTGGGTGTCTGGCATCCCCAACTCCGGCCGACGCCAAAAGGACGGCCGACGCTGCCCAGGAGATACCGTTCACTCTGCGGATGATTGGTCGGCCTTATCGAATCTCTGTTGCTGCCGGACCCCGTAGGCCGCCTCGCGCACGACATCGTCGTCCTCAAGGCCAGATCCGAGCGCACCACCCAACGTTGCGACCGCTGCCACCAGCCACGCCAAGCGCAGATAGTCGGCGGCTCCAACGGGATGACCAAGATTTTGCTCGAGCATTTGAGGGGGCAGCGTCCATAGAGCGGTCAGGAACAGGAGCACGAACGAAGTGGCGTGCAGCACGCCCACGCCGATCGTCAACGTGATCACTGTTGAGGTGTTGTACATCGCCGCGCGCTCACGTTGGGACGGCGTATCGGGGCGCTCCCACAACTTGTGGTTGATCACCAACCAGGCGACCATCGCTGCGGTCGCGAGGACCGTGGTCGCGCTCAAACGCCACGGACCCATCGTGGCCGACAGCTGCCAGATGGTGGGATAGGCCAAACTGACGGCTCCGCTGGCGAATGTCGCCATCATGACGCGCGACATGCCGGCCGCGAGGCGCCATGGACGGTTGGCATACACCATGCCCGAGAGCAGTCGCAGTCGCGCGAACGCCTGTGGGGCGGCGTACCGAACATGCCCATGGTGTTCGGTGCGCGTCAAACTCGTGACATCGTCTGGGGGCTCGGTGGCGTGCGGCTCAACTTCGGCCACGATCGACTCGATGACGGCTTGCACCCGCCGGCTCACGAAGAGCCCACCGATGCCCGGCATTGAGATGAGCCCGAATCGGTCCTCAGGGCTGATGTCGGCGATTACTGGGCGAGTGCCGTCTCTGCGCGGCAGATCAGTGAGATAGACGACGACGTCCTGGCCGTGCCCGGCTGGGTCTACCCAGTCGATCACGGTGGCCATCTCGGCCTGTCGTCCAACAAGTACGGCTGCACCTCTACCGATACGTCCCACTCCGAGTTGGGGGAGGCGGTCGCCTCCAGTGCGTCGTGCAGGGGTCCGGTCAGGTCATCGGCCATAGCCGCCGGGGCACCCGGATCGGCGATCAGCAAGAGTGACGACGACATTGCGGTTGGCTACCCTGCACGGCTGGGCCCAAAACGAGAGGTCGTGGAAGGTCGGACGCGCTGGCGGCCGTCGTATCCACGTCATGCTTGCGTCGCCGCAGCTCGGGTACCCGTCCGAGCAGGATGACCAAAATGCCCGACGGAAGCGCGGATGACATCGACCCTTGTGTGCGCGTTTATGGGGCGCGGGTCCATAACCTGCGGGGTGTCGACGTCGTAGCGCCGCGTGATGCGCTGGTCGCGTTCACGGGGATCTCCGGATCCGGCAAATCGTCGTTGGCTTTCGGGACCATCTATGCCGAGGCGCAGCGCCGTTACTTCGAATCGGTTGCTCCGTACGCGCGTCGCCTGCTGTTGCCAACCGGCGCGCCAAAGGTAGATGACATCACCGGCCTACCGCCCGCCGTCGCGTTGCAGCAGCGCCGAGGTTCGGCGACATCGCGGTCGACGGTCGGCACCGTCACCACCCTGTCGAACCTGCTGAGGATGCTCTTCTCTCGCGCGGGAACCTACCCGCCGGGTGCTACGGAACGACTGGACTCCGACGCGTTCTCCCCGAACACCGCGGTCGGGGCGTGCCCCGAGTGCCACGGGCTGGGACGAATCCACCGGGTGACCGAAGAGACACTGGTGCCAGACCCGTCGCTGACCATTCGCGAAGGAGCCGTCGCCGCATGGCCGGGGGCCTGGCAGGGGCAGAACCTGCGCGACATTTTGATCACGCTTGGCTACGACATCGACAAGCCGTGGCGGAAACTTCCTAAACGGCAACGCAATTGGATCCTGTTCACCGATGAGCAGCCAACAGTCGAAATCGATCCGGGCGAGCACCCCGTGCAAGCGGATTATTATTACAACGGCACGTTTTCCAGCGCCGAACGCCATGTCCGCCACACGCTGGCCAACTCCCATAGCGCGATGATGCGTCGCCGCGTACTGCAATTCGTCGACAGCGTCGAGTGCCCACCGTGCGGCGGGTCCGGTCTACGTGCGGAGGCGCTGAAGGTGACGTTCGCCGGGCGGACCATCGCCGACTATGTTGCGATGCCGTTGACCGACCTGGCTGACACGTTGCGCCCGACGGCTTCTCGGACCGATACCGCCGCCGCTTACGAGTCGACAAATTCTGGTGAGCTGACGGAAGTGGCGACCATGATCACCGCCGATCTTGTCGCGCGCCTGCAGATACTCATAGACCTCGGCCTCGGCTATCTCTCGCTGAGTCGCCGCACCCCGACGGTGTCACCCGGCGAGCTCCAGCGGTTGCGGCTGGCCACTCAACTGCGTGCCGGCTTGTTCGGCGTGCTCTATGTGCTCGACGAGCCGTCGGCTGGACTGCACCCCGCGGACGCCGAACCGCTGCTCGATGTGCTGGACCGCCTGCGGCGCGCGGGCAACTCCTTATTCGTGGTCGAGCACGACATGGACGTCGCTCGCCGTGCCGATTGGATCGTCGACGTCGGCCCTGGGGCGGGGGAGCTCGGCGGGGACGTGCTCTACAGCGGGCCGGTGCCGGGCCTCGCCGACATTGAGCAGTCGGTCACCCGTAGGTACCTATTCGAGGGTGCCAGCTCGCCGTCTCATCAACCCCGCACACAGTCCGGGCGGCTTCGGCTGCGTGGGATTTGCTTTCACAATTTGAAAGACCTAGACGTGGACCTGCCGCTTGGTGTGTACACGGCGGTCACCGGTGTGTCCGGTTCAGGCAAGTCGACGCTTGTCGTCAAGGTCCTCGGTGACGTCGTGAACAGCCATCTCGGCATGGGACGCGCCGCCGAGCCGGCCGACTCCGAAGACGAAGCTGACACCGAGATTGACGATCTGGACCACGACGCGAGCGTCGGTGTTACGGCAGCGGGGGTCGAGGAGATCAAACGGCTGGTGTCGGTCGACCAGCGCCCGATCGGACGCACGCCGCGCTCGACGCTGGCGACCTACACCGGTTTGTTCGATGCCGTGCGACGCGAGTTCGCCGCTACCCCGAAGGCGCGTCGTCGCGGTTGGACCGCGGGCAGGTTTTCCTTCAACGTGGCCGACGGTCGCTGCCCGACCTGTCAGGGTGAGGGGTTCGTGTCGGTCGAATTGTTGTTCCTCCCAGGTACATACGCGACATGCCCGGCGTGTCATGGTGCGCGCTACTCCGACGAAACACTTCAGGTTCGGTATCGCGATAAGACGATCGCCGACGTGCTCGCGATGACCGTCGATGAGGCGGCGGAGTTCCTCGCCGACGTCGCCAACGCAGCGCGGAGCCTGACCACGCTTCGCGAGGTCGGATTGGGATATCTCCGTCTCGGACAGCCCGCGACCGAGCTGTCCGGTGGCGAGGCGCAGCGGATCAAGCTCGCCTCCGAGCTGCAGCGGCCCCGGCGAGGGCACACCCTCTACGTCCTCGACGAACCGACCACCGGGCTGCACCCCGCCGACGTGGATTTGCTCGATGCTCAACTGCATCGCCTTGTCGACGCGGGCAATACCGTGGTGGTGGCCGAACACGATATGCGCATGGTTGCAGGCGCCGACTGGGTGATCGACCTGGGACCGGGCGCCGGCGGCAACGGCGGTCGGGTTGTTGCGGCGGGCCCGCCCAACAAGGTGGCACGCGCGAAAAACAGCCGTACGGCGCCCTATCTGGCAAAGCGATTGGCGCAGTCGCCTGCTCGATGAGGAAGTGTGCTCATTGATGAATCACTCGCGGCGTTCATCGTCGCGTCCAGGCCGCTGAGGTGACCCTTCGTTATCCCCGAACGGGCGTGTCAGAAATCGGTAATCACTTTTGCGGTGCCCTCCCGCCCGGTTTGTGATTCGCTCGAGGCGGGAAGCCTGCATCGATTATGCATCGAAGGCGGGCCGCGGATACCTGCTGAGTTCAGGGTGCCAGTCCGCCGTGCCGGTCCACCGATCGGTCCTTCGGCGGCACGAGTCGAGAGGAGTAGCGCGTGGACGTCCGGACACAGCTATCGCAGATGAGTCCGCAGGCGCGCGAAGCGCTCGCGCTGCGAATCAAGTCGCGCCTCTCGCAGGGCGGCGATCGGGCAGCGGATCACGACATCGGCATCATCGGGGGAGGCGTGGCGGCGCTGACGTTGGCCCTCGAGATACGGCGGGTTCGTCCGACGACGCGAATCACGGTCATCGAGCCGCACGCTCATCCGGTGCCAGAGATCACCCACACGGTCGGCGAGTCCACGGTCGAGGTCTCCGCGCACTATCTGCGCGACCGGCTGGGACTGGGCGACCACTTGCAGTCCGCTCAGCTGCGCAAGATGGGGCTTCGGATGTTCTTCTCGAACGAGCTCAACACCGACATCGCGCAGCGGGTCGAACTCGGCAGTTCGTCTTTCGTCCCCCAGGTGACCTATCAGCTCGATCGCGGCAGGCTGGAGAACGAGCTCGCGCGGCGATGCCACTCGGAGGGCGTCGACATCGTCCGTGGCCGGGTGCGTTCAGTCGATTTCGGACAACACGACGGCCCGCACACGATCACGGTCCAGAACGGCGACACCGTCACGCACATGACGGCGCGGTGGGTGGTTGACGCGTCGGGCCGGAACCGGGCACTGTCTCGCCAGCTGGATCTCAAGCGTGCCAATGAACATCACTGCAATGCAGTGTGGTTCCGGGTCGCAGCGGAAATAGACATCGGGCGATGGAGCGATGACTCGTCCTGGCAGGCACGCCTGCACGAGGGTGACCGCGCGATGTCCACCAATCACCTGATGGGCGAAGGGTATTGGGTGTGGCTCATCCGATTGGCATCTGGTGCTACCAGCGTGGGTATCGTGGCCGACCCGGCGTTCCACGCGTTTGACGACTTCAACACCTTGGCCAAGGCGAAAGCATGGCTTCGCGCACACGAGCCGCAGTGCGCTGACGTGCTAGCGGAACTCGATGACCTGATCATGGACTTCCGGGTCATGAAGAAATACAGCCACGGCGCGACCAAAGTGTTCGACGGGCGCAACCGGTGGTGCCTCACCGGCGACGCCGGAGTTTTCCTTGACCCGTTGTACTCATCCGGATTGGATCTCGTCGCGATCGGAAACGGGCTGATCACCGACATGGTCACTCGTGATCTCGACGGTGAAGACGTCGTCGGGCGCTCGCAGATCAGCGATTCGCTGTATCGGTCACTAACCGAAATGTGGCTTGCCGTGTACCAGGATCAGTACACCTTGATGGGGTCGGCGCCCGTCATGTCCTCGAAAATCATCTGGGACGTCGCGTTCTACTGGGGATTCGTCGGTCTTCTCTACGTGAACGACCGCTTCGTGCGGGTGTCCGATGAACCTGATTTCGTTCCACATCTCGAGGGACTCATCGCGCTGAGTAACCGCGTTCAACGGTTCTTCCGGGAATGGGCTGCAGTCGAGGGCGGCACCTCATCGGTGGCGTTCCTCGATCTGTATTCGCCTTTGAACTTCATGGGGGTGCTGCACACCGCGATGATGGGAAAGGCAACGAACTTCAACGAGCAGTTCGAATCCAATGCCCTGCTCTTGCGTCAGCTGGCAGGTCAGCTCGTCGAGACGGTCATCGCCGACAAGTCTTCGATGTTCGGTGACGACGACGTCATGCGGCAAGTGCAGGAATGGCAACGGGATTCGTTACTGCGCGAGCTGCGGTCCGTCTACCGACACGAGCAGGCAACGAACCCCGTGAGCGCCGACTGGATTGTCGCCACCTCGCCGGCACTTCAATCGAGCTGATCATGTTGACTGAGAACAACGCCCGCGAGCCCTTGGCGATTGTCGGAATCGGTTGCCGTTTTCCGGGCGGAGGCGAGTCAGCCGAGGGCTTCTGGAACCTGCTGTGCAACGAGACCGACGCCACCCGCGACGTACCCGAGACGCGCTGGCATGCCGCTCGGTATCACGATCCGAACCCGGCCAAGGTCGGCAAGATCGCCACACGCCGCGGCGGATTCCTGGATGAGATCGATCAATTCGACCCGCAGTTCTTCGGAATGTCACCCCGAGAGGCACATTCGCTCGATCCGCAGCAGCGCCTCCTGCTGCACGCCACCTGGGAGGCACTGGAGGACGGGGGGCTTGCCATCGACAGGCTGGCGGGCACCGACGTCGGTGTCTTCGTCGGCGGATTCACCCTCGACTATCAGCTGCTGCAGAACCAGGGTCGCACCAGCCGGTACCGATTCAAGGCTCATTCAGCCACCGGAATGATGATGACGATGCTGGCGAACCGCATCTCTCATGCGTTCGACTTTCGCGGACCGAGCATGGCGATCGACACGGCATGCTCCAGCTCGCTGGTTGCCGTACACCTTGCCGCACAGAGTATCTGGAACCATGAGTGCGAGATCGCGCTCGCCGGCGGCGTGAACATCATGGTCGGCCCCAACACCGCCATCGCGGAATCGAAGAGCGGGTTCCTCAGCCCGGAGGGACGCTCGAAGGCGTTCGACGACTCCGCGGACGGATACGCGCGCGGGGAGGGGGGAGCGGTCGTCGTCATCAAGCCGCTCCGGCAGGCGCTCGACGACGGTGACGACATCTACGCGCAGATACTCGGCACCGCGGTGTCGCAGGACGGCCACACCGACGGCATCACGGTGCCCCGCGAGGAAGCGCAAGAGGCAGCGATCAGGACGGCTCTCAAACGCGCAGGCGTCCAGGCGGCCGAGGTGGGATACGTAGAAGCACACGGCACCGGCACACCGGTCGGCGATCCAATCGAGATGCGGGCGCTGGCTAGCGCGCTGACGTCCGATCGACCGTCAACCGATCCACTGCTCATCGGATCGGTCAAAACCAACATCGGCCACCTCGAGGCAGGCGCCGGGGTCGCCGGTCTGATCAAGGCGGCATTGGTCGCCAAACATGGCTACATTCCCGCCAACCTCCATTTGCGCACCCCCACCCGCCACGTCTCGCTCGCGGACCTCAAGATCGACATACCTCGAACGGGGCGGCCGTTCCCGAACGGTGAACGACGCATCGTGGGGGTCAACTCCTTTGGGTTCGGCGGCACCAACGCGCACGTGGTGCTCGCCGAACCGCCGACCGCGGTGACCGCCCCGGGCCGGGAAGACTCCGCGGCTCTGCCGCTCGCCGTTCTGCCGATCTCGGCGCGCAGCGAGGACGCGCTCGTCGCAACCGCCGGGCGATTGGCCGGACATCTGGCCGCCCATCCGGAAGTCACGTTGACAGATCTCGGGTACACACTCGGCCAGAGACGTGTCCACCTCAACCACCGTCACGTCGTGGTCGCCGACAGCATCAGCGATGTGCGCGAACAACTTCAAGCCATCGCCGACGGCGGGCAGATCTCGACGGGTCGCGTCGGAAACCCCGTGCCCCGATTGGCGTTCGTCTGCACCGGCATGGGCCCCCAGTGGTGGAAAATGTGCGGGGGACTGCTCGACGTCTTCCCGGTGTTCACCGAGAGCATCGAGCGCAGCGACAAAGAGCTGTCGCGATATACCGACTGGTCGCTCCTGGACGAACTCCGACGCGACGAGGCGCGGTCCCGCATGGCGGAAACGGACGTGTCTCAGCCCGCGAACTTCGCCATCCAGATCGCCCTGGCCGAGCAGCTTGCTCACTTCGGAATCACCCCGGATGCCGTAATCGGGCACAGCGCAGGCGAAGTGGCCGCACATCATCTCGCCGGTCTGCTCACCTTCGAGCAGGCGGTTCACGTCATCTACCACCGCAGCCGTCTGCAGCAACGCACCAGTGGGCAAGGACGGATGCTGGCGGTCGGCCTCGACGCCGAATCACTCATGAAAGCGGTCGACGAGAGAGCGCTCAACGAGTTCGGCCGGCGGGTCTCAGTGGCCGCGATCAACAGCCCGTCTGCGGTGACCATCGCTGGAGACGGCGACGTCCTCGACGACGTTGCACGGCAGTTGGACGAGGCGGGAGTGTTCAACCGGCGGCTGGCCGTCAAAGTGCCCTACCACACCCACTACATGGACGCAGTGAAGGACGATCTCTTCAGCGCCTTCGAGAGTTTGTCATCGAAAGCCGCCACGCTTCCGCTGTACTCCACGGTCACCGGCGAGCTTCTGGACGGCTACGACGCCGGTGCTGCGTACTGGTGGCAGAACACTCGCGCCACCGTTCTGTTCGAGCCGGCGCTCCGTCGAATGCTCGACGACGGCTACACCCAGTTCGTCGAACTGGGTCCACATCCCGTATTGGCGGCATCAATATTCGAAACTGCTGGTGCGCAGAGGGTTTCGGTGATGGCCTCCCAGCGGCGCGATCATGACGACAGCCGAACCCTGCTGAACTGTGTCGGTGCTCTGCACTGCCATGGGCACGACGTCGCGTGGGACGCCGTGCACCCGGGCGGACGGGGGAGGCTGCTCAAGCTGCCCTCGTACCCATGGCAGACCAAGCGGTACTGGGACGAGACGCAGGAAGCGGTGGAGTCGCTCTTCTACAACCCGGTGCATCCGCTTCTCGGACAGCCGGTCAGCGGCGTCCATCCGACGTGGGAAGCCGAGATCAGCGCTGTCCTCAACCCATTCCTCGCTGACCATCGAATTCAGAAGAGCATCGTCGTGCCGGGGGCTGTGTACATCGAAATGGCGCTCGCCGCCGCCGAGGCAACCTACGGGTCGATTCACAGCGTGGACAACCTCGTGCTCCACCGCGCCGTCCTCCTCGACGACACGTGCGATCCCATCCTCCGGACGACGCTCAACCAGGACAGCGGCACCCTGGAATTCGCGGCATTCACCGCCACGGCCGACGGCGACCTCAAGTGGACGGTCACCGCCACCGCAGAACTCAACATGCTTTCGGCGGTACCCAGTCGCCGCCAGACGCCGGAGAGCGGCGAGCCGGTCACCCGGATCAGCGCCGACGACTTCTACGCGCGCACCGAGGCCATAGGTTTCGAATACGGCGAGGCCTTTCGATCCGTGCAGGGCGTGACAGCCGGCGAGGACTGGGCGGCTGCCGAACTCGCGATTCCCGCGCCTATCTCCGACGAACTCGCCGACTACCGTTTTCATCCCGCGCTCATCGACGGTGCCTTCCAAACACTCTTCGGAGCACCGTTTCTCGGGCAACAGGAGAACGACGAGCCATACCTTCCGACCCGTATCAGGCGCTGCTCCATATACGGGCGGCCCGACGCGCACATGACGGCTCACGTCGACGTCGTGTCGGCAACCGGCGAGGCCGTCGAGTGCGACATCACGATCACCGATCAACTGGGCAACACGCTCGCCGTCATCGACGGTTTCGTTGTGCAATCGCTGAGCGCCTCGTCCCGGATGTCACCCGCTCACATCGACAAGGGCCTGTACGAACTGCATTGGGGCCCAACGCCCGACCAGCCCGGTGAGGACACGGCGTCCGTCGGGTCATGGCTCATCCTCCTCGACGATTGCGGTATCGGCGCAGCCATGACCGAAGAGCTACGCCGTCGCGGCCATCGGGTACACACGGTCGTTCGCCAATCCGTCGAGACGCTCACCGACACCGAGGGCGGATACGTGGTGAACCCTTGCCGCCCCGACCACATGTCGGAGTTGGTCACCACTCACCTCCGCCGAGAAAAGGATCTCGCGGGCGTCATCGACTGCTGGCCCCTTGACATGTCCGACGCCTCCACCGACACGAACCTTCACGTGGGCGCATTCACGGCCCTCCGGCTTGTCAAAGCGCTTGCGGAGCACGGCACCAACAAGCCACGCCTCCATCTGATCACCGCCAATGCGCAACCGGCGGCGCCGTCGGAGTCCACGCAACCCGACCAGGCCACCATCTGGGGTCTCGGCCGAGTCATCGGCCACCAGGAGTTCGCCGAACACTGGGGTGGCCTGATCGACATCGACAAGGCAGACGACCGCACTCAAACCGCCACACGCATCTGTGACCACGTTCTCGACAGCGAATCCGAGGACCAGATCGCGCTCCGCGGAGACGCCACCCTCGTCCCGCGCCTGCGCCCATGCAGCAACCTGACCAAACCCTTTCCCACCAAACTCACCCCAGACGCGACGTACGTTGTCACCGGCGGAGCGGGAGCACTCGGTCGTGTGGTGGCCACCTACCTGGCCGAACGGGGAGCGCGGCACATCACCTTGTTGGGCCGCACTCCGATTCCGCCGAGGGACCAGTGGTCGACGCTCACCGACGACGATCCTCACTTCGCCACCGTCACCGCGATCCGGGCTGTCGAACGTCTCGGCGCCCAGATCACCACCGCCAGTGTCGATATCACCGACTCCGATCAGATGGCAGCGTGGCTGCGCAGCCATGTCGGAGATGGCGGCCGGCCGATCCGCGGCATCGTCCACGCGGCGGGATCGGTGGCAGACCAACTCCTGATCAACATGAGCGAATCCGACTTCGCAAAGGTGCTGGCGCCGAAAACGATCGGTGCTCGCGTGTTACACGACGCGTTCAAGAACCACGATCTGGAATTCTTCATCATGTTCGGTTCTGCGGGATCAACCATCGCTGCGCCGGGCCAGGGCAACTACGCCGCCGCCAACGCCTACCTCGATGCCTTCGCGCATTATCGGCGGGCACAGGGGCTTCCAGCCATCACCATCGGGTGGGGGCCGTGGTCGGTGGGGATGGTCGAAGATCTCAAGCTGGAGAAGGTCTACGCCCAGCGTGGCATCGAGCTGATCACACCCGCCGTGGGGAAACGAATCCTGGACCGTTTGGTCAATCAGCAGGTGCCCAGTGTCGTCGCCATCACCGCCGACTGGAATCGAGCCCGGCACAACGGACTTGGCGGTCCACTCCCCGCCATGTTCGCTGAACTCGAAGCGACAGAAGCCTCAGCGCACGAAGTCGGTTCGGAATCTTCGATACTCGACATCCTCGCGGTCACCGCGGAAGCCGACAGACGACCCGTGGTCACGGAGCACGTTCAGCGTGTCGTCGCCGCCGTCTTTGATTGCGCCATGATCGACATCGCGCCCGACGACATGCTCGATGACATCGGCCTGGACTCCATGATGGCGATGGATTTCAGGGTGAGGATCAATTCCATGTTCTCCATCGATCTGCCCGTGCTGGAGATACTTCAGGGTGTCAGCGTGAACTCGTTGTCCGAGCGCATACTCGGCGAGCTGAATTCGATTCACGGTGAGCCCGCGACCACCGACGAGCCGCCAGAACAGGTTGTCGCTGACGACTTGGACCACCTGATGGGTGAACTGTCGGACGCCGAGATGCGTGAGCTACTCGCTGAACTCGATGCGTCGACCGCAGAGCCGAATTCCGGCGGAACGTTCTCATGACCGCCACCGCGGTGCATGTGCGCGGATTGTCCAAGGCCTACGGGCGATCGCCAGCAGTTCAGAACCTCGATCTGGACGTTGGCTACGGCGAGATCTTCGCCATCCTCGGACCGAACGGGGCGGGAAAATCGACGACGATCGAGATCCTGGAGGGCAATCGGAAGCGTGACGCCGGGCAGGTGCTGGTGTTGGGTGAAGATCCGGGCACTGCGGGCCGAAGCTGGCGCGCGAAGATCGGCATCGTCCTCCAAGAGGCCAGCGACGCCGGAATGCTCACCGTGCACGAGACCGTGCAGATGTTCACCAACTGCTATGGCACCGCCCGGGCCCCAGCGGAAGTCCTCGACCTTGTCGGGCTCTCCTCATCTGCGGGGAACAGGGTCAGGACACTGTCCGGCGGACAACGCCGCCGACTCGACGTCGCTCTCGGCATCGTCGGGACGCCGGAACTGCTATTCCTCGACGAACCGACGACCGGCTTCGATCCCGAAGCCAGACGGCAGTTTTGGGATCTCATCAGGTTCTTGGCCGCTGACGGTACGACGATCCTGCTCACCACTCACTACCTGGAAGAAGCGGCCGCGCTGGCAGATCGCGTCGCTGTGATAGCTGACGGCAGGGTGGTGGCAGTGGACTCGCCGATGAAGTTGGTCGAGCACGTCGACTCGGCCGCCACCGTCACGTGGATGGAGGGAGACGAGATTCGCGTGGAGCGCACAGACTTTCCGACCGACTTCATCAGACAGCGAAGCCGAGAGGGTGCGGAACTAGCTCGATTGACCGTCACCCGGCCATCACTCGAAGATGCCTACCTGCACCTGATCGGCCGACCGTGATGTCCGTCCAACACACGGTGCTGACGCCGCAGCCTCGCCACCGCGCCGACCGCTCGCGCTCGCCGATCCCGTCCGCGGTGCGTATCGGATTATCGCGAGTCGTCCCCGAACTCAAGATGTTCTACCGCCGGCCCGAACAGGTGGTGCTGACGTTCTCGATGCCCGCGGCGATCTGTCTGCTGCTCGGGTCGATCTTCACGGCTAAACCGCCCAACAGCCCGGTCAGCACCGGTGCCGTGATCGCGGCGAGCATGCTCGCCTACGGAATACTGTCGACGTCGTTCATCAACTTGGGCATCAGCGTCGCCGCCGACCGCGATACCGGCGCGTTGAAACGGCTTCGTGGAACCCCGGCGACGGCATCGTCGTACTTCATCGGCAAGATCATGCTCGTCGCCATTGTCAGCGTGGCCGAGGCCGTGATCCTGCTGCTGGTAGGGATTTTCGTCTTCGGTCTCCAGCTGCCCTCCGATATTGTCGGCTGGTTCACCCTGCTGTGGGTCTTCGCGCTGGGCGTCGTGAGCTGTTCGCTGCTGGGCGTTTTCATCAGCAACTTCGCAAGCAACGCCGTGTCGGCGGCCGTGCTCACCAACGGACCGGCGGTGGGGCTGCAGTTCGTGTCGGGCACCTACGTGCCGCTGATGGTGTTACCGCCGTGGATGTTGATCGTCGGATCGATCTTCCCCGTCAAGTGGATGGCCCAAGGGTTCCGGTCGGTTCTCCTACCGGAACAGATGGTCGCGTTCGAGCCAGCCGGTAGCTGGGAGCACGGTCGGATATTTCTCGTCCTGTCAGCGTGGAGCATCGTCGGATTGTTGGCGTGCCTCCTCGTGTTCCGATGGTCGGATAGGCGCTGACCATGCCATCACTACTGGGCGTCGCCTATCACTTCTTCCTGCAGATCGCGGTCATTCTGGTGACGTACCGCCTCCTCTGGCCGCTGTTCCGCCGCCTCGGCCAGGTTCAAGTGGTCGCGATCATGGTGGCCGGATTTCTGCTCGGCCCTTCGGTATTGGGCTGGATATGGCCGGCGGCGCAGCAGTGGCTGTTCCCCACCAAGCTGACCCTCGGCGCCGAGACTTTCACGCATCCAAACCTCACCGTGATCTATGTCGTCGGTCAACTCGGGCTCGTGCTTTACATGTTTCTCGTGGGAGCGTCGTTCAAGCTCGACATCCTCGCTTCCCATTCCAGACAGGCTGGAGCCACCTCGATCGCCGGCATCGGTGTCCCGTTGATCCTCGGGGGCGTCGTCGGATGGTGGATGGTCAGTGTCGGCGGGTATTTCACCGACAAGGTGGCGCATTGGCAGGGTGGCCTGTTCCTCGCTGCGGCCGTGGCGATCACCGCGTTCCCGATGCTGGCCTGGATCGTGTACGACTCGGGGCTGCTCAACACCCGGTTGGGGACGATGTCCTTGTCCTGCGCCGCTGTTGACGACGCATGCTCGTGGGTGCTGCTGGCCACGGTGGTGTCGACCGCGAAAGGGAGCATGCTCGGTGCCGTAGTGGCGATCGGAGGCGGGCTGGCCTTCCTGATGTTCATGATCTACATCGGCCGACCGCTGCTCGCGCGACTCGAAACGTGGACACCCCGCAGTGCTGACACCGAACGCACCGGCGGTATACCGATCGCCCATTTGAGCGTCATCCTCTTGGTCGTGCTGACCGCCAGCTGGTTCACCGATATCGTCGGAATCTATTCGGTTTTCGGCGCTTTCGTGGCCGGGCTGATGATGCCGCGAGGTTCGCTGCTCGAGCTCATCCGTGAACGATTCGAGCCGCTGACGGCGTACCTTTTGTTGCCCGCGTTCTTCATCTATTCGGGGCTGAATACGCAGCTGAACTTGATTCTGGATGGCCCCACCCTTCTCATGGCGGCGATCGTCTTGGTGGTGTCGTTCGTGGCGAAGTTCGGCGCGGTCGGCCTGGCCGCGCGCTGGCAGGGCATGAGCTGGTATGAAGCGGGTTCGATGGGCGCACTCGCCAACGCCCGCGGTCTGATGGAACTGATTCTGCTCAACATCGGATTCGAGGCAGGGCTGATTTCGGGCAAGCTCTATACCATTTTGGCGCTCATGACGATCATCACGACGTTCGCCGCAACGCCGTTGCAACGGCTGTTCGGCCGTCGCCTGGCGAAGTCAGGGTCGAGGTTCGGACCGGACGGGGTGGAACGCTGCGCCGAAGTTCCGGCTCCGTCTACGTCCGCTTCGTGAGCGTGGTCGTCGGCGGCCTGCCGTTGAATCGTTATCCGACCTTGCCGCGGATGACACGTTCTCCAGCAAAGATGCGATCGTGTGAAGCTGCGTGCGCTGGCGCTCATCGGGGTGCTACTTCTGAGCCTGGCGTTGGCGGCACCCGCAACCGCGGACCGAACTGCCCAGTGGATCGTCGTCGGTGTACCGGCGGCGAACGCGACGACAGGGTCCCTGACCGCCTATCAGCGGGTCGGACAGCAATGGAAGGTGGTCCTGGGGCCAATACCCGCGAAGGTGGGAGCCCTCGGGGTCGGTGCCCCCGCTGACGGAGTGCATCGCACTCCCGTCGGGACCTTCGCGTTCGATCAGGCATTTGGCCGCCAACCGAATCCCGATACGAAAATGCCGTACTTCCAAGCCACCAGCCAGGACTGGTGGGACGAGGACGCTCAATCGCCGACCTACAACACCCACGTGCGCGGGCCGGACCGTCCTTCGTCGATAGCGGAGAACCTGTACGATTCGGGCCCCGTCTACGACTACGCCGTCAACATCGCGGTGAACCCACAGCGCATCCCTGGCCGCGTGTCCGGGATTTTCCTCCATGTGACCGACGGCAGTCCCACGTGGGGATGCATTGCGATCGGTCGCGATGAGATGCGTACCGTGCTGAACTGGCTAGATCCTTCCGCGTCTCCGCGCATCACCGTCGGTGTGGGTAATCCCTCGTTGCTCTCGACCTAGCCACCTGCCGCACCTACTGCTGAGGTGCGCAGCGCTTGCGTGGCAATCCGAGGATGCGGGCGGCCTCGTCGGGCGTCGCGATCGGTCGGCCAAACCGTTGGCACAGCGAAACGGCCTCGGCCACCAGGTCGACATTGGTCGGCGTGCGATCGCCGCCATAGAACTCCAGTCCCACGTGAAGATTGCCGCCGCGTTCGAGGGCCAATCCCGCGAGGCGATCCGCGCACAGATCCCCGCCGACGATGGAGACCGCCCACGGTACATCGCACCCGTCGAGCACTTCGAGGTAAGCCTCGAGCGCGCGTTCGGTCGGAGGCAACCCGAAAGGCGCTCCGAGGTAACCCCTTTCGGTCGAAAAGTACAACTTGATCATCGCGCCGGCGGGCAATTGACCGGCGCGCCACCACGCCATGGTGGCGCGGAGAAAGCCCGGCTCGTAGATGGCCAGACTCGGGCCCAGCTGTGCGTCACGGCAGATGTCGAACGCGCGGCCGATCACGTCGAAGGAGTTGCGGTACACGAAGCCGCCCGACGGTAGGCCGCCGGCGTCGCGGACGCCGAGGTTCACCGAGCCTGGATCGGTGATCCCGACCCGCATCCCCGCGGCGGCCAGCGGTATCAGATGCTCGTAGGAACACGAGCCGTTGGTGTCGAAGTGAATCGTCGGATAGAGCAACGCGTCTGGCCGCGCGTCGAGCACCGGCCCCCACGCCTCGAGATAGCGCTCGACGGCGTGCTCCACGCTGACGGCGGACAGGTCGATGTGGTTGTGGATGATCGCCGCGCCGGCTTCAATGCAGGCCAGGGCATCGGTCGCGATCTCGGAAGGTTCGACGGGAACGTGTGGGTTGGTGGCCTTTGACGTGACACCGTTGACCGCACATTCGATGATGACGGGATCCATCGGGATTCCTTAAGTTCGTAGGTGCAGTTACTTCGTGTTGTTACGTTGTGCTGTGACCCGGGTGGGCCGGGTGAGGCTGCATCGGTTTAGCCGGCCTTGGTGGTGCGGCTTGAAAGGACTGGCCGCCCG
>Ga0315336_1002867_pt1 | contig 24780 bp, 21 predicted proteins | sample ASW5metaG_FD_204512 | JGI IMG/M metagenome (GOLD analysis project Ga0315336, IMG submission 204512) | Ammonia-oxidizing marine archaeal communities from Monterey Bay, California, United States - ASW #5 | ecosystem: Environmental > Aquatic > Marine > Intertidal zone | place: USA: California... | reverse complement strand
TGGGATCTCGAATTGATCGACGACCCGTGCCCGCCCATCGAGGAGGTTGACCAGACATTGCCGCCCGCGTCGCGCTTTGCTGCCCGCAAGTCGCTGGGGGTTAAACAGGCGATCGAGAAATATCAGTTTGATGGTGTTATTGCCGGCATTCGCCGGGACGAACAGGCAACCCGTGCCAAGGAGAGGGTGTTCAGCCCGCGCGGCGGCGATGGCGCATGGAACTTCCGCGACCAGCCGCCCGAGTTCTGGGATCAATTCAATTGCGATGTACCGCCGGGCGCCCATGTCCGCGTGCATCCATTGCTCGCCTGGACCGAGGTTGATATTTGGCGCTACATCCAGCGCGAAGAGATACCTGTGGTGCCTTTGTATTTCGCCCGTGACGGCAAACGTTTCCGATCATTGGGCGAGGAGGGGATCACCTTCCCGATCGATAGCGACGCGTCCTCTATCGACGAAATTATCGACGAGCTTGAAGACATAAAGACCGCCGAGCGCGCGGGCCGCGCCATGGATCACGAAGCCGAAGATGCGTTCGAGCGTCTGCGCGCCCACGGCTACATGTAAGGAACCGATCAGATGAGTAACGTTGCGAAGGCCCAAAGAGCCCAATTGCCCTTGGTCGTGGTTGGCCATGTTGATCATGGTAAGTCGACTCTGATTGGCCGACTGCTGCACGAGACCGACAGTTTGCCAGAAGGCAAAGTCGAGGAACTGCGCGCGCAATCGGCGCGCCGGGGAGCAACCTTTGAGTGGGCTTTTGTGCTGGATGCGCTACAGGCTGAACGGGATCAGGGGATTACCATCGATACCACACGCATTTGGTTCCACGGGCCCGCGCGCGACTACGTGATTATCGACGCCCCCGGTCACAAAGAGTTCTTGAAGAATATGGTCAGCGGGGCGGCGAGTGCCGACGCGGCGGTTCTGGTAGTCGATGGGGCTGAAGGCATATCGGAGCAAACCCGCCGTCACGCCTATTTGTTGAGCCTGCTGGGGATCAACCAGGTCGTGGTTGCGGTCAACAAATTGGATCTGATTGGTTTCAGTTCGGCGGCCTATCAGGCCGTTGCAAATGACGTGCGCGCCTATCTGCAAAGCGTGGAAATAGCGCCGACCCATGTAATCCCCGTGTGCGCGCGCGATGGTGACGGCATTGTGGTTGACTCTGAACGGATGCCCTGGTGGACCGGGCCATCACTCGTGGAGGCGCTGGAAGAGTTCAAAGTGCGTTTACCTTTGACCGAGGGTCCCTTGCGATTGCCGGTTCAGGACGTCTACCGCCAGGACGACAAGCGCATTCTGGTTGGACGCATTGAGGCGGGTCACCTGCGGGTCGGTGACGATCTCAGATTTTCGCCCGGTGGCCAAACAGCACAGGTGAAAAGTTTCGAAAATTGGAAAGGGCCTCATCAGTTTGCTGCGGCGGCTGGGCAGTCGGTGGCTATTACCTTGGACGACGATATTTTTGTCGAGCGTGGCAGTGTCGCGTTTGCGCCCGATAGTCCACCCGTCGAAACCAACGTTTTTAGGGTAAAATTGTTTTGGCTGGATGATGCGCCGCTTAAGGTTGGCGACCGATTGACGCTCAAGATTTCCACATCCGAGCACACAGTTTCGGTTGAAGCGATTGATCGGGTGATTGATACCCAAGATCTCGGTCATGCCGAAGAGAGTGCCGTGGTGCGAAATGGCGTCGCGGAAGTTGTTTTGCGCAGCAAATCGCGCATGGCTTGCGATCGTTTTGACGACTTGGCGCCCACCGGGCGCGCTGTCTTGTTTCGCGAATACCGCCCGGTTGGCGGTTGCATCATTCAAGGTCCCTTGGCCGAACAAGAAGCCCGCAATTTGACCAATGTTGATCATGCTGTTGAAATTGACGAACGTATTGCCGCTAACGGTCATCGGGGGGGCGTTTTGTGGCTAACCGGTTTGTCCGGCTCGGGCAAGTCGACGCTTGCTATGGCTTTGGAGCGCCATTTATTTGACCGTGGGCGACAAGTTTACGTGCTCGATGGCGACAACGTGCGCCAAGGGCTTAATAGGGATTTGGGATTTGGTCCTGAAGATCGGTCCGAAAACATTCGCCGTATTGCCGAAGTCGCAGCCCTGTTTGCGGATGCAGGTTTTATTGTCATCACGGCGTTCATCTCGCCTTACCGGGAAGATCGCGCCCGCGCCCGTGACGCCATTGGTGATGGCTTTCACGAAGTTTTTGTCCGTGCTGGGTTGGATACCTGCGAGCAACGCGATCCCAAGGGACTTTACGTTAAGGCGCGGGAAGGCAAAATCCCCGAGTTTACTGGGATCAGTGCGCCCTACGAGGAGCCGGAAGCTCCGGGCTTGGTAGTCGATACAGACACCGTTTCAGTCGCTCAAGGCGCGCGGCAGCTGGTTGACTATGTAAATGCCAATTTCAGTTCAATCCCGATCGGCGATCACCGCACCGGAACCGCAGGCGGGTGAGTCGGAATTTTGAAACTTCTGCCCCTAATCCTACCGCCACTCGCACCGGGCGGCGCCGCTCTTTTGCTAAGACCCTCACTTGGCGTACTACGGCGACGTTGGACACTTTCGTGATCAGCTATCTAATTACAGGCAGTGCCGCATGGGCCAGCTCTATCGCCGGGATCGAAGTGGTCACCAAATTGGGATTCTATTACCTCCATGAACGAGTTTGGGAGCGCTCGACCTGGGGCATGAGCTAAGCAGGTTGCCAAATAATAACAATTAATTAGCCGCTTTCCTAAACCGCTTATTAAGGACTACCAAATAGATTATCGGCCATCTAGGGGTTCTGGGGTCGCCGAGCTGGCCCGCTATCGGATGGATTTGCGCGATATGGATACTGCCAACCAGGTGCTGGGAAACTCACAAGTTGATGCGGAGGACGATGCTTTCGCCCACGCAATCAATGCGGTTAATGCGATTGATGAAGAGGCCAAGGGGCTCGAGGAAGAAATTCGAGCCGTTGCCAATGTTGCCGAGCAGGTCCAGGCGATTGCGCGGCAAACCAACCTACTGGCACTGAACGCCAAAATTGAAGCGGCGCGAGCTGGCGATGCCGGTCGCGGCTTTGCAGTGGTCGCGTCGGAAGTGAAAGAATTGTCGAACCAGACCAGTCGCGCGACCCAAGAAATCACCGGTACGCTGGATTCATTGACAAATCGTTTGTCAAAATTGAACTCCAGCGGCAACTCAGCTCGGGATGCCATCGGCGCCGCACGCTTGGAGGCGGAATACCTGGCTGAAGAAGCGTCACGTGCAGTGGAAGCAGCGGAACAAAGTGTTCAAGAGGCCAATTCACCCGTCGAGGCGGCGCCCTATGTGGCTGATGAACCAGAGCCGGTATCTGTTTATGTAGAGCCGGAGCCTGTAGCGGAATTCGTAGAACCTGAGCAGGAGCCGGAGCCTGTAGCGGAAATAATAGAGCCGGAGCCAGAGCTCGCTGAAGACGGCCCGGTTAGCCACAACGACATCGCGCTTGTGCAGGAAAGTTTTGCCAAAGTGGCGCCTATCGCTGAAACGGCTGCTGAACTTTTCTACAACCGCCTGTTCGAACTTGATCCAAGCGTCAAAGCCATGTTCAAAGGCGATATGGTCGCACAAGGCCAGAAGTTGATGGGCATGATCCAAGCGGCAGTTGAAGGTCTGAACGATTTGGATTCGTTGGTGCCGGTGGTTCAGATATTGGGTAAACGCCATGTAGATTATGGCGTGCAATCTTCCCATTACGCGACAGTCGCCGAAGCCCTGCTGTGGACTTTGGGGCAAGGTCTGGGTGATGACTTTACGCCCGAGGTCGAGGCTGCATGGACAAATATTTACACGATCTTAGCGCAGACCATGATCGCAGCCGCCGAAGAGATGGTCGAGACGGTCTAAAGCCGTTACTGCCAAAATAGGTCTGTTGATCCAGGGCGCATTTAACCCGGATTAATGTAGAAATCCCAGATGTTGAAAAACAGGCTGTCGCGGGCGGATGCGTCTAAACCCCAAACTTCGCGTGCGGCAAATCGCACACTGTACATATGGCGTTGTCCTTCAGCTGTTCCCGGTTGATCTGTATCGGGGAAGGTGAACGCGCCAAGATTTCGCTCAACAGTGCCGCGTTTCCCGCGTAAATATTCAGGTAAATGGGCGTGTCCCACCGGTTCAATATCACGCACGCTTATTTGATCACCGCGCTTGAACCTCGGTTCTGATTGTTCGGCGGTGATGGCCCCTGCCGGCGGGACGGCGAGGTGATCAACTTCTTCTTTACTGAGTAATCCCTTGGCGACGAGTAGTTTTTCGCACGCCGCGATCCAATACTCTGTGTAGTGCTCTTCGATGTGCTCTGCGTTACCCGATAAACTGTCGGCTGCGGCTTTGACTTTCTGCTTACCGCTTGATTTGTAATGGCCTTCGGGCTTTAGTTCAGCGCTGAAGTAATCAACCCACTCGGGCCAAGTATAGTGTTTGTTTTCGAACATCGCGACAACGATTGCAAAGGGGCGGCGCCACGATTCCGGAAACACGGATCGCCCTTCAGCATTCGGTAATTCTGGCGGTACGGGCAGCTCATTTGATCCGTGTCTTTCGATCACCTGCTGTTCCCTTCAGCTGTTTTATCGCGTTTGGTCAAAAAGTGTTTAAACCGATTCCAGGTGATAATCCCACAGACTGAAATTCAGATTGTTGCTGGGCGGAGCGCCGTCGCCCCAAATGTCCTGCGCGTCGAAACGCACGGTGTACACGTGTTGAAGGCTCGCTTCGTCGCCATGCTCGCCCGCCTCGGGAAAGACGAAGACGCCCCGATCTTTTTCGACGGTGCCGCGCTTGCCCAGTAAGTAGAGCGGCAAATGGGTGTGCCCGGAGGGCTTGACGTCGCGCACGCTAACAAAGTCACCAGACACAAATCGTGGCGCCACGCTTTCAATTTCAGACAAGGCAGCCACTCGTTCGTCAAGCTGCGCTTGAGTTACCAGGCCTTTATCCAGCAAAAGCTTTTCGGCGGAATCGAGCCAACGGTCATAGTACGTGCTGCCGTCCGCCTCACAGTTCGCGCGCCAGTGGCTATAGTTGGCTCGGTTCGGTTCGTCGGAGTCTTTGGCAACGTCAACCGGTGCGTCCCAGTCATCGGCTTCTTCAGACGGATTGTAGTGACCTGGTGCCTGGATTTCATGACCCAGATAGGAGTCGCATTCGGCCCATGTGTAGTGACCATCTTCATACAGGGCCATGGTGATCGCGAAGATATGCGCTTGCCAGTGCTCGTGGAACACCGGCCCTTTTTCGTCACCTGGCTGGGCTGCTCCTCCCTGACAATGGGGTACGCTGAGAGCCGGTATTTTGAGCAATTTACGCATGATGTGACGTCCTGAAACTGGTCTTAAGTCGGCGAAACGTGTCTGGTCCGGAGGGCTTACACGGACGGGCCCGGCACTTCGACTTTTGCAACGCCGATCATTGAGTCTCTGGTAACCAAGTCGGCGAGATCTTCCTCACTCATGCCTTCTGTTCCAGGCGGCCTTTCGGGGATGACCATGTAACGAAGTTCGGCGTTGCTGTCCCAAACCCGAACCTCGGTATCGTCAGGAATGTTGACGCCGAATTCCTGCAGCACACCCCGCGGGTCGATGGCCGCGCGAGAGCGGTAGGGCGCCGACTTGTACCACACGGGCGGCAAGCCCAGTGTTGGCCAGGGGAAGCAGGAGCACAGCGTACAGACCACGATATTGTGGATATCGGGCGTATTCTCGACGATCACCATGTCCTCGCCCTGGACGCCTGAATAGCCAAGCTCGGCGATCGCCGCAGTGGCGTCGTCGCGAAGTCTTTCAAGATAATCGGGGTCGACCCAGGCGCGCGCGACGACCTTGGCGCCGTTCTGCGGACCGATTTCATTTTCATATATGTCGATAATCTTATCGATCGCCTGTGGGTCAATGAGACCCTTCTCCAACAACAGAGATTCAAGCGCTTTCACGCGAAGCTCTGTCGTTGGGTTTGGTTTCGAAGAATTCTCCGTGCTCATGGCATTTCCCCCTCGCAAGTCGTCCGGTTTTGCCGGTGTCGTTTATTTCATCAAATCGCGGCTGATGATTTCTTTCATGATCTCGCTGGTGCCAGCTGTAATCGGCCCTGGGCGCGAGTCCATATAGGCACGCGCAATCGGGTATTCGTACATGACGCCGTAACCGCCGTGCAGCTGAACGCACTCATAGAGCACACGAACCATCAGCTCGTTCGACCAATATTTGGCCATGGCGGACGTCGTATTATCCAGCTTGCCCTCGGCGGCCATGGAAATGCACTTATCCATAAAAACCCGCAAAATCTGGGTTTCGGTCGCGGCTTCGGCTATTTTGAAGCGCGTATTTTGAAACCCCGCAATGGGGCGACCAAAGGCCTCTCGATCCTTGGTGTAAGTGATGGTTTGCGCGATCCCGGTTTCGGCAACCATTGTCGCACGAATGGCACTGAGCAGACGTTCCCAGGCCAGCTCGTCCATTAGGTAGGCGAAACCTTTGCCTTCCTCGCCCAGCATGTTGGTTGCCGGTACACGCACGTTGTCGAAGAAAAGCTCGGCGGTGTCCTGGGCTTTGTAGCCGGTCTTTTTGAGGCGGCGGCCTTTTTCAAACCCTGGGGTGCCATTTTCGATCAGTACCAGGGATATGCCTTTGGCGCGCGCGTCCGGGTCGGTTTTGCACGCCAGCACGAGCAAGTCGCAGTTCCAGCCGTTGGTAATGAAGATTTTGGACCCATTAATGACCAGTTCATTGCCATCCCGTACGGCCGTGGTTCGCATGGATTGAAGATCTGAACCTGCGCCCGGTTCGGTCATGCCAATGGCCGCGATGACTTCGCCCTTGGCCATTTTGGGCAGCCAGGTTTTCTTCTGCTCCTCGCTGCCGTAGCGCAAAATATAGGGGCCTACAATGTCCGAGTGGAGCATAAAACCGGGACCACTGGCGCCACTGCGAGCCTGTTCCTCGGCCATAACCGTGCTGAACAATCGGTCGGCGCCCGGGCCACCATATTCCTCGGGAATACTGGTGCACAGGAAACCTAATTCGCCGGCCCGCAGCCAAGCCGAGCGGTCTACATAGCCTTGCTCTTCCCAGCCTTCGTGGTGCGGCACTATTTCTTCTTCGAAAAAGCGCCTGACGGCCCCCCGAAAGATTTCGTGTTCGTCGTCAAAGATTTCCCGTTCCAGCATGAGTATGCATCCCGCCCATAATTACGTCAGTTGAATGCAGTTTCTTTATTCAGACCACAAAAAGACATGACCCAAATCAAGCACGGACTTCCAAGACGATATTAGCTTCGGTTTCGGCGGCCCGCCGGACCTGGGAAAAACCCGCTTCGTTGAACACCTCAGTAAGGCGCTTTTGACCCGCCTGCGCACCCAGGGCGAGCCCCACTTCCTGGGAAAGCGATGCCTGTGTGCAAACCATGGTCGAAGCCGCATAGGAAAGGCGCCCCAAAAGGGTCATGTTGTCTTCTAGGCTGTCGCCCGCGAAAGGTTCGACAACCATGAATATACCATCGTCTTTCAAAGCAGATTTTACGTGGGCTGCGGCTCCAACCGGATCACCCATATCGTGAAGGGCGTCGAAAATGGCCACCATATCGTAGTCGGAACCCGGGAAATCCTTGGCGGTTACGGTTTCAAAAATAGTATTTCCATCAACCCCGGCTTCTTTGGCGCGTTCGCGTGCGTGCTCGATCGACGCCGCGTGATAGTCGAAACCATAGAATGTGGAATTGGGATAGGACTTGGCTAATAAGATCGTGGATGAGCCATGGCCACAGCCAACATCAGCGACGCGGGCACCTTTTTCCAAACGTTCCTTCATACCATCCAACGCGGGGATCCAGCTTTTGACCAGACTCATGGCGTAGTGAGGTCGGAAAAAGCGTTCGGTACCGCAAAACAGACATGGATGCCGATCAGACCAAGGTACGCCTTCGCCGGTCTTGAAAGCCTCAACCACTTGCGGCTCATCAATAAACAACGACATGACGTTTTGAAAGAAGCCCTGAGCGCATTGCGGGTGGCCTTCGCCCGAGAACACCACGGCTTGCTCCGGTGACATTGAAAATGTCTCGGCCTCGGCGTTGTATTTGACGTAATGGGCAGTGGCGTTCGCCGCCAGCCATTCGCGTACTGATCGCTCGTGTAAGCCGGTTGCGTCAGCCAATTGCTGGCTGGTCATGGCGCCGCCATCGGCCAAGGTGCGATAAAGCCCTAATTGGTCCCCCACGCGGGCGATCAACAGGCCGAGTGCACCTCCAACGTCGCCCATGATGCGCCCGAAAAGCTTATTCAGTTTGTCCTGATCTACTGCAGCATTAGCCATTTTCTATCTTCCATTGCTGACGGGTATTTTGAGTCTGCCCGATATTGAAATTGATACTATTTGCCGAGACTCTACCTCAAAGGGCAATCCGATTGCCCAAAAAGCGAGGCCCCCGGGAAGATTCCCGGAGGCCTCAATGTTTAGAGAGAGATTGAGAAGCGTTGTTACTCAGCGGCCATTCTTTCTTTATCCCATTGATTAAGGCGGATCAGCTGCCCCGGTGTTTCGCCGGTGCACTCGCCGTCCTTAAAGGTAACCACCCCGTTGACCATAATCCAACGGTAGCCCTCGGCCCGCTGAATGCGCCGCCATTCGTTTGCCGGGAAATCATGGGCGATCTCATAATCGATCTCGGGTACCCGCTTAAGGTTTGCGAGATCATAGACGACGATGTCCGCGGGCGCGCCTTCGCGCAAGAAGCCGCGATCGACAAAGCCTGCGGCCTGAGCCGGCAAATAACTCAGGTGATAGTGGGCATCCTCCAAGGTCATTTCACCGGTGTCCCGCACGAGCCATGCCAGCATATCGGTCGGGTAGGATCCGCCGGTGAAGAACTTAGTGTGGGCGCCACCGTCGGATAATCCGGGTAGTATATGCTGGTCGCGGGCCAGTTCGCCCACTTTCGTCTGATCCGTGCTGGCGATATCCTGGCTGAGGTAAACCACTTTCAGTTCACCCGCGACAGCGATATCAAGCATGGCTTCGATCGGATGCTTGCCTTCGTCGAGCGCGATGTCGCCAACCGTGCGGCCCAGATATTTATCGAGCTCGGGATGGCCGGGTGCTTCGTGAATAGTCAGGAACTTGATGGGCCCGCCGACGCCCGTTGTGATCAGAGAGGGGTGCTCGTCGATCATGCGCCTACGAACGTCAGGGTCGGCCAATTTTGCCATGCGATCTTGATGGGTGCCCTGGGTCGCCTCGTTCCAAGCCGGGCTGCTGTCGTAGAGGTTCCAATGCTCGAGAGTGAACTGGAACGGCGATCGTACGGTCACACCCTGGCCAAATACTCTCAGCCCACGGGCATTGCAATCAGCCAGCCATTTAATGGCTTTGGTGTGCATGTGCGGGACGTGGTCCAGCGCCACGACCGCGTTATAAAGAATTGGCCTTTGGGAAGCTTCGGCCAGCTTCTCAACAAAGCGCCAGTCGGCCTCGGGGTCCGGATCCGAAGGATCAAGATGCTTGGCTTCAGTGACCTGAATGAAGCCTTCGCCGCGTGTCCCCAATACCGACGCCAGCGCAATAAAATCCTCGTCGGCCATGTTGTCGGTCGGCATCGGAGTGCCGTCATAATCGGCTTGGACTGATTTTTCGCCCAAACGCTGCGCGGCGATGCCCATCATACCTGCGTCCATCGCTTCATCGACCAGGCGCATCATTTCGGCTTGCTCTTCTTTGGTCGCGGGTTTTCCGCTTTTCGCTCGCTCCAATCCCATGACGTAGATCATCAGTGGATTAAGCGGGACATAGTTTAAGACATTGACGCCTTTCGGCTGACGCTCAAGATGATCCATCCACTCGGGCAAACTTTCCCAATCCCAGTCGAGACCCACGCCTTCGACCATGCTGTCATAAGGGATCTGTTCGGTGCGTGTCATCATCAGAAACAAACGCTCGCGCATGTCCGGTTTGGCAGGCGCAAAACCGAAACCGCAGTTGCCGATGGCAACGGATGTGACCCCGTGCCAGCCCGAGATGGTGCAGTACGGATCCCAGTGCAGTTGGGCGTCGTAATGAGTGTGAAGATCGACGAAACCAGGGGCAACGATCAAGCCGTCGGCGTCCAGGACTTCGTCAGCGTCGTGCGCGTCAAGTTTGCCGATTTTGGCAATGTGGCCGTTCTTGATGCCGATATCCCCGACGAACCGGGGTAGGCCCGTGCCTTCAACAATGGTTCCGCCTTTGATGATGGTATCAAACAATGCCATGGTTTATCCCTTGAATTATTCCCGAAGTTGATCGGTGCCGATTTACAAATTGGCCCCCGCAGGTTTCCCCCGGAGGCCAATCAGTCAACGATGCGGATTTACTCGGCCGCTAAGCTCACCTTGTCCCATTGGTTCATGCGGATTAGATGGCCAGGGGTTTCACCTGTGCACTCACCATCCTTGAAGGTGACGACGCCATTGACCATGATCCAGCGGTAACCTTCGGCCCGTTGAATGCGCCGCCACTCACCTGCCGGGAAGTCGTGGGCGATTTCGTAATCAACTTCGGGCACTCGCTTCAAGTTCTCGAGGTCGTAAATGACGATGTCCGCTGGCGCACCTTCGCGCAGGAAGCCGCGGTCGACGAAACCAGCCGCTTGAGCGGGCAGGTAGCTTAGATGATAGTGGGCGTCTTCCAGGGTCATCTCACCCGTGTCGCGCACCAGCCACGTCAGCATGTCGGTGGTAAACGAACCGCCGGTGAAGAACTTGGTGTGGGCGCCGCCGTCCGACACGCCAGGAATGACGTGCAAATCGCGGCACAGTTCGCCAGTTTTGACCGGGTCGGTGCTGGCGATGTCCTGGGTACGGTAAACCACCCTGAGTTCGCCCGCGACGCCAATATCAAGCATGGCGTCGACCGGGTGTTTGTTTTCGTCGCGAGCAATGTCGCCAATGGTCTTGCCGTGATACTTCTCGAGTTCCGGATGATCCGGTGTTTGTTGGACTTTTACACCTGCGATTGGACCGCCGACACCCAGGGTGATCAGGCTCTCGTCCTCGTCGATCATGCGTTTTCTAATTTCAGGATCCGCGAGCTTCTTCAAGCGCTCTTCGGTCGTGCCCTGGGTGGCTTCGTTCCACGCGGGGCTGCTGTCGTAAAGGTTCCAATCTTCCAACGTGAACTGGAACGGTGAGCGGACCGTGAGCCCTTGGCCGTAAATGCGCAAACCGCGGGCATTACAGTCGGCAAGCCACTTGAGGCCGGCTTTGTGGGCTTCCGGGTGCTCATCAACAGCCGCAACGACGTTGTAGAGGATCGGGCGTTCAGCGGCTTCGGCGAGCTTTTCAACGAACTCCAGGTCCCGCTTGGAGCCATTCTTCAGTGGGTCGCCATCTTGGGCTTGAATGGTTTGAATGAAGCCTTCGCCACGCTCGGCCAAAACCCGAGCCAAGGCAAGAACATCACCGTCGTCCATGCAGTCGGTGGGCATCGGTGTACCGTCGTAATCAGCCTGAAGCGAGTTTTTGCCAAGGCGCTGAATGGAAATTCCCATCATGCCCGCGTCCATGCCTTCGTTGACCATGCGCTTCATTTCAGCGAGCTGTTCGGGGGTCGCAGGATTTCCGCTTTTGGCGGCCTCTAACCCCATGGCTTCGACCATCACGGGGTTAATAGGCACGTAGGTCAAGACGTTCACGCCCTTATCCAACCGGTCAAGATGGTCCATCCACTCGGGCAAAGTTTCCCAGTCCCAGTCGAGGCCCATACCTTCGACCATCGTGTCGTAGGGAATTTGCTCTGTACGGGTCATCATCAGCAGCAGACGTTCACGCAGCTCTTTCTTCGCAGGCGCAAAGCCAAAGCCGCAGTTGCCGATAGCGACGGAAGTTACCCCATGCCAGCCAGAAATGGTGCAATAGGGGTCCCAATGGAGTTGCGCGTCATAGTGGGTGTGCAGGTCAACGAAGCCGGGCGCAACGATCAAGCCTTCGGCATCCAGGACTTCATCACCATCTTGTGGATCGATCTTGCCAATTTTGGCTATGTGCCCGTTTTTGATCGCGATATCGCCAAGAAACCGCGGAAGTCCGGTTCCTTCGACGATGGTCCCATTCTTGATCACTGTATCGTATCTGGCCATGACATCCCCCTGCGTCCGTCATTTGTGTGTGTAGGTGGCATCCTCACAACTTAACAAGTGTTCAAATTCCAGTGTGCGCCAGTTCAGATATCGGGTCAACCGTGGGAATCGGCCGCTTGGCGCCGCCGCGCCTTTATATCCGAGAGGATCGTTCGGCGTTCGTCCTCGGACAATCCACCCCATGTCGCGATTTCGTGGAGCGTGCGAAAGCAGCCCTCGCAAAGGCCTGAATTCGGGTTCATTTCGCAGATATCAATGCAGGGAGTGCTTATGGTCATAAGGCGGCTTTTAACAATTCCAGCTTTTGTTTTGCGAGTGCGGGTTTAGTATGGGCACGAGGGTCGCACACAAGATTTTACGACGGCGGCACAATAACAACTCGGAGTACGATACCTATGATCAAGAAGAATCTGAAGAATTTACTCGTCGTCTTTACGTTTGCCGCTTTTGCGACAGCCTGTTCGCCCGAAGTGGGCAGCGACGCCTGGTGCGAAGGTATGAAGGAAAAAGACAAGGGGACATGGACAGCTGAAGATGCAGGTAACTTTGCCAAACACTGCATTATGTAAGCCCAAACACTGCGCTGATGAAGGCCGCCTGGGAATTCTCAGGCGGCCTTTTTCATGAGGAGACTAATTAGGCGGCGCTGCGCGCCTTCATATCTTTGAGGACTTTGAAGAATCCAAACGGACCGACCATGGCGCCGGCGGTCATGAGACCTGTAACCATGGCTGGAACGATCCCGATGGTGAAAATGTCAGCGCCGGTCAAATACAGGCCCTTAATTTTGGTGTGAGCACCAAATGGCACTTCGCGAAAACGCTCGGATGAAGCCTCAAGACCATAAATGGCACCTTTCTCATGACCCGAAAAATGCTCAACGGTGATCGGTGTTGAAACTTCTACATACTCGACCAAATCGGCAAATCCCGGATATGTTTCATCGACCAGATTAATCAACCCCTTGGCTATTTTGTCCTTGAGGGCCTCATAATCTTCACCGCGCTTTTTCCAACCTTTTCCGGCCCACTTCTCAAAGTCGTCATACTCGACAAACGAAAGAATCTCCGAGGTGTGGGTTGACGCTTGAGTGTTCTTGAGCGACGGGAATGATAGGAAACAAAACTGCGGGTCGCCGGCGAGCACACCCGCACCGTTCGCGTTGGCTTCGTGGTCGAAATTTTTGAAAATCCAGTGATTTTCGCCTTCGAAGCCAAGCGTACGCGCGCTTTCCTTCAGGCCCAGATAGACGGTTGCACCTGTGGACGGCGCCAGAAATTTTTCCAGGTGCTTCGCTTGTTCCCCGCCAATATCTGGGGGCAACAGTTTTGCGTAGGTATTGTAGGCACCCACATTGGAAACAATCGCCGGGGCGTAATAACGTTTGGTGACTTGCTTGGCGCCCTTGCCTGAGAGGGTTTCGACGCCGATCGCCTTACCGCCCTCCACAAGGATTTCTGTTACCTGTTGATTGATCAGGAAGGCGCCACCCTTGGCTTCGACAACCGGCATGACATTGGCTGCCATTTCGGCTGCGCCGCCTTCGGGGTAGTATCCGCCCCGGATAAAATGATCGATAATCAGCGCGTGCATGTGAAAGCAACTGCGACTTGGCGGCAATCCGTAACACCCCCACTGTGACGCCATGACGGCGCGAAGTTTTGGATCCTTGAAGCGCTTGTTCAGGTACTGCTCGGTGGTCTGAAGAGCCATTGCGTCGTGGCGTTTGTTCCACAAGTCGACAAAAAAGCGGGCAGGTTGGGCCATAGTGGAGGCGCCCAAGCGGGTATTTGTCCAGGCACTGACTTTCTTTACGTCGGCAAATAATCCGTCGATGTTGGCTTCTTCGTCGGGGAATCGCTTGACCAGATCATCTCGATACCGCTTGGGCTCGCCATACAAATCGAAATCGAGGCCCGGATAGTGAAACTTCTCGAACGGTTCCGGCATTTTGTTCCACTTCAACTTGGAATTGGTGATGAAGTCAAAGAGGCCGCGTTCCGGGTCCCCCTCGGCCATGACGCCGATATAGTGGACACCCACATCCCATTCGTATTTTGCTTTGTTGCCTCCGCCGCCGCGGCTCTTATCAGGACGTTTGAAAGCGTGGGTAAACCCACCCACGACATAGTGACGTTCCAGTACCAGCACGCGCTTGTCATAGAGCTGCGCCATGATACTGGCGGTCGAAAGCGCACCGATGCCCGAGCCAATGATAATGATATCGTAGTGATCGTCAGTCGCTTTTTGTGCGGTCACATTTTCCCCCAATCGATTGCGTGATCCGACCTTGCCCGAATCAGAGCTCGACAGCCATATTGGAGAGGAGCCGTTCCCAGGGAACAATGATTTGCATCACATTCAGATATATGGCGCTGTCAAATGTAAGGCGCTGTGGACTTCTTAGCTCGCCTAGATGACACTTTGCGATCAGCTGCGGAGGTAGAATTGCACATGAAATCTGTTGGAGTGGTGGGTGCCGGCGTGATGGGCGCCGGCGTTTGCGAGGATTTACTGGAAAGCGGCATTCCCGCTGTGCTGGTCGATCTCTCTGACGAGATACTTAAGAACGCCCAACGGCATATCCGGAACGGCATCAGGGGGCGCGCGATGTTGAATAGCCGTAAGAACCAAGAGCCACTGAGTGTTCTGCTTGAACGTGTCACTTTTTCGACAGATATACATGATTTGTCAGGTGTAGATATTGTCATCGAAAATGTCACGGAAGACGTTGGCATCAAGCGATCGGTTTATAAAGAGCTCGACGAAGTTTGCTCTGACGACTGCATTTTAATTGGCAATACCTCGTGCGTGCCGATCAGCCGACTGGCGTCATTTACCCGACGTCCCGATAAGGTGATCGGCGTTCACTTTATGAACCCGGTGCCCCTAAAGAAAACGGTTGAGCTGATTGCCGGGGAGGAAACTTCGGCGGATACGATCGCGCAGACCCAAAAATTTCTGGCGGCGTTGGGTAAGGAAAGTATTCAAGTTAAAGATTCTCCCGGTTTTGTTTCGAACCGCGTGTTGATGCTGACCATAAATGAAGCCATTAATCTGGTGCAAGAAGGGGTCGCCGACGCGGAAAGCGTGGATGCGATCTTTACGGATTGCTTCGGCCACGCCATGGGGCCACTGGCGACCGGTGACCTTATCGGTCTCGACACCATCCGAAATTCACTTTTGGTTTTGCGCGACAGTTTGGGCGATGACAAATTCAAACCCTGTAGTTTGCTTGACGAAATGGTAGCTTCTGGAGCTCTGGGCAGGAAAAGCGGGAGCGGCTTCTTCGCTTATTCTTAATCAATTTCGGCGACAAGTAGCGACCCAGAAATGGAAAAGTCGGAGCGAATATGTCGGGTAATGCAAAAGAAATTTATCGCGCCTTTATCGGAAAAGCGGTGCGCAACTTTGACTTGGACGATGGCGCGGACTTGTTCGAAAGTGGGGTTGTCAATTCACTGTTCGCGGTCGAACTGGTTGCGTTCACCGAGCAGGAGTTTGATGTGATTGTCGAAGACGATGATCTGGACATGGACAACTTCCGGTCGATCAATGCCCTGGCCGGTTTTGTCGAACGCAAAATGGGCCCCGTGACCTCGGGCGCATGACCGGACTTGCTGATGAGCAAGAAGCGCTGAAGGAAGACTTCCGCGCGTTCGTCGCGGCGAAAGTGGCCCCCTTTGCCGTGCAGTTTGATCGCGAGCAAAAGATTTCATCAGAACTCATATCGAAACTGAGTGATCGCGGATATTTAACACCATGGTTGCCTGTCGAGTACGGGGGTGTGGGCATGGACATGGTCAGCTATGGCTGGCTCACGGAGGCCATTGGTTCAGCATGCGCAGCCACACGTGGTGTGTTGACTGTAATGGGAATGGCCGCGCAGACCATTTTGAAATGCGGTAACGCTGATCAGAAAAGTGAAATGCTTCCGCTCTTGGCCAGCGGTAAAAGGCTGGCGTCGATTGCCATCACGGAGCCCAATGTGGGCAGTAATGCATCGAAGCCCGAAACCGAAGCCAGACCTAATGGCGACGGCTATGTGATAAATGGCCTTAAGAGCTGGATCAGCTATGGCCAAATTGCGGATATATTTGTTTTGTTGGCGAATTGCGAAGGGAAGCCAACAGTATTCCTGATCGACCGGGCCACTGCGGGGCTGACGGTAAAACCTGTTACCGGCCTGATGGGGATGCGTGGCGCCATGCTGGCCGACCTCGTGTTCGAAGACTGCGAGATATCGGGCCGCGCCAAGGTGGGGGCAAAAGGGGGTGGATTTTCCTTGGTCATGTCCACGGCCCTTGATCACGGCCGTTACAGCATAGCCTGGGGATGCGTCGGTCTTATTCGCGCGTGTCTCGAGCAATCCACTGCCTACACGGATCAACGGCACCAGTTCGGCAAAGCGATAAAAGACCATCAACTGATCAAACACATGGTCAGTGACATGCTGACCAGCTTGCGATGCGCAGAACTACTGTGCGTAAAATGTGGCGAGTTGCGTGAATTGGGTCATCCGACAGCGGCGGCTGAGACCATGATCGCCAAATACTATGGGTCGGTTGCGGCGAATAAGGCAGCGAGCGACTCAGTGCAGATGCTGGGCGCCAATGGTTACAGCGATCGCTATCCAGTCGAGCGGTTTTATCGCGACGCCAAAGCCCTAGAGATCATTGAAGGCAGTTCGCAAATTCAACAAATGACAATCGCCGATTATGCCTATCGGCAATACACTGGTGTCTGAGAAGAAGCCGCCGCGCATGGCCATGACCGAAACGCCGAATTCTGAAAAACCAATCAAGTGCGTGGTTTGGGACCTGGATGATACCGTTTGGAGCGGTGTTCTCCTGGAAGAGGAAGTGGTTCTCAAACCCGAGGTGACCCGGGTCATAAGGACACTCGATGAACGCGGCGTTCTAAATTCCATCGCCAGCAGGAACGACGCCGACCTGGCCATGGAGCGGTTGGAGTCGTTCGGCCTTGCTGAATATTTTGTCTGTCCACAGATCGGGTGGGGCGCGAAATCAACCTCCATAGCCGCAATCGCCGAAACTCTTAATCTGGGTATCGACAGCTTGGCTCTTGTCGATGATCAGCCCTTCGAGCGCGAAGAAGTGAATTTCGCCCACCCTGATGTTTTATGTTTGGATGGGGCAGGGAACTTGGCCTCGCTATTGGAGGTCCCGCGCTTGATCCCGCGCTTTCAAACTGACGAACAAAAATACCGGCGCGAGATGTATCAGCAGGAGTTCGCGCGCAACCAAGTTGAAAATTCCTTCGACGGGCCGTCCAATGAATTTTTGAAAACACTGGATCTGGTTCTGAACATTGGGCCGGCGGGGGACGGCGATTTGGAACGTTTGGAGGAGTTAACAGAGCGAACCCACCAACTAAATTCGACCGGCTACACTTATGGCTTCGAGGAACTTGATCGCCTGCGACAGTCGCCCGACCATTTACTGCTGGTCGCTGACCTTTCTGACAAATTCGGTTGGTACGGGAAAATAGGTCTGGCCCTTGTTGAACGCCAGTCTGACATGTGGATCCTGAAACTATTAATCGCATCGTGCCGCGTGATGTCCCGCGGGGTTGGCTCTATTCTGCTGCACAATGTTATGGGCCGGGCCAAGGAAGCAGGTGTCAAATTGCGTGCCGAGTTTCGTCTGACGGGCCGTAATCGGGCCATGCATGTGGCGTATCGGTTCGCCGGTTTTCAGGAAGTAGAAAGAGACGGCGATCTGATCCTGTTGGAGCACGGACTGGAAACGGTGCCGACGATCCCTGACTATGTGAAACTTGTGGCGAGAAGTTAGAGAAAAGCTTTCTACAGGTTGTCCGCGTCGATCATGCGGAGGTCCCAGCTGGCAAGATCAAAGAACGCGTCTGAATCTATGAGCGGAACTCCGGAAATTTTGGGATCAAGCGTGTTCCGCAATATGAAGCCAGGACCTGTGCGGGCTACATTTTCAGGCTGGGGGACTGCAGCAAATCCGGCCGTCCGCAGCATCTTCTTCTCTTCGTCAGTGAGTGAAACCACCCAAGTGGAAAATCCGATTGAACTGCCGATCTTCAATGCAGCGTCGAGCAATGATCGTCGCGCGTTTATATCTACGGCTTCCCAATCCACGATATTTATGTCGCTCTGCATCGGTGATGTGCCGGATTGCAGAACCATGAACGCATCCAGCTGCTGATCTCGCTCGAGAAAGAAAAAGCAATACGCGCGCTTGGGATTTAAATAGCGCCATGCGAAATAGTCTTCATCGCGGACATGATGGATGCGGGAATCCGTCCGGCACTTGGCGGCTAGTTCTGCCATCTGAGACGCACGCGGTTTCGCTTCGATCTTGATCGAGACATCTTCCGCAATTTCTCCGCTGGCGAAAGTTTTATAAAGACGATTCGACCCCTTGCTCTCGTCCCTGGTCAAGCGGTGAAAAGGGGCCATGACGTACTTCCTCACCTTCCTGCCAATATCCCCTTGCTTTAGAAAGAAGTCCCGCACTGCTTTGGTTTTAATCGGGATTTCCGCCGCGCGGGTATACATTTCATAGGCCCCTAGGCATCGCCAACCCGACATCACGGCTTGAATATGGGTGGCGGGTCCGGCACTTGAGAGACCCACATGGGAATACCCCAACGCTGCAAGATCCTTTAGGGCAAATTCTGTCAGCTTGCCGAGTAGGCCATGCTTGCGGTGTTCGGGCAGCACAAGTGTATCGCAACTAAACGGAATAACCGTTTCCTCGCCCGAACCTTTTAGTTGCCACTTGGTGCCGAACATCGCCCGTATGCCCACCAGTTCATCACCGCAAAAGGCCAGGTAAATGCACGGATTGCTCAAGTAGGGGCTGTTCAGCAGCTTCCAGTCAAGATTGGCGGCATTTAACCGCAGATAAGGTCCCCAATTATGCTTCTGCAACTCAAGCAGCTGTTCCCGGTGCGCTGGCCGGTATTTTACAATCTGATACGACATGGTGAAGCTGACTTCTAAAGTCCCTTGAGGCGCGGCGCCACTTCTTCGGCGAATAATTTCATGCTTTCGCGCGCATGTTCGGGTTTCACACCTGGCATGTCCATCAAAACGATCAAGTGGGTGAGCGGCGCGTCGTCCGGTGCTTGGTCGATGTAGTCAACCAGGCCTTTGTATACCTCGTCCGGTGTGCCGACGAACGGCGACTGGCCAAAGAAATCAGCGTGCCGGTTTTGCCGGATCTTATCAGGGGACGGTACCATATTGTCTGTGTCCCACCCGGCTTCGCCCGTTATATCGCCTGATTCAATTCCCCACTTCATGTAGTAGCTGAGCATGTGATGAAGTCCGTCCGCGCATCGATCCCAGGCAGCCTGGGTGTCAGGCGCACAAAAGCCTGTTACCAACTGCGCCATATTGTAATCCTTGGGATCACGGCCGTGGCGCTTTAGGGCATCCACATATATCGCTTGGTGTTCAGGTGCCCCGATCCCGGCCAAATGAAAGCCGTGCCGTGCAACCCGATCCAGCGCCTTGTCTGCACGTGCAGCAATCCATATTGGAGGCCCACCGTCTTGAATGGGGGGAGGGGTTAGCGTCACGTCCTTTGCGGTAAAAAACTCACCTTCGTGGCTGACTTTATCGCCCGAAAAAAGTTCACGAATGAGGGGCGCAGATTCTTCCAGACGCGCACCACGCTCCTTCATGGGAATGCCGAGCCCGGTAAACTCCCCGGGTCGATACCCAAGGCCCAATCCCAGATCAAAGCGACCGCCCGATATGATGTCGATTGCAGCGGAATCTTCTGCGACAAACACCGGATCGTGTAACGGCATTAGAACGATGTATGTGCCGATGCGAATTTTCTGGGTGCGTGCCGCAATTGCGCCACCGATAACAAATAAGGATGGCGAGTAACCGTCTTCAATAAAGTGATGTTCGGTCAGCCATACTTGGTCGTAACCCAATTCCTCCGCGTAGACGGTAAGGTCCAATTCCGACTGGTAAAACTGATCCCAAGGCACTTGATTTTGGGACGGGTTACGGAACGAAAACAGCAGTCCAATTTCTCGAAGGCTCACAGCATTCTCCCCTTAGCCCACCAACAACGTCGCGCAGAGATTACAAAGAATGGCAGCTTGGGGTAAAGAGCCCGGGTAAATAACTTTGCTTAAGCTTCCAACGCGTATCGCATTTCATGTATTATCTATGGTGGAACTTGATGGTTTATTAAACTTCCGAGTGGAAGGTGATTGGATAAAAGAGGCGAGTGTAGGAAATGATGGCCCTTAATGAGGGGTGGCCATGGCCCATTCGATAACCGGTTCATTGGACCTTTCTCCGGTTCGATGTTTGATCGTCGATGACAATGCCAACATGCGGAAAATTACCGCAACGGTTCTGTATGCGCTGGGCATTAAGGATGTCCGCGAAGCGACCGGTGGAGAAGAGGCGTTTGCAGAATTAAAGAACTTTCAAGCGGATGTTGTCATAGTTGATTGGGTGATGGCACCTGAAGACGGAATAGCTTTAACTCTTCGCATCCGTTCCAGAATGGATAGCCCCAATCCTTATCTGCCAATAATCATGCTGACCGGGCATACCGAGAAAGAACGCATCGAGCAGGCACGCGATGCCGGAGTAACCGAATTTCTTTCAAAGCCGGTATCAGTAAAGGGGATGGTTCAGCGAATTCTCAATATTATCGAAAAGCCTCGGCAGTTTGTCGCAGTCCGGGACTATTTCGGACCGGATCGGCGTCGCCACATAGATCCTATGTACACCGGACCGGAGCGTCGCAGCATGGCCGAAGCGACCGTTGATAGCGACGCTTAGTTGTTTTTGGCTCCCTGATCGATCCAACTGCGGATGATTTCAATCTGACCCGTGTCTAGTGGATCCGTTTGAAACGGCATAATTCCACCTGACCCTCCGAACTCCGCTTGGGTGTCTATCAGTTTCAGGTAGAGATAGCTTTGAGCGGATGAGCCCGGTTCGACCAGCTTAAGGCCACTCTGCACGGACGGGATGTTGACTAGGTTACCATAGGGGTTCGGGTGAAGAGTGAGATCCCCTTGCTCGCCCCCCGGCATGTGACACATCAGACAGTGAATGTTTAAGATTGGCAGTACATCATTCTCGAAGCTGATCTCATCTGCCGTTGCCGAAACGGTTAAAAGCGCAGAAGCGACTGTTACCAGTCCACCGATCAACAACTTATTCACTTAGGCCTCCTTGCGCGCATCCCCATGTGCGTCGCTTGCTGCAATGTAGCCGTAGGTTAGCGACAATGCCAATGGGCAGCCCGCCCCCCAATAGGCTTCGCGAGAGGGGCTGGCAATGCAATTTCCAACACCATACAAACCTGGGATCGGCTGACCGTATGTGTCGAGCACCCGGGCCCTGGCGTCAATCGCCGGGCCGCCGTTGGTATCGAGGGCTCCGGCACCCAACATAATAGCATAATAAGGGCCGGAATCCTGAAGCGGATACATATTGACGCTTGGTCCTTCGTTTGATGGCCAAGTGCTGTCCTTGCGCATGCCCCCCCAAGCGAGCTTCCATTCCACATCGTACTTGGCGTCGCCACGCTGAAAATCTTCGTCTTTGCCGCTGCGGGCGAAGCCGTTAAAGCGCTGCCTGGTCGCTTCCAGATTCGCTGCAAACGCGGGATCGAGGGAGAGACCACCAGTGTGTGGTGCAATTTCCTGTAATCGTTGTGCGAGGTTCGTGGTCAAATCTTCCACTGTATCGCCTGAGATCACATGAGGGGCGCCCTTGGGTGTCTCCGGTAACGGGTACATGCCAGCAAAAGCCTCTGCCGTACGCTGATCGTAAATCATGAACATCAACTGGTTCGGATATTCGGCTTTGGATGTGTCGAAAACACCGTGCACTTCGGCGCGGTCGTTGTAGTTGCCGCTCTCGTTTACTGCGCGCCGGCCATATTTATTGACCTGAAACGCCGAGTCACCCGGCGGTAAAAATACACCGAGCGCCAATACTGAACTTTTAATCGCTTCGTCGAGTAAAACCTGAGTGCGCCAGGCGCCTGACATGTTGCCCATTCGGGCACCGGCGGCGCCGGCGATTTTAATGAAATCACCTGTTGCCATGGGCATGGCGCACGAGCCGTACATGCGAGCACGCTGATTGTCGGCAACAAAATCTCGATTATGGGCGTAGCCCCCGCTGGCAAAAATGACGGCTTTTCGGGCGCCAACGGAAATCATTTTTTTGCCTTGGGCAACTTTCAATCCGACCACGCGTCCGCTTTCATCACGCACCAAATCGGTGGCCTGATGTCCGGTTAGAACCGGAATATTCCGCTTTTTAACAGCAGCACCCATTTGCGCCATCATGTGGCTGCCGACTCCGACCGTGCCATCGCTTTTCAGAACGCCGATTGCACGTCCGGCGGAAACTTTGTTTTCGGGAACGTGATCCAAATAGTCGGTTGCAGGGTGATCCAGAGCGAACATGCGCCACTCGGTTAGATTTAGGGCTCCATTTTCGCGCATGAGGTCGGCCGCGTCCGACGCATTGTCGTAAAATGCCTCCAACAAGGCATACTTGTCGGGCCGCAGTCCCAAGGTGGGGCTGCTGGGATCAAAGCGCTGGGGGTACGAGTACCGTGCCATGTATTGAAGGCAATCCGACTTGCTGTCTTCAATGCCTCTTTCTTTGAGGACGTAATTGTTGGGTATCCATAGGACACCCGCACTTTTGGCTGATGTGCCTCCAACGAAGGGTGCTTTCTCAAGCATTATTACTTGGTCGCCATTGTCGTGGGCAACGACCGCTGCACTGGTGGCGCCAATGCCCGAGCCAACTACCAGGATATCGGTTTCCCGGTCCCAATTTTCGGCGGCTTCGGCGGTGGAGGGGCTCAATTTGACCGCACCCAAGGCGGCCGTTGCGGCACCAGCGCCAACAAGCATGCGCCGCCGTGACAAGTTTTGATCAGATTTACCCATCTGTATTCCCCCGCGTTAGCTCAGTGCCCGCGCTAGTTTAATGAATGACTATCGCTTCAAGACAATTCCGGCTTCCTCCCGGTCCCAGCAATCATCTGTGACGCCTTCGGCTTTCAGCTTGTATTTTTCGACACGTTCGCTGGGAGTTTTTGGTAGTCCAGAACGGAATGCGATGTAACGCGGTATGGCGAAATAGGCCATACGTGGCTCGCACCAGCTGATGATCTCTGCTTCGGTAAGTGACGCGCCCTCTTGCAGAACGACAACGGCTTTTACGTCTTCTTCTCCCACATCCGACGGAACACCCACGACGCAGGATTCCAGCACGGCGTCATTTGAGTTAATGACGGCTTCCACCTCGAACGACGAGATATTTTCGCCGCGCCGGCGCAGTGCCTGCTTTTTGCGGTCAACAAAATAAAAGTAGCCGTCTTCGTCGGTGCGTCCCAGATCACCCGTGTGCATCCAGAAATTTTTGAACAAGTCGAGAGTCGCTTCCGGTTGTTTGTAGTAACCGGTAGTGCCTACGAACATGCTTTTCGGCCGCGCGATAAATTCACCGGTTACACCGGGCGGCACCTCGTTATCCTCATCGTCGACCAACTTTACGTCCCAATTGGTAATCGGTTTTCCGCAGGAACCAGGCCGAGGTTCGTCATAGGGATTGACCAGGCAGCAATAGCATTCGGTCATGCCGTAAACTTCGAGTAATTTTGTGTTGAAACGACTCTCAAATTCATCCCAATTGTCAACCGGTGCCGCAGCGCCAACCATAACCCGCAACGGGTTATCGCCGTCATCTTCGTGGGGCGGTTTTTTAAGAAGAATTGGAATAATACCGCCAATATAATTGGCTTCGGTGCACCCCCATTTCCGACAGTCATCCCACAGATTGCTGGCCGAGAACCGCTCAACAATAACCGCTTTCGCGTCAGCTAGGATGGCCGGGCCAATTGTAATCCCCTGGGCATTGCCGTGAAAAAACGGAAGGCCGGAGTACAGTACATCGTCTTCGGTATAGCGCGCGTATCGCACTGCATCTGACCAGACGTCGTACCAATAATGGTGACTGAGCATCACGCCTTTCGATACCCCGGTCGTGCCTGAAGTGTAGAGAATGGAGGCGATGTCGCTAAAGCCAACCTCAGCGATCGGCGTGTCGCTTGAATGATCCATCAATCCTGAGAACCAAAGGTTCTCGATACCATTCCAAGTGGGCAACTTATCTTCGCTGCCGCCACGGTCCAGGAATACGGCGTGGCGTACCGTGTTCAAGTCCCCGGACACGTCGTTCAAACGATCCAGGTACTCTGTGTCGGCAACCAACACGACCGAGTCCGACTGGACGATTTGGTAAGTCAGACCATTTCCTTTCAGCGCCACATTGATCGGCACTTCGACCGCGCCGATTTTATTGAGACCAAACCAGACATAGAGGAACTCTGGACAGTTCGGCAGCATGATCGCCACCTTGTCGTCCTTCTTGACCCCGAGCGCGCGAAAGCCGTTGGCGGCTTTGTTGATGCGTTCGTTCATTTCGCCAAAAGTGAGGGGAGCGTCCCCGAACTGAAAGACCACATGGTCCGGCATTTGGCGGGCCTTATCCTCAATGATGCTGGAGAGCACCCGTTCTTTTTGCGGATAATCGTGCATGTTCCACGATTCCCACTTCTTATGTGCCCG
>Ga0315336_1002866_pt1 | contig 24804 bp, 26 predicted proteins | sample ASW5metaG_FD_204512 | JGI IMG/M metagenome (GOLD analysis project Ga0315336, IMG submission 204512) | Ammonia-oxidizing marine archaeal communities from Monterey Bay, California, United States - ASW #5 | ecosystem: Environmental > Aquatic > Marine > Intertidal zone | place: USA: California... | reverse complement strand
AGCATCAGTCTCAGCTTTATCGCCTGCAGGAGTAGATGTTCCGTGCGCATTTATGTATTGGACATCACTAATGTTAAGGCCGGCATCAACTATCGCATCATTCATGCATCTTGCAGCTCCATGACCTCCTGCTGAAGGCTGAGTCATGTGATACGCGTCGCTGTTCATTCCAAACCCTGCAACTTCACAGTATATTTTTGCATTTCTTTTCTTTGCATGCTCATATTCTTCTAAAACTACAATTCCAGCACCGTCTCCGAGAACAAAACCATTTCGTGTTTTGTCAAAAGGTCTGCTTGCAAGTTCTGGGCTGTCATTATGTGTTGCACACAATGCTTTCGCAGACGCGAACCCGCCAATGCCTAATGGGCATGTACACATTTCAGCTCCACCAGCAACCATAATATCGGCAGTACCGCGCTCAATCATTCTTGCAGCATCGCCTATATTATGAGTACCTGTTGAACAAGCAGAAACTATAGAAATGTTTGGCCCTTTCATTCCATATTTTATAGATAAATTACCAGCAACCATGTTGATAATACTGCTTGGTACGAAAAATGGAGATATTTTGCGTGGACCGCCTTTTAAATATGCTTCATAACTTTTTTCGATATAAGGAAGCCCGCCAATGCCTGAGCCAATAGCTACCCCTATTCGGTGCGCATTGGAATCCGTTACTTCTATGCCTGAATCTTCTATGGCTTCAACACTTGCGCCTATTCCATAATGAACAAAAGTATCCATTTTCTTTTGGTCTTTTGCATCAATGTACTTATTAACGTCAAAATCGTTAACAGAACCAGATATTTTAACGCTGAACTCACTAGCGTCAAAAGCAGTGATATTTTTTATCCCGCTTACTCCGTTTACAATATTTTCCCAGGCTTGTTTTATGGTTGACCCGACCGGGCTAACAATTCCTACGCCTGTTACAACAACACGTCTTTTTTCCAAAATTAATGCCTACCAGTTAATAAAAAATTATATGTAATTAAAATTTAACATTTAGCATAACAGCTAAGTGTGGGGTTTTCATTTCCGTGCTACGACATAATCAATTGCTTGCTGAACAGTTGTTATTTTTTCAGCTTCTTCATCTGGAATTTCTGTTTCGAACTCTTCCTCAAGTGCCATTACTAGTTCTACTGTATCTAATGAATCTGCTCCTAAGTCCCCAACAAATGAGGCACTGGCTTTAACTTGGTCTTCAGAGACCCCAAGCTGTTCAATCACAACTTTTGTTACTCGTTCCTCGATATCACTCATAATTAGCTGCTCCTTGTCGCTATTGTATGCATATGTTTGGTATAGGTATATTATGCTTGTTAGATTGCGGGCTATTGTATTGAATTAAACTGCTGTGTTCCAGCTTAAATCTATTCTACATGTGCATTCCACCATTGACATGTATTGTTTCGCCTGTTATGTAATTAGCGCCCTCCGATGCCAAAAAACTGACAGTTTTAGCTACTTCTGAGGCCTCACCAAGGCGTTGCAAGGGTATTTGGCCCATTATTTGCGCCTTTTGGGTATCTGCGAGGTCCCTTGTCATATCGGTATCTATGAACCCAGGAGCTACACAGTTAACTGTCACACCCCTGCTGCCGACCTCGCGCGCCAAAGATTTACTAAAACCCACTATGCCAGCTTTCGCCGATGCGTAGTTTGCCTGGCCTGGATTTCCAGTAAAGCCAACTACAGACGTGATATTAATGATACGTCCGTACCTCGCTTTTATCATTGTTTTCAAAAATGACTGCGTCATATAAAAAATACCCGAGAGATTTGTTTTAATTACTTCCTCCCATTCCTCTGGTTTCATTCTTATGGATAAATTATCTCTCGTAATACCTGCATTATTGACTAAAATACCTGGGGATTGACCCTCCAAATTCTTTGCTAATACTTTAATTGAATCGATTGAGCCTAAATCTAATATTGCTGACATACCTTCAATGGATTGCCTAGAAAAACTCTCAGCAATCATATCAGTACCTTTTTTTGCAGTTGCAGTACCTATAACATACATTCCATCTTTGCCGAGCTGGCTCGCAATTGCAGCACCGATTCCTCTGCTCGCTCCAGTTACTAGTGCTACTTTTTTGTTCATTTAGCGCTACTCACTATTAGATCTATAGCATTGTTTAATGATTCTATATTGTTTACTGAAATTGTTTTCAAAGATTTATTATTCTTTTTTACTAATGACGACAGAACATTTCCTGGGCCGACTTCGATCATCGTTATGACACCTTGTGCAGACATGTTTTTAATACAATCTGCCCATTGTACAGGAGAATAGAGCTGCCTTACTAATGCATCACGTATTTTTTCTGATTTATATTCAAAAATAGCATCCACATTATTAATAATAGGCATAACGGGCGACGAGATCTTCGTTGCAGCAACCTCTTCTGAAAACTCTGCAGCAATTCTTTCCATCAGTGTTGAATGTGATGGGATGCTAACATTCAAAGTGATAGCTTTGCCTTTTGCTTGTTTTACATTTTTTATTACATTATTTACGGCACTCTTATGACCTGCAATAACTATCTGCAAAGGAGCATTAAAATTTACTGGCTCTACTCTATTTGTAGATGATGATATTTCACTACATAATTCCATAACATGCTCTTTTTCTAAACCTAGTATCGCTGCCATAGATCCCGATGAAGAAGGGATAGCACTTTGCATCAGTTTTGCTCTTATAGATACCAGCTTAACAGCATCATGAAAATTAATTGCTTTCGATGCTACTAATGCCGCGTATTCCCCAAGACTGTGTCCTGAAGTACATGCTAGATTTATATCAATATACGTTTTCAAAACACGCCATACCGATATGTCAGCAGCAAGCATAATTGGTTGAGTGTTTTCTGTAAGATGAAGATCTTCTTTATCCGTGTTATTTATCATTTGCCACAAATCCCGAGCAAGCAAGTCTGATGCCTCGTCAAAGGTTTCCTTAATTATTTTGTGCTCAGCAGCCAACTCGGCAAGCATACCAACGCTTTGGGATCCCTGCCCTGGAAAAATATAAGCTATATTCATGCTATACACATACTTGATTTGATTTGATTTGTTTTATTCTATATAAAGCAACAGTCATTAAGTATAATTTTACCAATTTAAATAAAAAGAGAGTATATGCCAAAAGAAGAACACATCGAAATGGAAGGAAAAGTTATTGAAACCCTACCTAACACTATGTTCAGAGTTGAGCTCGAAAATGGACATGTAGTGATAGCACATATCTCAGGCAGAATGAGAAAGAATTACATAAGAATCTTGACTGGCGATCAGGTCACAGTTGCCCTCACGCCATACGACCTAACAAAAGGCCGTATTACATACAGAGCACGTTAAATACAAAAAATATACATGTCTTGGGTCCCACATATTACGGTCGCTTGTGTTGCAAAAAAAGAAAATAAGTTTCTGCTTGTAGAGGAGCTTGTTAATGGGGAAAAAGTCTTAAACCAACCAGCTGGCCATCTAGAGGAGTGGGAAACTCTTGCGGAAGCATGCAAACGCGAGACACTAGAAGAAACAAAGTGGGACGTAGAGCCACAGTCTTTTTTAGGGGTGTATCAATATAGAAAAAAGAATGACCTAGACATGTATTTACGTTTTGCATTCTCAGCAGAGTTGATAAACGAAACTAGAAATGAGCTTGACAAGAAAATTATAAGAGTAGTTTGGCTCTCAAGAGATGAAGTTGCATCACTTCCTCAAACAAAACTCAGATCTCCAATGGTTTTGCAATGCATCGATGATTATATCTCAGGAAAAAATTATCCAATAAGTATATGTACAAACATGCAAGGTTGATAGTTTGAGCAAAAAAAGAATTATTGTCGGGATGTCGGGTGGTGTCGACTCATCTGTAGCTGCACTCATTTTAAAAAATGAGGGTCATCGTGTTGAAGGCATGTTCATGAAAAATTGGGAAGAAGATGACACTGAAGAATATTGCAGTGCAACACAAGACCTAGAAGACACAAAGAAAGTTTGCGAGCATTTAGATATTCCACTTAGAACTGTAAATTTTTCTTTTGAATACTGGGATAATGTCTTTAAAGACTTTATTAAATCTTATAAACTTGGCTATACACCAAATCCTGATGTTATTTGTAATGAAAAAATCAAGTTTCATACATTTTTGAATTTTGCATTATCTGAAAAAGCAGAGTATATGGCTACTGGCCACTATGCAAAGATAAGAAAACTAAAAAATACCTTTCATTTATTTAAATCAAAAGATAAGACAAAGGACCAAACTTATTTCTTACATTCACTTGCACAAGATCAATTAAAAAACGTAATATTTCCACTTGCATCGTTACAGAAAAACAAAGTAAGAAAAATAGCAAAAGATTTTTCTCTACCTGTACATGATAAAAAAGATAGCACTGGGGTTTGTTTTATTGGCGAAAGGAAATTTAAAGATTTTTTAAAAAAGTATATTGACTGCACGCCTGGAAAAATCATAGATGCAAGCAATAATCATTTGGGAAACCATGATGGGCTTCCTTTTTACACAATAGGTCAGCGGTCAGGTTTAGGAATTGGGGGTGTAAAAGATTCGAATGATGAAGCATGGTATGTTGCTGATAAAAATAAAAAAACTAATGAGCTTGTGGTCGTTCAGGGGAAAAACCATAAGTCCTTATATCATACGAAAATAAAAACAAAAAAAATCCATTGGATAGACGATAAAAACAAAAATCAAAATACTAAATTAGGTGCGAAAATACGTTACCTTCAGGATGATCAAGAATGTATAATACTAAAAGCAGACAATGAAAGCTCTGTAGTAGAGTTTGCAAACCCTCAACGTGCGGTTGCACCCGGACAATATATTGTTTTTTACAGCAAGCAAGAATGCCTAGGCGGAGCGATAATTTCTGAGCCACTTTCAACTTAACTAAGGGCAGAATGTGAAAGATAGTTTTAACACAAAAACAACAATAAAGATAAATAGCAAAGAGTATGTGATCTACGATATTACTAAAATGTCAGGATCAAAAACCTTACCCTTCAGTCTCAAGATATTATTAGAAAACTTGCTCAGAAATGAAGACGATATATCTGTATCAAAGAAAGATATAACGGCATTGATAGACTGGAAATCAACTATAGAAAAGAATCAAGAAATTGCATTTCGCCCTGCGCGAGTATTAATGCAAGATTTTACAGGCGTCCCTGCGATTGTTGATCTTGCTGCGATGCGTGATGCTGTAAAAAAACTTGGTGGCAACCCTGATAAAATAAACCCGCTGCAACCAGCAGAGCTGGTGATTGATCACTCAATTCAAGTAGATAATTTTGGTGATGCTAATGCCCTTGATTTAAATTCTAGAATAGAATTCAAACGAAATGCCGAAAGATACAAGTTTCTTAAGTGGGGGCAAAATGCTTTTAATAACTTTAAAGTTATACCTCCTGACACAGGTATTGTGCATCAAGTAAACCTTGAATATTTAGCAAGAGTAGTCTTCGCAAATAAAAAGAATGAAACTTTAGAAGCATATCCCGATACAGTTGTGGGAACTGATTCCCACACAACAATGATCAACGGTGTGGGTGTGCTTGGCTGGGGTGTTGGTGGCATCGAAGCCGAAGCTGCAATGTTAGGACAACCTATCTCAATGCTAATTCCGAGTGTTGTTGGGTTCAAACTCACAGGGAAAAGTCAAGAAGGTACAACTGCTACTGATTTAGTATTAACCATAGTTGAAATGTTACGCAAACACGGTGTTGTAGGAAAATTTGTTGAATTTTATGGACCAGGGCTCGATAGTCTTTCATTAGGTGATCGTGCAACAATAGCAAACATGGCTCCCGAATATGGTGCAACTTGTGGTATTTTCCCTATCGATAAGGAAACAATTAACTATTTGAAGCTAACTAACAGAGATAAAGAGCAAATTGATTTAATTGAGGCATATGCAAAGAAACAAACTTTTTGGAGAGACAAAAATTCAGTTACTGCAGATTATAGCGAAAACCTAGAACTCGATTTATCCGATGTTGAGCCATGCTTGGCTGGACCAAAAAGGCCGCAAGATAAAATTCCTTTAAGTAAAATAAAAAAAGCATTTCTCAAAGACCTAGATGAAATTAATACACTACGAAACAAGGAAAGACAAAAAAATAAATCAGACGACGAAACAAAACTAGATGAGTTAAAAGATGGCTCTGTTGTAATTGCTGCCATCACATCATGCACAAACACATCAAACCCAAGTGTGATGCTCGCCGCAGGGTTGATGGCTAAAAAAGCTGCTTCTTTAGGAATAAAAGCTAAACCTTGGGTAAAAACCTCCCTTGCTCCTGGATCAAAAGCTGTGACAGAATATTTAAAAAAAGCTGATGTTTTAAAATCATTAGAACAGCTTGGCTTTTATATAGTTGGCTATGGCTGTACTACATGTATTGGAAACTCAGGGCCTCTTCTTGAGGATGTAGCCAATGCTATTAAGAAAGATGGTTTAACCACAGTTTCAGTTCTATCCGGTAACCGTAACTTTGAAGGTAGAATTCATGCTGAGGTGCAGATGAACTATTTGGCATCACCTCCATTAGTTGTGGCCTATGCAATAGCTGGGAATATGAATATTGATATTCTAAATGAATCAATTTGCCTTGATTGCAATGGGAATGAAGTTTTTCTTAATGATATTTGGCCAACCCAGGCAGAAATTGAAAAAGCATCTCTCGAATCATTATCAAAAGAACAATTTAAAAAATCATACATTGATGTATACAAAGGAGAGAGTGAGTGGGCTAATTTAGAATCAGGCGATGATACTCTTTACTCATGGGAAGACTCAACCTACGTTGTCAATCCTCCCTACTTCGAAAATATGCAGTTAAATATAGAAACAAGAAAAGATATTCAGAATGCCCGTGTACTTGCTTTCCTGGGTGATTCAATCACTACTGACCATATTTCTCCAGCAGGTGCTATAAAAGTTGACAGTCCTGCAGGGTTATATCTCCAGTCAAAAGGTGTGCTTCCCCAAGATTTTAATTCATACGGTTCACGAAGAGGCAATCATGAAGTAATGATGAGGGGTACTTTTGCAAATATACGTCTACGTAATAAGTTAACACCTAAAACTGAAGGGGGCATGACTCTACATTTTCCGACTGAAGAAGAGATGCCAATATATGATGCAGCCATGCTATATAAAAATGAAAGCACTCCATCTATTATTATTGCAGGAAAAGAGTATGGTTGTGGATCATCAAGGGATTGGGCTGCAAAGGGACCTCTTTTACAGGGTGTGAGTGCAGTAATTGCTGAAAGCTTTGAGCGCATCCATAGATCAAATTTAGTAGGCATGGGGATCTTGCCACTAAAATTCCTAAACGGTGACACTGCAGAAAAATTAGGTTTATCAGGTAAAGAAATTTTTCATATTACTAATATAGATTATGAAAAAACCCTGCAAGCTCTTGTCACTGCTAAATTGCCAGACAAGGATTCAAAAATAGAGTTTAATGTTAGCGTAAAGATTGATACACCCCAGGAATTAGAGTATTACCGAAATGGTGGAATACTACATTATGTTTTAAGGCAGCTCATTCTCGCCACATAAAACCAACACTTCAATGATATATAACCAAAACATTATATTTGGTGCATTACTTGCACTATTAGCCGAGTTTCTATTCTCTGCAATGGGGGCTTGTGTAAAGCTCCTCACAGAATCAATTTCATTTGAATTAGTAGTTTTTTATAGAAATTTTTTTGCTCTATTGTTAATTGCACCGTTTGCTATAACAAAAGACAAAGAACTATTTAAGACTCGTGCAATAAAATGGCATTTGATGCGCTCTATTTTAGGAGTATGTGCAATGTTTTGTTTTTTTTACGCAATAGCTAACATTGAACTTGCATATGCAGCATTGCTAAAACTAACATCTCCTTTATTTATACCCTTTATTGCTTTTTTGTTATTACAAGAAAAACTTCCGGTTGCTATTCGATTTGCAACAGTAGTTGGTTTCTTTGGCGTAATTCTTGTATTAAACCCTGAAGCAGGTATAAAAATAGCAGCCTTAATTGGTGTTCTTGGTGGCTTATTGGCAAGCATAGCAAAAGTAATTATTAGAAAAATGTCCCAAACTGAACCAACAATACGCATTGTCTTTTATTTTGCTTTGATCGGTACAGTAATTTCAGCGGCCATGCTTCCATACTCATCGGCAAGCTTAACGTTAAATGAAATTGCTTTACTAGGTGCAACAGGTGCTGTCGCCACTCTAGCGCAATTATGCTTAACAAGGGCTTATGCTATTTCTCAGGCAGGGATGGTTGGGCCCTTCACATATAGCTCTGTTCTGTTCGCAATCATATTTGGATGGGTATTTTGGGGTGAATCGATAACTCTTTTGGCGCTAGCTGGCGCAGTGCTTATTATAATTTCAGGAATAGTAATAATTAAGGGGCAGCCAAAAAACCAGTAGCTACTTCTCTCTTACACCTTGTTTTATAAGGTTTTTTGGGTCAAGAATTGCAGTGAGCTCCTCTTCAGTTAAATCTGTACATTCTTTTGCAACATCTATCACGCTGCGTTGCTCAACATATGATTGTTTTGCAATCTCAGCGCCTTTCTCATAACCAATTATAGAATTTAATGCTGTGACTAGTATTGGATTTAAACTTAAGTCAGCAGTAATTTTCTCATCATTAACGGAAAAGTTTGAAATAGTTTCTCTTAAAATATTTGAAGCTGTTGTTAATAAAAAAATACTCCGTAGCATATTGTAAGAAGCTACTGGCAACATAACATTTAGTTGAAAATTACCTGACTGAGCTGCAATAGCGATTGTCGTGTCATTGCCAATTACCTCAGCACAAGCCATAAGAACAGCTTCGGGCATAACAGGGTTAACTTTTCCTGGCATGATACTACTTCCTGGCTGCACTGCTTCTAGTGTGATATCACTAATTCCAGAGTTCGGTCCTGAGTTCATCAACCTAAGATCATTAGATATTTTTATAAAGGAAGTTGCTGTTGTTCGCAGTTGCCCGCTCATTGTTAATAATGGGTCTTGAGAGCTTAACGCTTCAAATTTATTGTTGTTGGGAACAAACAGCGGGTAAGATGCAAACTTAACATCTTTCAAAAGCTGGCACACGGTCTTTGAAAAATTCTTATGCGCATTGACACCAGTACCTACAGCAGTACCACCTATTGCAAGTTTCTGTAAATCTATTTCTGATTGCTCTATCCTTATTATATTTTTTTCAATCTGCTGTGACCAACCTGAAAGTTCCTGCTCAAAGCTAATGGGCATAGCGTCCATTAAATGTGTACGACCTGTTTTAATTTTATTTTTTAGAGAAGTTGATTTTTTTGTAATCTCTTGTACCAATTTCTGCAAACTAAGTTTGAGAGGAACAAGACTCCAACATGCACTAACATGTATCGCCGTCGGTATAACATCATTTGAGCTTTGCGACATATTGACGTGATTATTTGGGTGTATTTTAATTCCTTTGCTTGCTAAATTAGCAATAACTTCATTAGCATTCATGTTTGTACTAGTACCTGAGCCCGTTTGGAAGATAGACACGGGGAAATGTTCTGAAATCTTTTCATCTGACCATGAAAAAATTTCATTGCCAGTTTTTTCAATTGCTCGACCTATATCATTATCTAAATGCCCTAGCTTTACATTAGCCTGCGCACAAGCTATTTTGATCGCAACAAGTGCTTTAACAAACATAGTTGGAAAAGGATGTCCAAAATCGCCAAAGTTATTTATAGCTCGTTGTGTTTGTGCGCCAAACAAAGCAGTCCGAGGTACTTTAACCTCACCTAACGTATCTTTTTCTATTCGGTATTTGCTTTTAGTCATTACATAGGTACCTTGAAATGTAAAAAAGTTAACTGCATGCGTGAAACTAATAAAAAAACTCTCCAGATACTGTAGTATAATCCAAGCATAATATGAATGCTGGATCAGCAGAAGCGAAAATATGGATTTAACACCGTTAACAGCCATATCACCCATAGACGGGCGTTATCACGCCAAAACAGCACCCCTACAAGACATTTTTAGCGAAGCTGCGTTAATCAGACATAGGATAATCGTAGAAATTGCATGGTTAAAAACTTTAGCTGAAGAATCAAGTTTAACTGAAATTCCTAAGTTTAGTAAAGACGCCCATAAATTTATTAATGAGCTTATTGATAATTTTAATGTAGACTCGGCGAACAATGTAAAAGAAATTGAATCTAAAACAAATCACGATGTGAAATCAGTGGAATATTATTTGAAAGAGCAATTTCAAGCTCACTCAGAACTTGCGCAAATATCACACTTTATACACTTCGGATGCACATCAGAAGATATCAATAATATTGCTTACGCATTAATGATAAAAAACGCTAAGGAAAATATACTTCTTCCTACTCTTGACCTAATTATATCGAACCTCCGTGATATGGCGCACAAGCAGGCAGATGTGTCTATGCTAAGCCGAACTCACGGGCAACCCGCAACACCAACAACATTAGGAAAAGAAATTGCAAATTTTGTTTACAGATTAGATAAATATCAAAAGCAACTTAAAAGTATCTCAGTAGAGGGTAAGATTAATGGTGCTGTCGGCAATTTCAACGCTCATATGACAGCTTACCCAACTGTTGACTGGGAATCTTGCTCAAGTAAGCTAATTAAAAATTTAGGCTTAACAGAAAATCTTTACACCACGCAAATTGAACCGCATGACAATATCGCTGACATTTTTTATATTATATCGCACATTAATACGATACTTACTGATTGCTCTCGCGACATTTGGACATATATTTCCTTAGGTTACTTTACGCAAAAAGTAAATTCTGATGAAGTGGGGTCATCTACAATGCCGCACAAGGTAAATCCAATTGACTTTGAAAATGCTGAAGGAAATTTAGGCATAGCTAACGCTATGCTTATACATATGTCACTAAAACTACCAATATCACGAATGCAAAGAGATCTGACAGATTCTACAGTATTAAGAAATGTCGGAGGTGCTTTCTCGTATTCACTCATTGCATACAAATCAATAATTAAGGGCTTAGAGAAATTATCCGTAGATAAAGCAAAAATAGCTAAAGATTTAGAAAATAACTATGAAGTATTGTCTGAAGCGATTCAAACAATTATGAAGAAGAATGGGGAATTTGATGCATACGAGCAATTAAAAAAACTGACGCGTGGGAAAAAACTAGATAAAGACACACTACATAAGTTTGTTTCAGAGCTTAAAATCCCAGATCAAGAAAAAGAAAAACTTAATACACTTACGCCTAAAAGTTACACTGGTTTAGCTATTAAGCTTGCAAAAAAAATCTAAGCTATTTTTTTAGAAATTACAGATTTAATTTCGTTTAGAGTTGCATCCACTTTAATGGGTTTATCGATATCATGCCTTTTAACAACTTGGGTATCTTTTAGCCCATGGCCAGTAACGGTGCAGACTACGACACTTTTTTGTGTGATTTTCCTGTTTTGTATATCCTTGATAGCCCCAGCAACAGAAGTAGCAGATGCTGGCTCGCAAAATATACCCTCCTGATCTGCTAATATCTTTTGCGTCTGAAGAATTTCCTCGTCTGAGCATTCTTCAAACCATCCTCCGGACTCCTCGTTGGCAGACCAGGCAAGCTCCCAGCTCTGCGGATGGCCTATTCTAATTGCGGTAGCAATAGTATCTGGGTCATCTATAAATTTTTTCTGAATGAAAGGGGCGCTTCCGCTTGCTTGATAGCCAAGCATTTTTGGCCTCTTTGTAGTTCTAATATAGCTATTATAGTGACATTTGCCATCACATAAGTTGCAGGCTTTAGTGTTATGCCCAGCGCACTCTGAATACCCTATCCAATATGCAGTGATATTGCCGGCATTACCAACAGGTAAGCAGTGATAATCAGGCGCGTCGCCCAATTGTTCAATAATTTCATATGCAGCTGTTTTTTGACCTTGGACACGGTACGGATTAATAGAATTTACAATCGTTACTGGTAACTCGTTAGAAACTTCTTTGACGAGTGCCATACCATCATCAAAATTGCCCTTAATTTGTATTATGATTGCGCCATGCATGACTGCTTGAGCAAGCTTTCCTTCTGAAATTTTACCATCAGGAATAATTACAAAAGCCTTTAACCCGCTTTTTGCTGCATATGCAGCTGCAGATGCTGACGTATTTCCTGTCGATGCACAAATAATTGCCTTGCTGTCAGCTTCGGCAGCTTTTGTTACAGCTAAGCACATACCCCTATCTTTAAATGACCCCGTGGGATTCAGTCCTTCATATTTAACATAAAGATCAACATTTAATGAGAAAAAATTAGAAATATTGTTTATTTTTATTAGAGGTGTATTTCCCTCATGCAAACTTATATTTTCAGTGCTGTCAGAAACAGGTAAAAAATTCTTGAACCGTGAAATAAGACCAACATTGTTCATATACATATACTCAAAATGTTTATAGTATCAGTTAGCTAAGATTTTCTACTCTTACACGTACTATTTCATCAGTAATTGTGTCAAGTTTTTGAATTTTTTCTAACGCAGAATTCATATTTTTTTCAAGCACTTCATGAGTAAGTATAACAATCGGAACATCAGTTGCTAAGTTTGTGGGCTCTTTTTGTATAATTGCTTCAATGCTTATATCTAAATCGCCCAATATTTTTGTAACTTCGGCTAATACACCTGGTTGATCTTTTGCTCTGAGTTTTAAGTAACATGGATTTTTAACACTATCCATAGGTTTTATGACAGCTTTTGAAGTGTTTATCATAACTACACTATCAGCATTATCTTGCGCGCCAGCAGGTAACGTTTTCACTATATCAACTAAATCTGCAATGATTGCAGAACCTGTCGGCATACCCCCTGCCCCTGCGCCATAAAATAGTGTTGGTCCAGCAGCATCAGACGAAACAACGACGGCATTCATCACGCCATCTACATTTGCAAGTAAGCGTCGCTGTGGCACAAGAGCTGGGTGAACTCTTAACTCAATACCTTCTGCAGTGCTTTTAGCGATACCTAAGTGTTTTATCCGATAACCTAATTGTTCTGCATATTCAATATCATCATTTGCAATTTTTTCTATACCTTCATAGTATACAGCTTCAAAGTTTAAAGGGATTCCATAAGCTGATGATGCCATTATTGTTAGTTTGTGTGCCGCATCGACACCGTTGATATCTAGAGCAGGATCTGCTTCTGCATATCCTCTTGATTGAGCCTCCTTTAAAACTTCCTTAAAACTTGAAGCTTTGCTTCGCATTTGTGTAAGTATAAAGTTACCTGTCCCATTAATGATGCCTGCAAGCCACTGTATATTGTTAGCGCTCAAGCCTTCACGAATAGCTTTTATTATGGGAATACCGCCAGCTACTGAAGCTTCGAAACCAATTCTTACATTTTCTTTGCTTGCAATATTAAATAGATCATCTCCATGCAAAGCAATTAATGCTTTGTTTGCTGTAACTATATGTTTCCCTTTTTTAATAGCCTGTTTAACCAAATCATAGGCGGGCTCGATACCCCCCATGACTTCAATAAGAATATCCACATTTGGATCATTGATAACCGTTTCAGGTTTGTCAGTTATTTGTATTTCACTAATATCGCAGACTCTCTTTTTCGTTATATCTTTGACGCACGCACTTACTATTTTAATTTCACGTCCAGCGCGTCTTGCAATTTCTTTCTGATTATTTTTTAGAATATCTAGGGTGCTGCTACCAACAGTACCTAAACCTAAAATTGCAACATTGATCTGCTTCATTTAATTTCCTTACAGCCATTAATCATGGTTATTGAAGACGGACTTTATACCACGGATTGCTTGTCTTGTACGTTGCTCATTTTCAATGAGACTAAAACGGACATGATTTTCACCATATTCACCAAAACCAATTCCTGGAGAACATGCTACTTTTGCCTCTTTTAAGAGTAGCTTGCTAAACTCAAGTGAACCTATATCTTGAAATTTCTCTGGGAGTTTAGCCCAGACGAACATTGTTGCCTGAGGTTTTTCTACCTGCCAGGAAATAGATGTTAAGCCATCGCATAAAGTATCTCTTCTTGATTTATAAATATTGCGAGTAGTTTCTATACAGTCTTGTGGTCCTTCTAATGCAGTAATTGCAGCGACTTGTATTGGGGTAAACAAACCGTAGTCTAAGTATGATTTCAACTTAGCAAGAGCGTGCACAAGTTCCTTGTTCCCACACATAAAGCCAACTCGCCAGCCTGGCATGTTATAAGTTTTTGACAAAGAGTAAAACTCGACTGCAACATCTTTAGCTCCCTTCACTTGCAAAATTGAAGGTGCTTCATAACCATCAAAAACTAATTCAGCATAGGCAAGATCATGAACTACCCAAATTTTATGCTCCTGCGCAAGACAAATGATCTTTTCAAAAAAATCTAATGTCACGCAATCTGTTGTTGGGTTTGAGGGAAAATTAAGAATTAACATCTTTATTTTTGATTTTGATTTTTCTATAGCTACTTTTATGTTTTCAAAAAAATCTGTTTCAGCAGTAATTGGTACGTATGCAATCTGCGCACCTGCGATAACACATCCAAATGGATGTATGGGGTAAGCAGGATTTGGCACAAGAACAGTATCTTCTGAATTCAAGACTGCTAGCGCCAAATGCCCCAAGCCTTCCTTAGAGCCAATAGTTACAATTGCTTCTGAGTCTGGATCAATCTCAACAGCAAATTTTTTTTTATACCAAGCGCTTATAGCTCTTCTTAGTCTTGGAATTCCTCTTGATGCGGAGTATCTATGGGTATCATCGCGCTTCGAAGCTTCAATTAATTTTTCGACTATATGAGGTGGCGTTGGTAAATCTGGGTTACCCATGCCAAAATCAATAATATCGTCACCTGCCTGACGTGCTTTTGTTTTAAGTTCATTCACGACATTCAAAATATACGGAGGCAAGCGCTGTATTCTTTGAAATTCTTTATTCATTTGTATGTAATGCGAATATGTATTTGTATCATACGCTATGTTACAAAGCTTGACTATTTAAATGTATGAAAAGAAAAGATAAACTAGTTAATATTGATCTATGAAATTTTTTGAAAACACAACTACAGGAAAATACATTATAAATGCATGCGATGAGCATGCAATTACTGTTAATAATAATAATTACAATAAAACGATAATAGTACTAAACACAAAAATTATAGAACTGGAAAATACCAAAAATGTTGCCTCAATAAATGAAAAAATTTTAGACCTGACTATTCAAGAACAACCCGAGATTGTCGTTATTGGGACAGGCGTGAAATTAGCGTTTCTTCCAGAAAGTATAAAATTTTTCTATGAAAATAAAAGAATTGGCATAGAAGTCGCAGACACGAAAAGTGCATGCGGAAATTTCACTCTTCTTTGTTCAGATAACAGGATGATTTCTGCTTTGCTAATCATTGAGTAGCTTAGAGTTTAGGAAGATACTTCATGGGATCTACAGGTTTACCTTTGTATCTAATCTCAAAATGCAACATTGCTCGATTTGCACCTGTTGTTCCAAGTTCAGCAATCTTTTGCTTTGCTTTTACAGCTTGCCCTTCCTTTACTAAAATTTTTCTATTATGGCCATAAGCGCTTAAAAAGTTTTCATTATGCTTAATGATTATCAACTTACCATAACCAATCAAACCTGAACCACTGTATACAACTTTACCTGGAGCTGTTGTAAGAATTTTTTGCCCCACTTTTCCTGCAATGTTTAACCCTTTCTTTCCAGGCCTAGAAGCTTGAAAATTTTTAATTAGTCTACCTTGCGTCGGCCAAACCCATTTTATATTTGTATTTCTTAATGTTGGAGGTTTTTGGCCTTTGCTTTTTGTATATTTTTTCGATTTGTGTTTTTTTGGTGTGTAGTTTAATTTATAAATTGCAAGTTTTTGTTTCGGAAATATTTTGTATGGCTTTTTAATGTTATTCCAACTAGCGATATCTCTATAATCTATCTCGTATTTGAGTGAAATTGAATATAATGACTCACCTCTTTGCACTTTATGTATTATGCACTTTTTGCTTTTTGTGCATTTTGAAGCATCTTTCTTGGTTATTTTAGGAAGCCATTTTAGCCTTTTACCAGAAGAGTCATGATCTCTTAATGTGCAACTTGAGATAAAAAAAGTAAAAATTATTGAACATATAGCGTAAGCGAGAAAATTTCTGTTATTTAACATATCGATTAAATTTAATTATGCCGCTCACAAATATAAAACTAGCAACACTATTACAGCTAAAGCTAGGACGAAAGACCAGCCAAATCTTTCAATATTTTTTTCAATGCTTGGCCTAATCTCTGGCCCAAGCGCCTTGATTATAAATGAGACTAAATAAAAGCGAGCCCCTCTACCAAGAAGCGAAGCAAAAATAAAAGGGAATATCGCTAGTGACATGAACCCTGCTGTAATAGTAAAAAATTTGTAAGGAATTGGGGAAAAACCTGCAATAAATATAACCCAAATACCCCACTCAGTAAAAAGATCTTTTGCCATATTCATATCTGACTGGTAATGGCTAGCTAATATCCAGCTTTCAACAAGCTCATAACCATATACACCTATGTAATAGCCGAAAATACCACCTAATACAGAAAAAATTGTAGTTAGAGTTGCTAGGAAAAACCATTTTTTGGGTTGCGTAAATACCATTGGTATAAGAACAGCATCTGGAGGTATAGGGAAAAAGGAAGATTCTGAAAAGCTTACAAGTGCAAGGCAAGTCTTAGCGTGCTTATGTTGCGAAAGATTAGTTATCTTTGTGTAAAGGTTTTTAAACATATTCATGAAAAGCGCTGCCAGCTGCTTACTCAATTCCCTGCAAAAAAGGTACAAAACAAACGTCCTCTATATTTCTTTTTTCAAATCCTTTCTCATTCCTTATATACAGGACCAACTTTTGAGATTCATCACTACTGCCTACAGGCACGACCATTCTGCCTCCAATGGCTAGTTGTTTAAACAACTCTTCTGGTACTTTTTCTGGTGCTGCCGTTACAACAATAGCATCATAAGGTGAATTCTCTCGCCATCCCTGCGCTCCATCTGAAAGTTTATAGTAAATATTGCGATACCCTAACTCTGACAATAATTTTCTGCTTTTGTTTATTAATGCAGAAATCCTTTCTACTGTAAAAACTTTTTCCACTAAATGTGATAGAACTGCTGTTTGGTAACCAGATCCGGTGCCTATTTCAAGTACTTTTTGTGTGCTTTTTTGAATAACAGTTTCAGTCATCCTCGCTACTACATAGGGCTGGGATATAGTTTGAGACTGCCCAATAGGTAAAGCAATATCTTCATAAGCTCTACTAGCTAGCGCCTCATCAACAAACATGTGTCTGGGAATATTCCCGAGTGCATTCAATACATTAAGATTTGAAACGCCCTGTATTTTTAGTCTCTCAACTAGCCTATCTCGTGTTCTTTGTGATGTCATCCCTACACCCAGAATATTTTGAGATTTCATAGAACCATGTCCTTAATTTTTTTATTCAGCTCTAAAAGCTCGTCTGATTTAGCGGAATTTGGTTCAGCTGATAATTCATAGTTAAAATGTATTGGTGTAACTGACACAAAACCACTTGCAATAGCATTAAAATCTGTATCATCATAAGTAGTTTGAGCATCACCTGCTGCGCCGATCTTATAAAAAAAATCTCTACCATTCTGACTATCAAGGACTGCTGGCATTGGTTTTTCTCTAACTCCAAGTTTTGTAATCAATATTCCTCTTATATCTTCTTTTTTTAAGTTTGGAACGTTTACATTAAGAATAAACTTACTACTTATAGACATGCTGCGTAATATTTTAACTAATGAAGCAGCTAGTTTTGCTGCTGGGGCGTAATCTATTGGATTATCTCCTGCAATTGAAACTGCAATTGCAGGGTTTTTAAGAAAGCGCCCTTCTATGGCAGCGCCTACAGTTCCTGAATAAATAATATCGTCTCCTAGATTTGCTCCATTATTAATACCAGAAACAACGATATCAGGCTCTATGCCAAGTAACGCGGTTAGCGCTATGTGCACACAATCAGCAGGTGTCCCATCTACCGAAAATGTGCTTTTGTCGACTTTTGTTACTCTGATAAGTTTATCTACTGACAAGGAGCTACTTGAAGCGCTGCGATTTTCAAGCGGAGCCACAACAGTTACGTCCGATATTTGAGATAATTCAGCAACTAGAGCTTGCAAACCAGAAGTCTTGTAGCCATCATCATTACTAACTAATATATGTGTCATTTAAATATAATGATACTAAATGCAGAGACACTATACATTACTAAATAAAAAAATGGACAAAGAAAAAAACAATAAAAAGTCTGAGAGAAGTGTTTTTAAAGATGCGATGCGTGAGCTAAAACAAATCGCATCGTCAAAACATTCAAAGATAAAAACAAATAAGCTTATCAATGATGTTATGCCAGAAAATAGCCTAAATAAAAATATAAGTTTTGATAATCTTACACATATCGATGGCAATGAATCTCTAAGTTACAGAACTTCTGGAGTAAGAAAAAAAGAAATGCTCCGTTTAAAAAGAGGTAATATCAAAATTAATTTTGAAATAGATTTACATGGATTAACTCAAAACGAAGCTCATGATAAGCTAGAATCTTTAATAACTATGCATGCCAGAGAAGGACTGAAATGTGGAATTGTGATCCATGGAAAAGGTTTAAGGTCTGAGAATAATGAGCCTAAACTTAAAATGCTTACAAATCAAATACTGCGAAGTCATCATTGTGTTATCGCATTTAATAGTGCTACGGCAAAAGATGGTGGTCCGGGTGCTGTGTATGTGCTTTTGAAAAATTTAGAAAACAATGACAACAGATACTAAAATCATAAAAGATATATCATGTAACGACGATTTTGACCCTGAATCATTACTCGTTGAAAATGCAGTAAATAAAATATTATCTGTAGCAAAAGAAATTAATGATGAGACTGAAATAGAAATAAAAGAATCATTAGGGCGGATTTTAAACAAAGCTGTAACAGCTACAATAAATGTTCCTGGCCACACAAACTCTGCAATGGATGGGTATGCTATAAGAAGTCATGACATTCCGTCTGCAGATTTTGCAACATTAAGAGTAACTGGCACAAGTTGGGCTGGCAAACCTTTTAATAAGAAAATAGCGTCTGGTGAATGTGCCAGAATTATGACAGGTGCTGCTTTACCGGAAGGAACAGACACCATCGTAATGCAAGAACATGTCAAAATTGAAAATAACAGCATAATCATAGATGCAAAAAATAAACCTGGACAAAATGTAAGATATGCTGGGGAAGATATTAAAAAAGGAGCTCTTGTACTAAACAAAGGGAAAAAAATTTCTGCTGCTGATATGGGCTTGCTTGCCTCAATTGGCGTAAAAAAAATATATGCGAAAAGAAAAATAAAGGTTAGTTATTTCTCAACAGGTGATGAACTTGCAAGCTTAGATGACTCGTTAAAAAAAGGACAAATATACAATAGTAACCGATACACTTTATGTGGCATGCTAAAAAATATTAATGCCAAGATAACAGACCTCGGGAACATCCCAGACAACAAAAATAAAATCAAAGATACCCTCATTGAAGCATCGAAGACTTCAGATGTAGTCATAACATCTGGTGGAGTTTCCGTCGGTGATGCTGATTATGTAAAAGATATAGTTAGCGAGATTGGAGAAGTTAATTTTTGGAAAGTTGCGATGAAACCAGGCAGGCCACTCGCATTTGGTAAAATTAACAATACATGTTTTTTTGGCTTGCCGGGCAACCCTGTTTCGGTGATGGTTACCTTTTACATGTTTGTACAGCCTGCTCTTTTTAAGATGATGGGGCAAGATGAATCAAATATGCTTAGGCTGCAAGTGCGATGCCTAGATCATCTGAGAAAACGCCCTGGACGCGTAGAATTTCAACGTGGTGTAATGTCGTTAAATGATAAAAACTTATATGAAGTTTCTAAAACAGGGTCGCAAGGTTCTGGTATTTTAACATCAATGTCTGAGGCAAATTGTTTTATAGTCCTACCTTTAGATGCTGAAAGCATTAAGCCAGGCGATACTGTTACAGTGATCCCATTTGCTTCATTAATATAGCAATTTACGCTGGTGTATTTTCTTTAACCCACCTTTGCACTCCATTCTCAAGTCTTTCTCTCTTCCAGAAAGGCGCATTGTGTTTCAGCTCTTCCATTATATAGCGATTTGCTTCATAGGCTTCGTGTCTGTGCTCCGCCCAGACTGCTACCATAACAATTGCATCTCCTGGTAAAATTTCTCCAACTCTATGCACTACTAAAGCATCAACAATTGGCCATTTTTTTTCTGCAGACTTGCATATCTTTTCAATATGCTTCTTTGTCATTTCTGGATAATGGTTAAGGTGCATAGATAAAACTTTATTCTTAAGATTATTATCTCTCATAGTACCTATAAAGAGGCTTTCAGCACCAACATTTGATGCAATTTCCCTTAAAGATTTTTTGTAATCAGAAAGAAATTCTAAAGGTTTAAAGGTTTTGTCAAGTATAATAACTTTCATAAATTCCTTACATGATAGATCTTATTATTTAGAATAACGGGTTTTTTAACTAATTAATATGAATAATAAAAACTTTATACCCTTAAATATTGCTGTTCTTACCATCTCAGATACCAGAACTGACGATACAGATAAATCAGGGCAACTATTAATGAAAAGAATAGAGGGGGCGGGGCATAATTCTTTTGAAAAAAAAATCGTGCATGATGATTTAGATCAAATTCGCGAAGCCACTACAATATGGATAAAAGATAGGGCTGTTGATGCAATACTCACTACTGGCGGAACCGGTATTACAGGTCGTGATGGAACACCGGAAGCTATTAAACCCCTGCTAGATAAAGTTATTGATGGGTTTGGAGAAATGTTTCGCTTTATTTCATATCAAAAAATTAAAACATCAACATTACAATCAAGAGCATTCGCAGGGGTTGCTGAGCGCACATATATATTCTGTCTTCCCGGGTCTGCGGGAGCTTGCGCTGATGCTTGGGACAATTTAATTAAAGAGCAACTTGATAATCGTACTACCCCATGCAATTTAGTTGAGCTGATGCCTAGGTTAGACGAGAAGTAAATTAATCTGATTTTTGTTCGCCACTCTCCTCAGCAGGTTTTTCTGTAGCTTCTGGCGCTGCTGCCGGTGCGCTCTCCTCAGCAGGTTTTTCTGTAGCTTCTGGCGCTGCTGCCGGTGCGCTCTCCTCAGCAGGTTTTTCTGTAGCTTCTGGCGCTGCTGCCGGTGCATTATTTGATGTATCTATGGAATCTTCTTCTTTAGCTTTTTTAGGTTCTGTGAATTCTATGAGCTTTTCTAAAGCAAGTATTCTCGATTTATCTATGCCATTTATATTTTTTTTATCCTGCCCAACTACTTCGTATCGACCAGAACGTTTCTTGTGAATTGTGTACTCATCAGTTTGCTTAATAATCATAATATTCCTTTGTTGTTAACCGCCAATATAAGACATTTCTACTTTTTTTAAATTAATAATATTTTTTGCTCTTAATTCTGAGTACCTGTCGTCTCGCTTTTTCCATATTTCACGAACTAGATCCTCAATATATGAGTCGGAAAAGTTGCCTCTGACATATCTTCTCAGATTAAATCCTAGTGAAGCAAATAAACACGTATACATCTCGCCTTCAGCTGACAAACGAGCGCGCGAACATGTGCCGCAAAATGGCTCCGAGACTGAAGATATAATTCCTATCTCACCACCGCCATCATCAAACTTCCATCGTTTTGCAACTTCGCCTACATAGTTGCACTCTAATGGTGATATAGGGTAATTCTCATTAATTAATTTTATAATTTCTAAAGCTGACATGACATCAGTTTCATTCCAATTATTGCTACTACCAACATCCATGTACTCTATAAATCTTAGAATCACGCCAGTATTACGAAAATACTCAACCATAGGAGTAATAGAATGATCATTAACACCTTTTTTGACTACCATATTTACTTTAACAGAAGTGAATCCTGCTTCTTGTGCGCTATCGACTGCCTCTAAAATTCTCTCAACAGGAAAATCAACGTCATTTATTTTTTTAAAAGCTTTATTGTCAAGACTATCTAAACTGATAGTAATACGATCTAACCCGGCAGACTTCAGTGATTGTGCTTTTTTTCGAGTCAGCAAAGAACCATTGGTAGTCAATGACATATCCTGTATTTCATTAATAACAGAAAGTTGTTCTATGAGGCGTTCTAAGTTCTTGCGGACAAGGGGTTCCCCGCCTGTCAATCTTATTTTAGAGACCCCTAGCTTTGTAAATATTTTTACAACACGGACAATCTCTTCAAAAGTTAACAGTTTTTCACGTGATAGAAATTTATATTCTGAATTGAAAATATTCTTAGGCATACAATAAGTACACCTAAAATTGCACTTATCAGTAACAGAAATTCTGAGGTAACGCATGTCTCTTGAGTATTTGTCTTTTAGTAAATTATCAGTATCCATATCTCGTATTTTCTCACAAAACCTACCCTGGTGGAGCTAGGCGGGATCGAACCGCCGACCTCTTGCATGCCATGCAAGCGCTCTCCCAGCTGAGCTATAGCCCCTAATAGTTGATTTTATCTGTTAAGCGTGCAATAAGTATATCCTTATGGACACACAATCTAGAAATTTTACATTTTATTTAGCTTTGATATTAGTCCTTTTAGCATGTATTTCTAGACTAATACCGCACCCTCCCAATTTTACACCAATATCTGCAATAGCAATTTTTAGTGGTGCCATTATTGTAGATAAAAAAAATGCATTTTTAATACCCTTCATTATTGTATTTTTCACCGATTTGATAATAGGTATGCACGGCTACATGTGGGCTGTATATCTAGGCTTTGCTATAAACACCCTTCTTGGAATTTCAATCTCAAAAAACTTAAAAATTCCATCCATTTTCGTTGCTGGTGTATTTGGTTCACTGCAATTTTATATAATCACAAACTTTGCTGTATGGCTGAGCTCAGGCATGTATGACCATACACTAGATGGCTTTCTTCGGTGCCTAACCTTAGCTGTGCCTTTTTATAAAAACACTGTGCTCGGTGATATCTTTTATATAACAATGCTTTTTTATATATATATAACAATCAAAAACAAAGTAGTTATCATGCAAAGTAAAATGTTATGAAAATAAAAGGCATTATCTATGCAATTCTCATATCTTTTACAATAACATCTGCAACTACCACAATTGCAAGCGATTCTTCTGACACTATAGATGGGTTATGGCAAGGACATTTTGACATTAATGGTTCTGGTCACTATGATTTTACTTCCCTCCAATTCAATGGTGTAGCTGTAGGTTACAGCGAAAAAGCTAAAACAGTTTGGCAAGGCTACGCCTTAAAAAATGGGTTAAATTATAACTCTGAAGTAGTAATGTTTGTCAAAGATGGCACCAAGTTCAGTACAGCTACTATTCAGGGGAAAATAGATAAAAAAAATCCCTCAATAGAAGCGCAATTTAAAACCTCGCCAGCAAATGATGAAGGCAACATTTCTCTACGCTACAACAAAATCTTTGAGCGCAATTCATCAATGCAAACGATTCAAGGCAACTGGGAATATGCTTCTGATGACATTTTATTACAAATTGAAATATCTGAATCTGGTGCTTTCAAAGGTGCAGACACACTTGGCTGCAACTTTTATGGAGATGTCTCCTTATTAGATAAAAACATTAATGCATACAGTGTAAATTTAGAAATAGCTTCCTGCAATACGGCCGATGGTCATTATAAGGGCATGGTTTATCTATCTGATCTAAAAGAAAAGAATGACACTTTTCATTTAGCAGTCTTTGGAGATTTATATGGTCTTTACTATCCTTTGATAAGAAGAAAAGATTAGTAATTACTGCCTAAGTATTTTTCTAGAAACATCTGAGCTTCTATGTAAGATTTTTCAGCTGCCTTTTTACTGTACTGTACACGATGCCCTAAATAATCTTCGCTTAGATTTGGGACATCATAACTGTGATATGCATTTTTAAGAATAATTAACTGATAGTTATTTTTGTCATGAGTTGACATCGTTGTGCATCTTGGTGCTGGTGTCCAATCATCATATTCCCCAATAAGAATTAGTAGTTTTGTATTTGTATTATTTACTTTGCCGCGGGCATTAAAGCACCAAGGGGCTATAGCAATAGCAACTTTAAACACCTTGCCATGAGAAATTGATTCATTTTTATGGAATTCGTTTAACAATGAAACTAACACAGTTGTTGCGCCGTGTGAAAAACCCATTACTGCTATTCTTGCAGGATCAATGTATTTATTTTTAATAAAAAAATTTCTCGCTGCATAGGCATCATAGGCGCGCTGTGTTGTATTTATTCTAAATAAGTGTTTACAAATATCTCCACCTTTTCTTGTGCTAAAGCTATCTACTTCTATGACAGCATAACCCCATGAAATTAATTTTTCTTTCCATATGTCAGATCTTCGTGGCCAAATACCATTACATCCATGTAAATCGATGACTGCAGAAAATGGGCCCTCACCTTTGGGCTTGTAAAAATATGCGCGTATAGTGTCAGTCTTTTTTGTAACTTTAATAATTTGGCCAGGTTTTAAATGCGGTACTTCTATTAAGAACTCTTCTTTTTTATGTGAATCTGCATAAGAATTAAAAGCCATAACGAGAATAAAAAATAATAAAT
>Ga0315336_1002865_pt1 | contig 24806 bp, 24 predicted proteins | sample ASW5metaG_FD_204512 | JGI IMG/M metagenome (GOLD analysis project Ga0315336, IMG submission 204512) | Ammonia-oxidizing marine archaeal communities from Monterey Bay, California, United States - ASW #5 | ecosystem: Environmental > Aquatic > Marine > Intertidal zone | place: USA: California... | reverse complement strand
TCTTCAAAAGAACATTTTGCTAGTGGTCCTATATTTCCTTTAGTAATACCTTGTTTATTAATCGCTGTTAAGAATCCTTTACTAGTCATTGTATCACATAGTAAATCTACGTGTCTTGAATTAATATATCCAGCACCCTCTTGAATAACATCTATAATTTGATCAATCAATAATGATCTTGCTGCTTCTATACCTAGTAATGAATATACTTCATTTACATCATTTGATATAGTTTTCGTATAATCAATATAGGGTTGATTCATTACATCTAATAAGTTAGCACCATCTGTTTCTAATATCCATCGTTTTTGATTTATAATTTCTCCATTTTTATAACTATTATATTTCACTTGATTCATAATAACACTTTGAATATTTTTAATACCCTTGATAACTAATTTATTCATCAATTCATCTGATACTTTCTTCAAAGTTGAAACAACATCTGTTTGATCAATTAATCCGTTCATTATTTCTGTATCATCAAAGGAAGTTAAATTACTTATTGATAAACGTCCGATTAATTCTTTTGAATTATCATCTGAATAAATATAATTTATTTTATCTGTATCACCTGCCTTGTTTGCCCATTCCAAGATAACCATATTAATATCTTCCATTACAATACCTTTATCCATCATCAATTCTTTATTAAAGGTGAAACGAATTATCCATGGATCTACTTCATCTTCTACATTTTCTGAAAATACACGATATATATCTAATAATCCATTATCTTCTTCAATAACCGATGTTCCATCTTCTTTTAGTGGGTCATAATATAATTTACAATTTATGATTAAATCTTTTAATAAAGTATATTCTAATTTATTCTTCACATATTGTGCTTTATTTTTATCATTTTGAATATCTTCATTTAGGAATACCATTACTGAGGGAGATTTAATACTTTTTGAAATATGAAGTAATTCTCGTAACCTTGGAATACCCCTAGTCACATTCGAATTTGAACTAACACCAGCATAATGAAACGTATTAAGAGTCATTTGAGTAGCAGGTTCACCTATACTCTGTGCTGCAAGTGGACCAACCATTTCTCCAGGGATAATACGTGATTTATAAAATTGTTGTTCAATACATAATTGTATCTTTCTATATTTTTCTTTTGTAATAGAATATTCGAATAATAATATCTTAGGGCATAAATGGATATCAATCAATATTTTAAACAGTTTAGTATTATTAAAATGACTAGATAACCTTAATTTTTCTTTTAATTCTGTATTTCCTGATAATATCTCTAAGGGTGTTATATCTGATAAATGTTTATGATTTAATTTACTATCACCACAAATATTTGATACTATTCTTTGAATATGTACAGCATTATTAATATTATTTTGAGGATCACCCTTAAACACCACATTAATTAAATAATCCCGATGGTCTACTAATTCTCTAAAATTTTCATCTAGTAAACTCTGATATTTCTTATTTTTCTTAAATCGTATATTACACGGTTTTGTTATATAAGATGACCATTTAATAGATGAATCTAACTTAAATTTCTTATCTAAACTATTATCTTCTAAGGATAGTTTTGTTAAGAATAAAGGTTGCGATTCAATATAAATAGAATCCATACCATCATCCGCATATACGAATTGAATAATATCTCCACCACTATTTCTCACTGAACTATCATAATGAACTTTTAAATCTTCCATAGATTTCACTAATTTACGTTGAATATACCCCGTTTGTGATGTTTTTACTGCTGTATCAATTAAACCTTCCCTCCCTCCCATAGCGTGAAAGAAATATTCTTGTGGTGTCTGTCCCGAAATAAATGAATTTTCTACAAATCCACGTGCCTCCGATGAATCATCATATTTATAATAATGAGGTAAAGTTCTATCTGTGAATCCATAGGGGATTCTGCCACCATCTACATTTTGTTGTCCCAAACACGCTACAATCTGCGCAATATTTGTAGGTTTTCCCTTTGATCCTGAATTAATCATAGATGTCATGCGATTCTTTTCTTCCAAAGTAGATAAGGCAATTTTACCTGTATCTTTTAAAGTTTCATTTAAGATTGAATTTACTTTACTTTCAAAATATTCTTTATTAGTTTGACCTGTTAAATTCTCAAAAATATCTAGATGAATATCTTGCATCACTGAAGCAATATTTTCTTTCTTTTCATCTATTACTTTCTTAATTTGTTCATTTGTCTCTTCTGGAGCAATCATATCACTTATTCCCACACTAAATCCTTCGATTAATAAGAAGTAGGAAACTATCTTCTGTAAATCATCAATAAAATCTTTTGTCCTCATAGGTCCCAAATCATTATAAATAGTATGAATTAATCCTTTCGAGGTTTTTGTAAACAATCCTTTATCAAAGGTTCCTTGTTGAATAACTCCTTCAACAATTTCAACTATATTTTTGATATCAACTGGTTCATTATCATAACTGGCATTTTCTTGTGTAAGATTAATGTTAGTAGGGATGATAAATGATAAGATTTGTTTTCCTGACCATAATTCAATTCTATCATCGATCGTTATTTCAGGTTCTGGGATAAACCCCCTGAATGTAGACAAATTACAAACTAAATTCATAACTTGTTTCCTTGTAAATATAGCAGAGGGAACATATAATTGATTATGATCTCCACTAGTATTATATACATTTGTATTATTTGCATAAGTTATTTTATCACCTCGTTTATGAGGTAATAATTCACTTGAAGTTAACTTATACATCCCTAGAAGTGTATCCTGAACAATAGTTATAATGGGTTTATTTTCCCTAGGACTAATTACTTGATGAATAACACTAGCAATATTAACTAATTCAATCATTGCCGCAGGACTTTGAGGAACGTGCATATTCATTTCATCTCCATCAAAATCAGCATTGTAAGGAGGTGTTACACTAATATTTAGGCGGAAGGTATTTCCTTTTAATACTTTAACTCTATGACCCATCATACTCATTTTATGGAGTGATGGTTGCCTATTGAATAAGACAGGATCACCATCTAATAAATGTCTGTTAACAATATCACCTATAGATAAGGATAAATTATCTTTATTAGAATGTTGAATAGATATCTTTATATTACCTTGTTTTTTCACAATTGTTTTCGCACCAGGCCATTTTAGAGGACCATTTTCAACTAATCTAGTTAATCGTTTCATATTATAATTATTAACTGTTTCGGGTATCGTTAAATTAGATGCGATTTTAAGAGGAACACCTAATTGATCCAATTCTAAATTAGGGTCAGGAGTAATTACACTACGTGCTGAGAAATCTACGCGTTTTCCCATTAAATTATTACGGATACGCCCTTCTTTCCCCTTTAACCTTTGCCTAATAGATTTAAGCGGTCTACCCGATCGATGTGTTGCTTGAGATATTCCAGGTAATTCATTATCTACAAGAGTAGCAACATGATATTGAAGGATATTAGTCCAATCTTGAATAATTTCAGGTTTCGCATTATTTTCAGTCTTTTGTCTTAGAGAATTATTTGATTTGATAATATCAGATAATTTATGAGTTAAATCATCATCCATCCTCTGTGAATTTTCTTGTTTAACGGAGGGTCTTACTGATGGGGGTGGAACGGGTAATACCGAACATAATAACCACTCAGGTCTACACCAACTAGAACTAAACCCTAATAAATTGCTGTCTTCATCAGATATCCTTTCAAATATTTGTTGAATAACTTCTACTTCTAATAATTTTTTTAATGATTCATCTGATTCTGTTTTATAAACTGTATTAATACCTATGATACCATCCTGTTTATAATTATCAGGTTGGACACAACCACATCCGTCCATTGTTTCTTGACCACATACTTTCACTTTACTACATAAGTTGTATATTTCATTCCATCTTACCTTATTTGGTTTTTTATATAACAATTTACATATATCTGATTCTTTATCTATGAGTAATTTAGAACATTTAAAACATACACATTTTAATAACTTTAATACTATTTGAATAAAATGGAAATTAAATACGGGTCTAGATAACTCTATATGACCAAAATGTCCTGGACATTTATCATTCTTTTGATTACAGGTATTACAAATTACGTCACGTTCTGTAACACCCATCCTAATATCAAATAATCCTTTAATCACTGGAACATCTTTTTCATATGTTTCAAATTTAGTAACCTCTACAACCGAATGTTTACGTATATCTTCGGGTGAGGATATACTAAATTGAACACCTGATACATTTTTGGTATCGGGTAAATTATGAGACATAGTATATATAACTACTAGGTTATATTTTAAATAAAAATCAAATTTACATTTTACTAAAATCAATCTTTTATATATCAATCTATTTATAATATCAATCTATTTGAAGGATTATTTTGTTCGACCCAGTTAGGTAACCATTCATATGGACATAGTGATTCATATCCTTTGTAATATTTAGTAAATACTTTCAAATAATATTCTTTTTCTATGCAATTAAAGTGTTTCTTTGTATAATTATCTATTACTTGATACCAAGGTCTATCATTAGATGATACACCATCACTAAATCCTTCTTTACGTCTCCATACTATATTTGTAGGTAGTTCATCTTCAAACGCTTTTCTCAATAAATATTTTTCAAAACCATTCCTCACTACTTTTAACTTTGGATCAATACTCATATATTCAGTTACAAACTGTTTATCAAAAAATGGAACACGAATCTCTAAACTATTTCCCGATGTTGTTTTATCACCTCGTAACACATCAAAATGTTGAACATCTTTAATTAATCGAATACATTCATCCTGAAAAGATTGTGGTGAAGGTGCTTTATGAAAATATAAATAAGACCCTGATAATTCATCTGATCCCTCACCTGATAAAATTACAGTGATATCCGTATGTCCTTTAATATATTTGGATAATAAATACATAGGGACACTTGCTCTAACGGTTGTTGTATCATAACTTTCTATTTGTTGGATGGTTGGTTCTATTGCTTCAAGCATCTCTAATTCGCTCACTATAACTGACGTATGGTTTGTTCCTAAATGATGTGCTACTTGTTCTGCTGCTTCTAAATCAGGGGATCCTTTTAATCCTATAGAAAAGGTTTTGATTAGAGATGGTTTTATCATTTTACACATCAAACTAACTATGATTGATGAATCTAATCCTCCAGATAATAGAGAACCTACCGGTCTATCTGAAAGTAGTCTTTTTTTAACTGATTGATATAAAGTTTCTTTAATCATTTCTATAGAATTTTTATCATTTGTATAAGTTATAGGGAACTCTAAATGAAAATATATTTGAGACATAGAACTATTAGTAAATAAATCATAACTAGTAATTGTACCTGGTTTTACCATTTGTATATCATCCTTAAAACCAGTTAAACATTTCATTTCAGAAGCGATGATAAAATGTTTATCAGTATTACACATATATAAGGAACGAATACCAATAGGATCATGACCTATATGAATCATGTTTTGATTACTATCTAAAATAATAAATGAAAATACTCCATCTAATAGAGATATCATTTGTATACCTAAAAGATGATATAAATGTAAAATAATTTCACAATCTGATTCAGTCTCTAATTTTATATTATATTTCCTTGCTAATTCCTTGTAATTATAAATTTCTCCATTACACATTAAGGATGAATGATCAAGTTCAAAAGGTTGATTAGATGTATCAGTTAATCCATTAATAGATAATCTATGAAATTGAAAAAAAATATTATAATGAAGACTTTGATAAATAGTTTCTTTCGTATTATCTGGACCTCTATGAACACATTTTTGACCTTGTTCTCTTAAAAAATTAATATCATAATCTCCTTTACTGATATAAGCAAATATTCCACACATTTATATTAATAATTATTATTTGTTTAAATAATTCATTTACGTTGATTGACTACCTTCATTATCCTTATAATATATTAAATACGATAAACCATATCCTATACCTACTGATAAAGCGATCATTAGTGTAGATACAATAAATAAAGTCGGACCGCATATTATTTTATTTTGTTTCAATTTATGTATTTGTTTCAATTTATTTGGATGAGGTTCATTAATTAATTCTTGTTCCATAGTAAATGTATGATTACTATATATGATTACTATATATGATTACTAATTTAAATCAAATTTAATTTACTAATAAACTAGGAGTAGATAATATAACTTTTTTACTTTGTTGATCTAATACATTTTGTAAACGATCCATTGGATTGTGGTTTGTCCAATGTAATCTTTCGGTCTGCCCATTCTTTTGTTTAATTAAATCATAATTCGGTCTTTCTTCTCTTATATCTCCAACTCTTAGAACTCCATCATATTTTAACATACGATTATGTTTACCACAATAGTCTCCTGTAACACGTTTATGAGTGCATTGTCCTTCACCTTGACCTCTATTCCATAATCGTGCAGTACAAAGATTATCGTTAATTTGTAACTCTTTATCAAAAGACATCTTTTTTTCATCTACATAAGAATCTATTCTTTCTTGAATCCAATTTGTATCATCTATAGTAGATTCTTTGATATGTTCCAATGCTAATTGTAAAAGATCTTGTTTCAATTTCAATTGTAAAATATCCATTTGAATAGTATAAAAAAAGATAACTTAAAAATCAAATTTGATTTTAATGTAAGATTAAAATTCGTTACAAAATACAATGAAATATATCTATCTACGCTCTTCGGATGTTGCTAAGTTAACCGGACATAATAACTATCAAACTTTAGAAAAAACGGTTAATGAACTATTATCTAGAAACGGTATTCAAGACCGTTATGTTCCTAAATCCAATATAGAAGAAAAATTAGTTCAATTAACAGAGGAACAATTAGTAATATTGAAACAAGAATTAAATCTATCAGAAAGTTCAAGTTTGCAACAAATAGAATCTGTTATCAAATCTAATGTTATGGGTAATTCTTATTCGGGAAAGATATCAGAAGAAGAATCTAAGCAAAATGTTGATAAGAAATTAGAAGGAAAAACTGTCTTACAAAGTTTAGAATCAGGTATTAAACAAGATTTACAAATGAAACGTGGAAATATCAAAGAGAATTCTAATTTGAATACAATTCAAGGTCAAAAAAAGATAACAATTGAGAAACGTAATTCTAAAATGTATACAAAAGAATTATATAGAGGAGATAAATATTGTTTAATAATACGAGGAAAAGTCGATGGATTATCAGATGATGTCATTATTGAATCTAAGAACAGAACCAAATATTTATTCAAAGAATTAAGACCCTATGAACAAGTTCAATTAGAATGTTATATGTTCTTGACTGGATATCAAAATGCTATTTTGACTGAACATTATAATGATGAATCTAATTGTATTGAATATACGCATGACGAAGAGTTTTGGCAGGATTGTTATGAAAAAATCATTCAATTTATAGATACACATATTTCTCACTATTTATCTTGATTGTCCGATACTAAATTCATAGAAGAATAAATAGAATTATCCGTTTTTTTACTACTACGTCTATATAATTTATATTTCGTTTTATTAGTTTCAATACTTTTTTTATTAACCGGTAAATATTTATCATGTATTGTCAAATGTGATACAATAGGTTCAATTATAGATAATTTTAAAGAGTCTTGATTTCCCCTATATTCTTCTATATTCATGCTTCCTCCAAACCTTGTAAGATAAAGACGGGGTGGTGCAGGTACAATAGACTCTAATTTATCATATTTCATATTTACATATAAATTTAAAAGTGATAATTTATCAAATACATTTTCTTTTGATTCAATGATATATCTTGCTACACATGGATATGAACAAAATGAACCCACGGTTGAAAATACATTATTTTCGTATTTTAAAGGGATACAACACTTAGATATTACATTATCAAAACTATGACAACAATTCCAACAATCAGAAGGGTTACTTATACCATTTACTGCACTAAATTCATTTTTTTCATATCCTGGTAATTCTGTATTTCCAACATTATCTTTTTTTTCTTTTAAATTTATGACCACATTTGAAGTAGATTTAACTATAGGAAGTTCCTTATTTTTAGTAGATTCATTATTCTTCTTCTTTTTTGATTTTTTCATATACTAGATACATTTATATTATTCTTTAAATATTATAAACATTTTGAAAATGATTTTTTAAGTTTTGACTATCTTCTGTATCTGTTTTAAATTTAACTATATGATTAAATACCAACCAATAAGATAGCACACCTAATAGAATAAATAATGTATTTTCCATAAATATTTGACTAAAAAAAGATAGGTTCTCATGCCTAAGAACAAATAATCCTTGAACAACTAATTGAATTATAAACATTCGCATAACATCATTGATAACTAATAATTCATAACTAGATACATGTAGATTAATTTCATATAGTGGATTACTCATTATATTATAATAGAATACTTTTTTTATAGATCTTTGAACTTTTGAGTTTAAATAGAAAACCTTTTTTATAAATTATCTACAAATGACAGATAAAAGTCAACTAATCGAATCCACAAACCAATTTCAAACCCTTTTAATTGCTTTTGTTCTTATTGTTGCGATTGTATATTTTTTCTTAGAATTGAGAAAAGTTGAGATTAAAATGAGTTCTTTAGAAGAATTAGTCTTAAAATTATCTAAAAAACTAACAAATGTAGATAATCCTAACCGTAATCTACCTGTAGATAATCCTAACCGTAATCTACCTGTAGATAATCCTTATCCGGAAGTACCTGTAGATAATCCTTATCCGGAAGTTCCTGTAGATAATCCACAATCTATCCAAATGTCTAATGTTACTATTAATGAAGAAGTAACTCATGATATAACTGAATCTAATGAGAAAGTTACAGATGAAAAATCCATTGAACAGAATATAATAGATTCTTTAAATGAACCTAAAATATCATATGATATAGACATAGATACTAAAAATGAAATAGAAGAATCAAAAGAATCTACTCAATTTATGGACGGATTATTTATAAGTATTGAAAATAATGTTGTTGAAGATAATGTTGTTGAAGATAATGTTGTTGAAGATAATGTTGTTGAAGATAATGTTGTTGAAGATAATGTTGTTGAAGATGAAACAGTTATAGAAGATAATGTTGTTGAAGATAATGTTGTTGAAGATAATGTTGAAACTAATGAAGTTGAAGAAAATACAGGACCAACTAAACCTCTTGAAGAATGTAGTATTAAAGAATTAAAAGATATATTAACTGATATGGATTTATCTACATCCGGAAATAAACAAAAATTAATTCAAAGAATAGAATCTAGTAAAAATAAAATATCTATGTAAGTATAAATGGCAAAAACAAGTGATAATGTGAATCTTGATTTTCCAGCACGTATGGCAGATGGAAGAACTTTTACTGATTACAGAGCAAATTGTATTATGAACAAAGAACTTTCACAAGCAAAAAACTCATTTGATTATCGTTATCATTTGATTCAAACTGCCCCTCAGATTGAACAAGGTATTCTTTCGAAACTTGAAGAAGCAACTAAATGTAATGATTGTAATGCTCAAACAGTCTTACCGGTTCAAACGGTACAGAACTGTAATGCGGGAGTCTGTAATATCTCTATGAAAGATCAAACTGGTTTAGGATTAGATAGGGGAAACACTTACCAACAGTAACCCTAGGGTTACTGTTTCCAGTCCATCCTGGACTCTTAATAATAGTCCAAAGGACTATTGTTTCCACCGATTTCCACATTCTAAACAACTGATAAATTGTGTCATAGGTTCATCTGCTGAACGTGTTTGAACTTCATAATAAGAACAGGACCTACTCGAACATTTACGACATTTAAATTGATCAGTCATTGCTTGAGGTTTCATTTCATATTTAAGTTTATCTCTTTGAATTTTCTTATCTAATAATTCTGTCCAATTATCAGGATAAATATCATACACTGATAATTGAGGAATATCTTCTACTTTAATAGACCCTGTAAGTATTTTTTGCTTAAAATCTGGATTTTGAATATAACTAGTTTCACATATATTGCTATAGAAAGATCTTATTTTAGATATATATAATTGTTTAAATAATACATTGTCCCATATCCTCTTCATACATTTTTCTTTCGCTACTTTAATAGATAAATTAAATAATTGCTGCTCTATTTGTCTCGTTAAACGTTCATCATTTAATTCTTTATTCAAGATAGATACGTGAATATTTCTTATAGAATCATTTAATGACGTTGACATTATTATTTAGTATATAAGATATAATTTTAAATCAAATTTTAATAACTACTTATATCTTCATCTAAATCCTCATCCGAATCATTATCATGTTCTATATATTCTCCTTCTTCACCTTCTTTATCAGAATCACCTGAACCATCACCCATAATGTCTATATCATCCACTATAAAATCATTCATTTCATCATCGTCATCTTCCTCTTCATCTTCTTCCTCTTCATCTTCTTCCTCATCAGTATAGCAATCATCGAATCCTTCAAAACAAACTGAATAAAATAAACTATAATCACCTGTATCAAAATCTACAATCGTATTTCCTTCTTTTACAACCATAAAGATATCATTAAATAATAATTGAGTATCAGAATTATCTAATGTTTTTACTATTATGTTTCCATTAGGTGGTAAATCGTGCTTATTTTCTGTTCCAGCAGGACCCTCTATGTTTCCATAACAAAACACAGTTAAATCATCATAAGACCATGTATATAAGTGTTGTATTTGTTTACATGTAGATAGTTTTTTAAATACACTTTTCATATTACGTGTAGTAATCTTTTCTTCACAATCATTCATTTCTCCAGTACATTTAATTTGCACAAATTTCATTTATAAGAATTTATTGGTATTTTTTTATATAGTTTAAATTATAGAAATGAATAATTATAAAAAAAATAATCCTGAAGAAAAAAGAATTCAAGAAAGTTCGCGTATCCGCAATAAACATCCTACTAGAATTCCTATTATAGTTTGTAAAGCGAAGGGATGTGATCTACCTGATATAGATAAACAAAAATACCTTGTTCCAAAAGATATGAATATAGGTCAATTTGTATATGTTATTCGTAAACGTATTAAATTAGAATCAAATCAAGCCTTATTTGTATTAATAAATAATAATTTATCTACCAGTAATAAATTACTTGAAGATATTTACGAAAATAACAAAGATGAAGATGGATTTTTATATGTAACCTATTGTTCTGAAAATACCTTTGGTTAGTGAAAATACCTTTGGTTAGTGAAAATACCTTTGGTTAGTGAAAATACCTTTGGTTAGTGAAATAAAATATATATATATACTATACATGAATTTAATGAATATTATAATAATGGTTATTTTTGTAGTAATTATAATAAATCTTACTAAGGAAACAGATGTATCTGTTGTATCTGTTGTAGATTCACAGAGGAGAAAGGTCTCTTCGGGTTCTAATAAAATTCAACAAACTATGCCTGAAGATATTATGGTTGAAAATAGAGGTAAAAATCCCTTAAGTGATACCTTAGGTGAATTTCCTGTACCACAAACAACGACTATAAGTAAAAACTTATCACCGAATGTTGCTGAAGATTTATCTATTATTGCGAATGGATCTGTTGTATCAAATAATAAAGTTATTGAATCTAGAGTAAATGGTATTGATACGATTGCTGATTCAAGATTTCCAAAATATTATCGTAAAGATAATATGTCGGGATCCACTGTAGGAACAACTGAATATGCGTTTGCAGAAGTAGATAATACTGAACCTGCTTACGCATGGCAAGATAAAAATGTTTCTCAATATCCTACCTATTATACAACCGATGATAAAGGTGGTCTAACTGATCCTGGTGCTTTTTTTGATCAAAATAATCAATATGTTGACTTGACTGGTCCGAGATCAGAAGCAAATGTAGATGATGTTTGCTACACATCTAGAGATGGTGAAAAATATGTTTAGAAAATGATAAATTACATAATGTTCCTCCTTCCCTTATAAGTGATAGACGTAATTGTGGATTTTTAAATAGCATTGGTCTCTTAGAATTTTCTAATCTTATTAATGAATCAACAGAAAAAGTAATGAACGGGGGTGCTCTTTATGATCAAGTTCAAGGATCTATGAAACATAATGAACGATTTTCAGAACCCCTTCAACAACCTGTTCTAACTTGTCAGATTTAAAATCTAAGTATATATATATATATAAAATGGGTAAGGATAAGCGCGTTAGATCTAGAAAAGTCAAGCGGTCAACACTTCGTCGTAAGACTTTTAAGGGGAAGACTATGAAGATTTCTAAGCGTAGAAAGACTATGCGTAGAAAGACTATGAAGGTTTCTAATCGTAGAAAGACTATGAAGATTTCTAAGCGTAGGAATAATACGAAAAAGATTCATAGGAGGAAAATGATGGGTGGGGATCCTATAACAGAGGAAGAAGAAAATTTAGTAATAAATGAAATAAGCATGGCAGCGGAGGAACTGAGAAAACCCTTTTTACCCTGCATCGATATTTGTAGTAAAGCTGCGCAGTATACATCGGATAGGCACAAACGTGCGGGCGTCGATGCGCAATTTCATGAGGGACTTTGACAAAAAGGGCGCGGGAAAATAAAGTAAATGAGTAGTAATAATTTTATCGCAAATAAATACAACCCTTATTAATAGGAATTTCATATTGTTTACACCATTGCATTGCTAATTGTATTTGTTGTTTGCTAGGTTTATCTAAATTTCTTCTTTGATTTATCAATTGTAATGTATTATCTATACGATTCATTTGATAAGTAACAAATTTACTATGATAATTATTTATTAATTCTATAAACTCCTTAGGTAATTCTATAGGTAAACTACTTTTGCCGAAATTAGAACATACTAGATTACTTATCTCTTTATTGTATCCTTTGAATCCTTGACACACGATATATTTCTCTGAATTTGATTGTCTACTTGTTGAAGGTTTGATAAATGATATTGTTTCATAAGATAGATATAATACATATACCAGTTGAATTGTTGAATACCAAAACAAATCAAACAATTTACAGATAAATGATCCACCAACCCTTTGTATATTTATGGCAATCATGATTTCACTACTAAATAATTTATAAGACGATAATTCTTGTTCAAAATCACTTGTATAATCAAATCCTCCATCCGCAGTTACAAGAAAACATTCATTTTTTCCACAATGTTTAATATAACTAAGAACATTATTTAATTTATAAAGATCACCTGTTTCATCTTGACCATTACAAATGTTAACTAGTTCATTATTTATAATTGTATGATTCCAATAAGGAATTTCTGGATTATCTGATATCAATGTAATACCATAGATATCTTGAATATCTCTATGTTTTTCTTGTCCATGTTTCAAAATAGATTGTATGAACCCCCCAGGTGCCTCTGCTATACAACTTATCTTTTTATCAACCAGTAATTTAAAATCATAAATAATTTCTCTCAACTTAAAAAAAGAACGACTTACTGGAATAATTAAACTAATATTTTTGCGTTGATTTGATGATGTATAAATATATTCATAATCATTACTTATTTTTTTAGCACTATCCCATTTATGTTGTACTGAATCTATTTCAGACTTTTTATGTTTGATTTTTGTAAATAAATCTTTATCTACAATATTATTTATAATATCATCTTTTTGAATCAACTCAAATGATATCTTTGGAAGAGTATATATTTTCATATATATGTTAATTACTTTTTGTTTATATAGTTATAGTTAATCACTGCGTTCTTTGCAAATGCGGATATGATCTAAAATTTTTTCAACACTTTCTTTATCTTTTAAATTAGCAAATGTATTTCTACGATAAGTATCTACTCTTGATAAAATTTTTTTGATTGCTTCAAGTTCCTTTGAATTCTTCTCAATATTATTAGATATTTCTGCTTTCCTAGATTCATCTTTGACTGATTTAGATTCATTCATTAATGTTTTGACTGAGTTTTGAATCCCAGTGAATTTCTCTTTCAAAGATAGAATGATGTCAATTAATTCTTTATGAAACGTCATTTGAAACCAGTATAATAATCCTTCTTCATCAACTTCTTCTTCTTCTTTATCATTATATTTTAATAGAGTAATCGACATATTACAATCATCATCTATATCAAAGGTTACACGCTCTTTCAACATATCAATTAAATCTACAGAAACATGTAATGCTAGTCCACTATTATCATATTCTGTCATATTATCAAAAAAATCATTGATCTTCTTAACCCACATTTTATTCATATGAATAGTTTATTTTTATAATATATTAACGCAATTATATATATATATATATATATATATATAATGACAGAAATAAGTATAGACGAATTATTGAATAATTATGATAATTATTCTATTCAAGAAAGACATAAATTATTAAAACAACTAAATAAAACAAACTATAATGATCATAGAATTAATAAATTAAATGATATGCATAAAAACGATATACATTATTATGGTATTAAAAATTTAAGTTTATTGACTATAATAAATCTAATTGCTTTACCCATAGGTATTATTGTGGGGTATTTTGGTATGAATTTTCGAAATATGGGAGCACCTACACAAGGGAAAAATAATATATTAAATATAAAGTATCCCCACTTATTAGTTTTATCGTGTTGTATTATTAGCAGTATTATATTTGTTTATTTATTTAATAGATATTATATGGTATTTGATATAAATCATGATGATTTTTGAAAGATGAAGTAATTATTTAATCCTGATAACAATGAATATTCTTTATTTGAATGAACCTTGTATAAATCTGTATTTTTAGTTTTCTTAATAAATTCATCATCGTTGTCTTTGATCTCACTTGTCCCATTAATGATTTGTTCGAATGATTGAATAGGATCTTTAATAGGGTTGTATTCACCCTTTCTGAAAGTGGGTAAGGATAATTCAAATCCATATTCTTTCATTATGTCTATAAAGAATTCAAAATTCACCAGATATTCAGTAATAGGTTGTCCTATAGATGCCATAAATACATCTATTTCATGACCAAACATATCACTTATATCTTCTTTATTATAACTGAAATCTGTAATTGTATATTTCTTTTTAATTTGATAAATTAAGGAACCAAACTCATCAGACATTTCTAATGTATCTGTATCTTGTTGAGCAAACGTTTTCATTACTTTCATCCCATCGTAACAAGTTCCTATAAAATATCCTTTATCTGCACATAGATATTGAATATTTTCACAAAATCCTCTCAAAGTTTCTTCATCTTTAAAATAATAATGAAGGGAAAATTGACTACTGACTACATCAAAACCTTGTTTCGCAATACCTAAATACCTCCTTTGAATATCTTTGTATTTTTTATGAAACGTTTTTGCTTTCCCAAAAATCATATCTAACATATCACAACATTGTTCTTGTTTTTCTTTGTTCATAGATACTATACAACCTTCTTGCTTTTCAATAGATTTACTAGTATCATATTGTAAGAATAATGCTTTCGGTTTAGGTTTGTATGTATAATGATATCTCTGAGCAGCCTCATTCACATTAGATGAAATATCTAAGCCAAGTATAAATTCAACTTCATTTTTACTTGATAAATATTTCTTAATATCGCCTCCTCTACCACATGATAAATCGGCAATCATTAATTTACCCCTATGATCATTTGATGAACAGACTCTAGATATTAATTTTGATTTAATATAATTATGTAAATCACGAATAGGTGCATCTTCTGAAAATTTATCACCTACATAATATTTATCTGTAGTAGATACTTCTTTCCGTACTTCATCAAAATTAATTGTTCCTTGAATCATATTAGTTGTAATAGGTTCATTAATCGTTGACCAAATATTATTAGATATCGTAAAATATTGGGGTTTAAATTTATCATCACGAACACGTAGCGGTGTCCATGTAAATCCATCTTTTGAATCAGGATTATATCTCATTTCAATAATAGATCCATTCTTAATATCTTTCTTATCTTTTAAACAGATCATTTGTTTATTTGTTAAAGGAATATTTGTTATATGAATATTATCTTTTTTATGTGTTGGGGGATCAAAATACTGATAAGTTTGTTTATTTATAGGTTTATCTGTTAAGATAGACCAATTAAAATCAATAGATTCATCATCTTCTTCTCTATAATCAACGACTAATTGAACCTTTTGATAATATTTTGTCTGAACTTTTCCGTCTTCACTTGTATCCGTATATGAATGGACTACATTCCTATGTTTATCTTTCATAAATAATACTTTAAAATCAATTGTATTTTCTTCAGGAGGTTTCCATTTGTAATTTAAGGACCATGTCCCTTTGATAGATTTAACTATATCACCTTCTTCCATACCTTTAACTGATAAGAACATAGGTAAGAAGATTAATCCATCTGTAAAATATTCGAATCCGTTGTCTTCCATATCTAAAATACGTTTCGTGCTTTTGAATATATTCATTAGATTTCCAAAGTCACCATTCTTTTTCTTTGTTAATTTCCCAGGACCATCCAAATATTGTTTGAATCCAATCCGAACATTACTATCAGGATATACGTCATTATATACAATAGATGTCTCTGTTTGAAATGTATGAATTATTTGAGAACGTGATTCACCTTTCTTTGATGACCATGGATATGTATAGGGTTGAGTAGAAAATTCACTTGAATAATACACATCAAATATCATAAATAATTTAATATCTTCTCCTTTCTTATTTTGAGTAATATATTCACCATCAAATATCCAATCACCTTTACAATCTTCAAAGGTTGCTCCAGTATAAAATACATCTTTCTTAGTAGTTAGTAAATAACCTTGATTATCTTTGATTACCAATTGTGCTCTAACACCATCTGCTTTTTCTGTTACTACATATTTACTATATATTGAATGTGGATTCAATGGATTTAAATGCTCTATACCCATTGATACTGGTTGAGGACCAATTAATTTAAACTTATGCTTTTGTGTTTCATTCGTTAACTCACTATATTGTTTGAGTATATCTGTTTTTATTTTCGAATCTAGATAATATTCAGTATTAACGATTATAGAATAACATGTATGGATTAATTCTTCTAGACACTCAAAGACTTTATTTATCATGGTGGGTGTATAACATTTTGAATCAATACCACTAAACATACCTCCTCCTTTAGTAGCAGAACCACCTTTCACAGAACCACCTTTCACAGAACCACCTTTCACAGAACCACCATCCAATCTGGGTGATTCAGGTGAATATTCATCTGTTTCAGGATTATACCCGAATAAATCTTCTATAATGTAATCTACTGATATAGTTAATCGTGATATGTTTTCATCCTCTATTGTTATAGAGGGACTAATATCCACTACAACATATTCACCACTAGGTAGATCTGCATCATCCCTCTGAATAAATCTCTTATATCTTGGAATAAATATATAATTCTTTGCGAGCCAATCTTGATTCCAAAATCTCTTTTTATTATCTTCTATATGTTTATATAGATCTTCTTGTTTTGTTTCTGTCCAATAGTCTTCTTTAATTGTAATTTTATCAGGCAAAGATCTAGGTGTATTTACAGGAGAATCTAATGGTTCATCAAATTCAATACCTTCATCATATCTAGGAGATAATGAATATAAATTATCAGTTTCTTCGTTGTTAACAAATGCTATATCTGGAGTTAGCACATTTCCACAATTACCTTCATCTATATCTAACGCAAAGGGCGATAATGTTGCTATTTCTTCAAATGTATAAATCGGAGGTAAGGCTAATGTTTTTGAAACAGATCCAATATATTCTATCTCTAATTCAAATGTTTCAGGTTCATTCAAAATATTAGATTCTTTGAAAGTTCTTGAATAATGATATTCATTTGAATTCTTCTTTTTCTTACTCGATTTAATAGCTGTTAGGTCTATTCTAAATAATTTATTGGATGAAATATATGAATAACGTTTTTTATATCTGAAAAATTTATTTTTTGTTTGCCATTGTTTTAAAACTACATTTAATTCGGGACTAGAATTTGTTAGTTCTGGTCCTGTATATTGTAATTCGGTTTCTTGTTTTACATTAACCCTACATGGATATTCATTTGATTCTATGGATGTAAATTTCTTTGAAGGATGTTTTGGATCTTTATACATATTCTTCTTCATAAATGATGGATTCAAATCATCAAAATTATCTTGTAAACAATATTGTTTAATTTCATGTATACCTGTTAACGTTACTCTAACATTACCCATTATGGATTTATTATGTTTTCCTTTTATTTCACAACGGATATCTAAAGTATTAGATTCATCTAAAGCAGACACACTTGTATTTTTATCTAATCCATGCTTTAGTTTAATAAATGTATCCTTAGATATGTCATTACCCTGTTTAGTTCCATAAATCCATTCAAATTCTACATCATTATGCTTGATTGATTGTTGTAGATATTCGTCTATATCACCCTTTTTTCGTAGAGATTCTATAAAGGTGATATTACTATTTTCACCCATGCTTATATTATTACTAAATAAAATTAACTTTAATTAGTAAATAAAAAATCAAATTTATAAAATATATTTTAGTTGTTTAAATGATACTTAATGATTTAAATGATACAAATTAATTTCATCATACAATACTTTTTTTACTTTCTTTTTTCCGTTTGATTCTAATGATATACCCACTTCTTTTGCTAGATCAACTAGATCAGTTGCTTTGTATTTACTAATTGGATCTAAATATTTATTATAGATATCTTTTGTCTCAATATCCATTACAAAACCTTCACCTAAATCTTTAAAAACACCAGCAGTATAATCAGGGATATCATCTACGACTATAAACGTTCCATTCGTATATAAAATATGAAGTTGGTTTCTATCTTTATCTGAGGTTGTAATTGTAAGTTTAGATGAACCTAGATAGATGACTGAACTCACTTTATAATAATCACTTAAATAAAGCAATGAAGATACATTATTTTTACTTTGTAGACCCTGTTGAATATATTGAGGTTTCATAATTTTTGAATAATTAAATTTATCATACTTATCTTTTTTATCTTCATCTATTTGTGTAGCAATTTCAATTAATAATTGATCAGTATATACTTTTTTTTCTTTTTCTTCTAATATACTACACGTAGGATCAAATATATCAATGAATAATTCACATATAGTCCTATAAGATTTATATTTCTTTTTAGTAGTGTTACTATTAGTGTTACTATCAGTGTTACTAGTATTTGCACTAGTATTTGCACTAGTAGTAGTACAACTCTGTAAATAAGATGATGTTTTGATTGATTCAGTATAGTGTCTGTCTTGACTAGAAAATTTAGATAATAATTCCATTATATATATGTGTCTAGGTAAGTGTTTAAATAGATACGTGTTGCTTGGATAATTGGAGTAACCGTTTATCAAATTTTTCTAAAGATAATTTATCTTTAATTATCTTATATTCTTCTTTTTTATTATTTTTAGGTAGTTGAGGTATATTTATCTCTTCTTTATATTCTTCAGTAGATATATTCATATTCACTAAATACAAATATATTTCATCTATAATTTCTTTATCTATGACTGATAAATTTAAAAAAATTCCATTACTATTGGTTGAATGTTCTAAATCATATTTTATAATAAATGTGTGTAATGCTGAAAAATAATTAGTATCACGTTTGGTTGTTAATATATTTTGAATATAAAGTAGTTTTTCATCCATACTTAATAGTAATGATAGATATAATAATGAATTAAGTTAAACTTAATTATACTGGTTTCGCAACTACTTGAATATTTTTAGATAAATATTTTATCCTTGCTGCTTCAATCACGGTATCTAATGTATCATTTACTGTATAATCATCATCAATACTACTATCCTCGAAATATTCTTTTGGAACGATTATGATAAAAGGACTATCTTCAATTGTATCTTCATCTTTATCTTTTAAATATCCTATAATACCCATTTTTGTAATCGAATTAATTGTAATATTTAATTGTATTCCTTTCACCGGTGATAAAATGGTTGCTTTATATGTTATTTTATAAACCACATAACTTATACCATTGATAGTTTTAATTTCTCCTACAGACCTATTCACAATTTCTAAACTATCTTTTTTCACATATCCATCTTTATTACATACACCTTCATACTTTTTCTTAAGATATCTAAATAATAATTCATTAATATCTCCCTTAATATTTCTTGATTCAATGTTAATCGTTGTAGTTAATAACTGAGTAGATTCATAATCTTTCATATCTATGTATAATGTTATATATTTTTATATTTAAATCAAATTTATAATTAGTTCTTGAATAGATTGAACCAATTCATGAAATATAATTCATCATATTCATGGGGATTATAATTTATTATTTTCTTGTGATGGTATTCTCTATCATATCCACTAGATCCACCGTCTCCATGATAAAATAGATTATGAGTTTGTATATCACAACTTAACACTAGAATATGACCCATACCCATATATTTATATGCGAAATCAAATACTCTATTATCACTATTTTCTTTACAATAGTTAGTATAGATTGATAATGCTTTTGTCAAAGACATTATAGTCCATTGTTCTCTTTTTTTATTTGTTATATATAATTCTACATCTGGGTTACCGATAATTTCATAGATATAATTTAAATTTGTATTTATACCCTTTGGTAGTTCAGGTAATTTTTTAAAATCCTGTTTAAATCCACTACTTTGACCTGGTATAAAGAAGGGTTGTTTTGTTGAATCATATCCTTCATTTGATAGTTTTCCTTTATCTATAACATCTACAATCTTATTGATTCTATTGTGGATTCTTTTCTGAAACGGATGACTATTGTGAAACATTTGTATAGTATTTACTTTAAAAAAGATAACTTTACATAATCAAATTTGATTTATAATTTTATCATTACATAAGATTTTATGAGTGATTTATCTACTGAACAAACCCAAGTTCTAGAATTAGTTCAAATTTGTGCATTAACGGGTTCCATGGATGCACAGTCCAAGCGAGTCTGTGTTCCCTCAGACGCCGACTTGAAGGTAGAGGCCTTCTTCGCCGACTCGGATCCGCCAGCCGACTACGACTCCAGGATGGTGGCGATGAAGGAGTTCGTGGTCGCCCAGCCGCCGAGCCGTCGCATCGTGTGCATCACGTCGGGCGGCACCACCGTGCCGCTTGAGAAGAACACCGTGCGTTTCCTTGACAATTTCAGCACCGGGACCCGTGGTGCGATCAGCGCCGAACAGTTTCTGTCCAGAGGCTACGCTGTCATCTACCTGCACCGCACCGGCTGTGTGATGCCTTTTGCCCGGGTGCTCCAGGCCTACGCGAGCAACATTATGGACCACATCCAGCCCACCGAGAAGGAGGGCGGCGGCGTGTTCCTGTCCGCCTTTTCGCCTGCTCAGCGCGATGCACTGCGACAGTACCACCGCGCCAAGGCCGATAACACGCTGCTGCGTCTGCCCTTCGTCTCCATCAACGAATACCTGTACTCGCTGCGCGCCGTCTCGCAGGCACTGTCACCCGTCAGCGGGCGTGGGATGCTCTACCTTGGCGCGGCGGTCTCGGACTTCTACATTCCCCCGGCCAAGATGGCGACGCACAAGATCCAGTCTTCCATCGGATCCCTGGACATCCACTTGGAGGGCGTGCCTAAGCTGCTCGGGATGCTAGGGGAGTGGACGGGGGGCAAGACTTTTGTGGTGTCGTTCAAGCTGGAGACGGACGAGAAGATCCTGGTGCAGAAGGCGGTCGGCGCTATTACGAAGTATGGGGTTGCATGTGTCGTGGCCAACTTGCTTCACACGCGATACCAGAGTGTGAAGCTGGTGAGCTCGGCTGGCGCTCCCAGCGGCAGCTGCAGCGTGGAGACAATTGAACGGGGGACTCACGAGGGAGCGTTGGTGGAGGACATATTTATTCCGCGACTGTGCGAACTGCATGAGATGCAAATGACGCGTGTAGCGTAACAGGAACCATGGGTAGCGTTGTGTGTTAATTCGAACTCCGCAACCCACCTATTCATGTCTGTCTTCAACAATGTACATGTACATGTGCATGTTTTGGTTGACGTCCGTCCGCGGAGAAGTATCCAAACTACACCAGTGAAAAGGATGGGGTAACAAAACTTATGACATATCATTCATGGATGAGCGAAGATATTGAAGGGTTAGGAATACAACAAATACCTTTAATCTTATCATGGGCAATTACAATTCATAAATCACAAGGGATTACACTTGATTCAGCTATCATTGGTGTAGGTAATGGTATATTTGAATGCGGACAAATATATGTTGCCTTATCTAGAGTAAAATCATTACAAGGTTTATTCTTAGGTGAATTTAATCATCATAGAATCATGGCAAATCCTAAGGTCATAGACTATTATTCATCTTTATAATAATACAACATTTACCCTAATTTTTACATAAGTATCTATTGAATTGACTAAATTAATTCAAAATAAATATATATATATATAATATAAAAGGATGGGTAAATTTAAGCGCGTTAGAAGTAATCGTAAACATTTAAAACTTCGTAGAAGAAATACAAAACGTAGACATACAAAACGTAGTCATACAAAACGTAGACATACAAAACGTAGACATACAAAACGTAGACATACAAAACGTAGACATACAAAACGTAGACACATAAAAACTAAGAAACGATTTATACATAAAGTGGGTAGGTTCATAGGAGGCAGTCCAAGAAGAAGACCGCCTCCCGTGGAAATGCCAGGTATGAGTGTTTCATCTAATGTAGATGTTATTACTCAAAAATCAAAAATTTATAAAGATTTAAAGAATGGCGATCGATGGATGACTCTTCTGTCTTCTGCATATGAAAAAACAGGTCATAGTGAACCTGATATTGAATTAGTGAAGAGTAAATTTCTATCATTGGGTAACAGTTTTACTCCATTTACCGCTGCTACTAGTGTACGGGATACCTTTCGCGTCAACGAGGCACCTACACCATTTATATATAAGGGTGTCGTCAACAGGCAAACAACACTTTTAGAAGAAGGTGTATTTAGGAAAAGATCATTAGTTTTAATTGATGATACAATAGATGGGATAAGCGATGAAACATACCATGATTTTGATGAAGAAATAACTGATAAATTCATTTATCCATTTGTAAGAGAAGTATGTTTAACTAACTTTGTCCACCATCATCATAATGATAAATTATTTGTAACACCCGAATGTCTAGGATTTGGTGTTAACGTGTGTAGAGTTCCAAAAAGTGTGCAAAACCCTGCAAGGATGGTGGACGATAATGTTGTTATTCATGCTCCTCGACAAGATAGAGATACTGATACTGATATTGCTGAATCTTTATTATGTATTGAGTTATATATGGATTTAACTGACCTTAGTAGTATAATGATTCCTATCGGAAAAAAGGCACTTATAATAGATGAACTACCCTATAATGTTACCTCTACGGAACTCTTTGAAATAGAACAGGAGTGTTATGAAAATGGGTTTATACATGGTGATATAATTACAGAGTCTGAACCATATGAAAACCTTCTATTCCGAGACATACTCATCGGAGGGCAAGATGAATTATTTGAGGAATTTAAAATAACTTTTACGACAGGATTGTTTGATAACCCCATAACGGAACGGAGACATAATATACATTTTAATACTGGTAGAAGAGGAAATGTATTTTTAAATAAAGCATGGGTAGAAATCCATCCTATAGGTTCTCATGTATTGGGAGAAGGTTCTCCTCCTGTATTGGAAGAACCTCCTCATGTATTGGGAGAAGGTTCTCATGTATTGGGAGAAGGTTCTCCTCCTGTATTGGAAGAACCTCCTCCTGTATTGGGAGAAGGTTCTCCTGTATTGGGAGAAGGTTCTCCTCCCGCAGATCTATCACCATTACCACCATCACAACTATCACCACCTGAACCACCAAAGTGGGTTGTAATAGACTGGGGTGCCGGCACAATGTTAAATGCTACTGGGGATAAGCAGAAATATGGAGGATAAATATAATTTAGGAATAAATATTTACTCTTTACATATATTTTAACCACATCGTATTGTGCGAATAAAAACTATTTTGACCCTTTGTGTAAAGACTATGACGTAATATTATTTCTAATAAAAAAGTCATATTTTTCTTATTATTGAGTAAAGGATCTTCTATTAATTCATCTAATTCAGGATAATGCTCATGTAATAGTTCTTTTAAAAGTTCAATTCTGCTCCCAATATTATTTTCTATACACACATTTCCTGGACCCGGTGGATATTTAACATTCTGTTTGACTCCTGGATGAGCAAATTTTAAAACACATTCTCTATCTTTTCCCTTTTTTCTCATAATTGTGTATCCCCATAATTTTGTATTTCTTTTAAAATCTTTGTAATGTTTTGTAGATATGTAACGTTTCAATGATTTTTGTAGTTGTTGTCCTTGAATTTGATTACATTCAACAAATTCTCCTTCAAAATATTCATAAAAATAGGGTTTATTATTGTAGGATACATAAAATCCAAATAATTTTCCTTGTTTTTCTTTATTAAAATAATAGTCTACGGTTGATCCGCTTTCAGATTGATAAATTAGATAATTATCTAAAAGAGGAATCATTGACCCATAATGATTTGTTTCCTCAAATTTTAATTTATGAATATACCCATATAAAATAGCGCATCTATCGTTAAATTGTAAACGATCAAATAAATATCCACTCACACT
>Ga0315336_1002864_pt1 | contig 24810 bp, 12 predicted proteins | sample ASW5metaG_FD_204512 | JGI IMG/M metagenome (GOLD analysis project Ga0315336, IMG submission 204512) | Ammonia-oxidizing marine archaeal communities from Monterey Bay, California, United States - ASW #5 | ecosystem: Environmental > Aquatic > Marine > Intertidal zone | place: USA: California... | reverse complement strand
CCGGCGGCCGTACTGGCCGCGGTGCCCGATTCCTGGCCCGCCTGGGCGGAGATGTGGACTTTGTCGTTCGGAATTTTCTGTGGCTGCAAGTGGTTAACCTGGCAGGCCGCCGATCGATCTCGGGTGGCCTGGAGCCGGCAGGCGGCCTACCTCTTGGCCTGGCCGGGATTGGATGCCGTGGGATTCTTCACGACACAGCCTGCCGAGTCCTCTGTTGATCGACCGAGTCCCAGCGAATGGCTGGCGGCTGCTCTGAAGACGCTGATCGGTGGCGTGCTGTTCTTCGGACTGCCGCGGCTGCTACCGGCCGACAGTCCCATTCTGATCGGGTGGGTTGGCATGATCGGTATCGTCATGGCGTTGCACTTCGGGGGGTTTCATCTGTTGTCCTGTGCCTGGCGGACAGCCGGAGTGTGTGCTCAACCGTTGATGGATCGGCCCCTGGTGTCTGTGTCGTTGAGTGAATTCTGGGGACGCCGTTGGAACACGGCCTTCCGTGACCTGACGCACCGTTTCTTGTTCCGCCCTCTGCTGCCGAAAACCGGTGCTCTTGTGGCGTTGAGCGTGGGTTTTGTGTTCAGTGGCCTGGTACACGATCTGGTGATCTCACTGCCCGCACGCGGGGGATATGGAACCCCGACCCTGTATTTTGTGATGCAAGGCGCCGGCGTGCTTTGGGAGCGCAGCCGGATCGGCCGACGGATGGGGTTGGGCTCCGGCTGGCGCGGTTGGCTGTTTACCTGCCTGATTCTGCTGGTTCCCGTCAAGTTGCTGTTTCACGATTACTGCGTGCAACGCGTAATCTTTCCGTTCATGCAAGTCCTCGGAGCCGTGTGATGCAGGACGTTCTGGAGCATTGCCTTTTCTACGCCGGCTGTGGCCAGCTATCGATCCTGGTTGCGTCGGCACTGGTGCCGTTCCAATTGGATTGGCGGCAGACGTTGGGTGGTCTGCCACGGTTGCACCGCCAGATGTACTGGGTATATGGCGGTTACGTGGTTTTGGGGATCGTGTCTCTGGCATTGATCAGTTTGTTTTGTGCCAGCGAACTGGCTGACGGGAGCCTGTTGGCTCGTGGAGTCTGCCTGTATGCCGCCGTATTCTGGGGAGTGCGGTTGGCGCTGCAGGCCGTGTTTGACGTGCGGGAGCACCTGACCCGCTGGTGGCTGACGGCCGGTTATCACGGACTGACGCTGCTGTTTGTGGCGTTGACCGTTGTGTATGGATGGGCGGCCTTCGGTCCCCGCGCGTGATCGTCCAGCCACACACCCAGATCGCTTTCCGTACTGTGTGCTTTCCGTACTGTGTTGGGAGAGACCTTCAGCAGAACGGCGTCCAGCGGGCCGGTGTTGTCGCGGTCTGCGATTGACAACAGGCTGCGATTGACAACGGGCTCCCGCGCAGCCACTCTCAGCCGGTGACTCGGGAGAGCGAAATTTCGGATCGTGAGGAGTTGGACAAGCACATCATGAGCCAGCAAGAGTCGGCCGACACACACACGGCTCGCCAGGATCAACATCGTTTGCATGTGGGCATCCTGGGCGCCGGCTGGTTTGGACGTGCGGCACACCTGGCCAACCTGGTGCGGATGGATGACGTCAACGTGCTGGCTGCCAGCAGCCGCAGCGAGGAAAGTCGCCAGGCGGCGTGTGCCATGGCCGGAGATGGGCTGAGCACGTTTTCCGATTGGCGGCAGGTGTTGGAGATGGACGCGATCGACGCGGTGGTGATCGCGCTGACCAACGATCAGCATCACGCCGCCTGTCTGGCCGCATTCGCGGCGGGCAAACATGTGTTGTGTGAGAAACCGCTGGGATTGACGGTTCGCGAATGCGACGAGATCATCGCTGCGGCCGAGTCTGCCGGAAAGATCATTCAGGTTGGACACGAAATGCGGTTTCAGCGGTTGTACGAACAGACACGGGAGATGGTCTGCCGGGATGAGATTGGCGATGTGCGGCTGGCGTACTGTCGTGAGTATCGCGGTCCGATGCGACCGGGATGGCGATCCAGCGCGTCTGCGACGGGCGGCATGCTGGTTGAGAAGAACTGCCATCACTTTGACATGTTTCACTGGCTGCTGGACGCTCGACCGCTCAAAGTGACCGCGTTTGGTGGTCGAGATGTGTTGCTTGATCGCGAACTGCTGGACAATGCCCAGGTATTGGTGGAGCACGAGGGCGGTCGGCGCGCCGTACTGGAAATCTGTTTGTTTGCCCCATTTGGCGGCGATACCGAAATCGGTCTCGTTGGCTCGCGCGGTCGCATCGACACGCTCAACCAGGCGCAGCGTTTGACGCATCATCGGTTTGATTTGCCGGAGCGAACGGAAGTGCAGGTTTCGGACTTTGCTGGAGCCGCGGAGTTCATCGATGCTGCCGGCCACATCAACCGTGGCATGTTCCCCGAACTGCGGCACTTTGTGGAGTGCTGCCGAGGGGAGCGGTCGCCGCTGGTTGGCGGGGCTGAGGGCCGTTTGAGTGTGGCCGTTTCTCTGGCCGCGCAGTTTGCCATTGCCCGCGGTGAGACGATTCTGATGGACGATGTCCTGTCGGGCGCCGTGACGGGTTGAACAGCGGCCGATGACACGCGGCTGGCTGGCCGGTGGGATGACTCAGTGCGGCAGGTCGTGCTGCCCCCACGGAATCGGCATTGTCGGTGCCTGCGACTGGTGTCGTTGACGCGTGTCGGCCGGTCGATCGCTGAAGTAACGCACGATGTCCGACAACTGACGAACGGCTTCATGATACACACGCTCCCCCTTTTCTCGTGTGGCCAGTTCGGGTTCGCCCATCACGCCCCGGGGCGAGTAGGTGCTGGTCCAGGAGGTCAAAGCGGCGGCGCCTTTGCCGAGCAAATCGCCCCAGATGTAGGGGTTGCCATCGTTGAGCGTACTGATGTGATTCTGGATCCGGTCCTGTCGCACATCGTCTTCGGCCAGATACATGTACAGCGAAGTTTCCAGCTCACAGGCGTGGGAGCATCCGCCGGGAAAACGACTTTCACGCCATCCCGGCAGGAATTCTTTGTCGATAGACAACAGATGCCACCAGGCGATCAACAGACATTCGGCGTCCGTTTCCAGGTTGGTCCGCCGCGCGGCCAGATCCAGGTTGGGCATGTTCGAACCGTGTCCATTGAGCAGAATGATCTTTTTGAATCCGTGATAGGCCAACGACTTCGTGACGTCGAGCACTTGCCGAATGAACGTTTCATAATGCGTGTTGATCGTACCGGGAAAGTCCATGACGTGTCCGGTGTATCCGTAGGCGATCGTGGGCAGAACCAACACACGTTCGGGCAGGGCTTGACCCGTTCCGCAGGCGATTTCCGTGGGACAGATCAAGTCGACGTCCAGTGGCAGGTGGTCCCCGTGCTGTTCCACCGCGCCGCAGGGGACAATACAAATCTGCTGGTCGCCGATGGCGTCGTTGATTTCCGGCCAGGTCAGTTTCTGATAACGGTATTCGCTGCGAGCGCGGGTCATGAGCGAGTTCTCCTGTGGTGAACATGTCGGATATGTGATGTCGGCAGCAGAGGCCGGTGGGCGAAGTCCGTCGGCTCGTTGATGGACTGTCAGACTGTCTGATCGAGGTTGAGCAGTTCCAGGCTGTCGCGCTGAATCAGGTCCTCGATTTGTGTGTCCTGCAACCGGGGCAGGTGCGTTCCTTCGACTTGGTCGTTCAACGCTCGTAAGCCGTTCAATGTGGCCTCGACCGTGGTGAACGGATAGTCCGTACCGAACAACAATTTGTGCCAGACTCCGTATTCCTGGACCAGCATCAGACTGTTGTAGAGCTGAAATGGCCGATAGTGCAGAGCGCTGATGTCGGCGTAGACATTGGGATGCTTGCGGATGACCGCCACGCATTCCGCTTCGTAGGGATGTCCCAGATGGGCCAGGATGATCTTGATTTCGGGAAACCGAGTGGCCACCGAGTCGATGTGCCGCGGCAGCGTGCACTCCAGTGGAGCCTGAGCGATAAAGGTGGTGCCGGTGTGTAACAGCACGGGCAGTCCATGATTTCGGGCGTACGTCCAGAGGTAGTCGAGTTGTGAATCGTCTGGACGAAACCCGGCATACATCGGCAACAGTTTGATTCCGCGCAGACCGAGCTCCAGATGGCCCGCCACCAGTTCGCGTTGCCAGCCGTCTTGTGTGGGGTCCACCGAGAGGAAACCAATCAAACGATCGTTGTGTTGCGCGACGTAGTCGGCCACAAAAGAATCGTCGACCCACAGTCCACTCAGCCGCGCCTTGCCACCAAACACGATCGTATGTGCGACGTCGCCGGCGGTGGCCGCGTAGTCCGGGTAATTGACCGTCAGATCGACTTCTACGCCCGCGCGGGCGCCGCGGGCTTGATTCTGGAAATCCGCATTGAAGTGTCGTGGGTATTCCCAGGCATGGCTGTGGACGTCGATGATCACGACCGTTCTCCTTGGACGCAACAGGTGCTTCATCGTCTGCGGCGGTCCGGACAGGTATGCGTCAAACGGTACAGCCGAAGCCGGCGATCCTGCATTTTGAACGTCGGAGTGCCATCGGACAACCCGTTCCGCCCGCAATGTGCAAAGTGACATTCCGGAACCGTTGCCTGGCCACAGGACACTCAGGCCTTGCCGCTGGTCGAGTCAAACCGCACAATCCCGCAACAGGCCGTTGGCAGGGGATGACGGTTCGCTTGAGCCGGCAGTCAACCTGCCGGAGCAACATGTCTGGAAACGGTTGGGGGGCGACGCGATGCGGGCGCGGGTTCGGGGCACGGATTTGTATTTTGACGTGGACGGCATGGGCCTGGTCCCGGACGGCGACTGCATGCGAGAACGGCCGGCCCTGTTTCTGTTGCACGGTGGACCGGGCGGTGATCACGCGAGTTTCAAGAACAGGCTGCCCGCTTTGACCGACACGGCCCAGCTGGTCTATGTGGATCATCGAGGGTCGGGACGCAGCCGTGACTCAGATCCGGAATCCTGGACGCTTGAAAACAACATCGACGACATCGACGCGTTGCGGGAACACCTGGGGCTGGAGACGATCTGCCTGTTGGGATCATCGTACGGCGGCATGGTCGCTCAGGGGTACGCAATCCGTTATCCCCAGCGGTTGTCACAGTTGATTCTGGTGGCCACCGCCCCCAGTCATCGTTTTCTGGACGACGCCCAGCGGATCGTGGCTGAGCGGGGAACGGCCGACCAGATCCAGGTTTGCCAGAGATTGTGGAAAGGAACATTTGAAACACAGGAACAGTTGGCCGAGTACTACCGGCTGATGGGGCCCTGGTATGCCCGCTCGTTTGATCCGGAGAAGTTCGCCAGCGGTTGGAGCCGTGGCATTCGCAATTTCGAGCAGCTCAATCGCGGGTTCAACGGGTTCTTGAAGACATTCGACTTCACAGACGATTTGTCGGAGATCCAGTGTCCCACCCTGGTGCTCTCGGGCGCTCACGATTGGATCTGTCCGGTGGAGCATGGACGGCTGATCGCGGAGCGAATTCCCGGCGCCCAGTTCAAGGTGTTCGCCAACAGCGCGCACGCGCTGGCCGAGGACGAACCGGATGCGTTTCTGGCGGTGTTGCGGGGATTCCTGACCTACGCGACCAGCGGCTGACAAGCCGTTGTGCCCGGACGTGCGGATGTTGTCAGGGTCGGTCGCATCAGGGACTGCCGACCAACAGGGCGACGGGTGTGACCCCCCGGCGCCGCAGCCGGGTTTGTTCGACCGCCACATCTTCGAAGAACGCGGCTGGTGTCGCGGACCAGAACGCGTCGTCGAACAGACGCGATTCATCGACTTCGACCACGGCCTGTTCGCCGGCCGCCGAGGCGGCCTTGTTCGGCTGCGGCTGCGGGGCCGGAACCGGTGTGGAGTTGTCGGTGGTGTCTTGGCGTGCGTCCTGGGGCTTGTCCTGAGCGGGGATCAGTTGTTGGATCGTGTCGCCAAGTTCCCACAACTCATCAACAATGTTCCAGCCGAAATAACTTTTCAGCAAGTCGGTGGCCGGTTCCCAATCCGCTGCGTCCAACTGGGGTATGAACGTCTGTAATGGTTCGAGCCATTTGGCGGGAAGGTCCCCCCAATTCTCGGGGTTCACCGCCTGGACGATTTGTTGAAAGACCTGCTTCAACGCGGGCAGGCCCCAGCTGGCCACCAGGTTCTGTTGTTGTGTCGCCAGCAGTGAGCCGTCATCGGGTCCGGCCATCGCCAGAATTTCGTCGCCTTTGAGGTCTTCAATCGCCAGGTCAGAAAGTCCCAGCAGATCGAATAACGTGCCCGTCTCTGAATTGTCACCCGTGGAAATACGCAGCAGTGACACGTTGACACCGGATGTTGTCGTGACTGAATTCTCGGCGGACGCATTGAAATCAAGGGCAAGTTCGAGGTTGCCTTTGAGCAGAGTTCCCGAGTCGGACCCGCCGCTGATTTGTGCCGTTTGCACCCCTGCGGAACTGACCATGGCGGCTCCGATCCGGTAGTCGGTGCCCACGCCCTGCAGCTGCAGGTCAAAGCTGGTGTCGGCGGTGGGCGCGATCAGAACTTCGACCGCCGAATTGGCCGAAAGCTGGGCTGCCGGCATTTCGTTGATCAGACCTTCATCGGCGGTGTAACCCATCTGGCGATCCTGGCCGTCGGACACCACAAAGTCGACCGGATCGACGATGAGGATCAAATACGACTCGTCGCTGTCCGCATCCAGAGTGACCGAGGCCAGGAATTCGTCGACCGTGGCCTGCAACAACCCGTCAAAATCTTCGCCGCTGGCCACGTTTTCCAGAAATTCTACGCGGACCCTGTCAGAAATCGCAGCGAAGACGTTGTCGGGGACGGGTTTGTCCACGTTGGCGATTTCATCCGTTGCCTGGACCTGCAGATGATAACTGCCGGACGAGTCGTCCTGGCCGGCCACGCGGACATAATACTGTTGGCCCTGAACGGCGGCCACGCTCACCGAATGTGTCAATTGGCCGTCGTCTCCCGAGTCGCTGCCGATTCGCATCGGTTCGCCGTCTTGGATCTGGAGCAGGCTCAGATGGGCGTCGAGTGAGGCGTCGTGGTCCAGTTGCACGGTCAGTGTTCCATGGCGATCAGCGGTGACCACAAACACGTCACGGTCACCGGCGGCATCGATCGAAGCATCAATGGTGGTTGTTCCGGTCGTGTCCAGGTCCAGTTGCCAGGCATCGGCCAGGTTGTTGCCGATGTCGTCGGCGGCCACCGTTTGAATGTCGATCTGGTAATTCCCCGTGCTGTCTGCGAAACCCCCGGCATACAGATAGAGCACGTCGTCGGCTTTGACTTCCACCTCCACCAGGCTATCCAGTGAATCGCCGTGGTCGTCATTCACCGCGACGAATTCCAGGTCCCCGGAACTGGTTTCCCGATAGACGGTCAAGAAGGAATCCACGGGATTGGCACCGACACCGTTCTGGCCGATTTGCAGGCGACCGTTGCTTTCGGCGGTATACCGCAACACGTCCCGTTCGAATTCCGCGTCAATGGCCCCGTTCCACCGAGTGGTGCCCGAGCCATCCGTTTGTAGACGCAGTGCGTCGTCGACCGTATCGCCCGCGTCATCGGAGATCATGTTCAGGATCAGGTCATAGCTACCGGTACTGGCGCCATAGGCTCCGGCCTCCACGTACAAGCGCGCCGATCCGGCCACGAGCAGCGTCAATCGGCTGTCCAGCGAGAAGCCGGAGTCGTCGTTGTACGCCAGCTCCTGCATATTTTGATTGTAGACCCTCAGCGTCGGGTCGAGAATATTTCCGGAACCGGCGGACCAGGTGCCACGCTGTTCAATTGTGATGGCTGCATCACTGGGGGCCGCCGGATCGATGTCGATTGCGAACAGGTCCTTGTCATGCGGCAGTTCGATCGCCGCCGAAATCGTGACGCCCTCGCCGGTGGCAGACATCAGAGTGGGGATGTCATCGGCGATGGCGTCGACTGTGCCGCCAAAATCGTCGGCAATGTTGCGGCGGGCGTCGATCCAGACGTCGAAGTGATATGTGCCGGATCCGGCGTCTTCGTAGCTGCCGGCCTGGATGAACACGATGTCACCGGCCTGTACGGCCAGGCACATCCTGCTGTTCAATCCTTCACCGTTGTCATCGTCCCAGGCCACCTGCTCGCCGTCGGTGTTGTAGGCGCGGAGCAACGGGTCGAGTGATTCCACGTCTTCGGCCCGCTGATCCGCGATCATCAGACCGCTCGTGTTGACCTCGACCATGAATACGTCGCGATCGCCCTGGTGTTCCAGTTGACCGGTAAACGACGCGCGGCCCGATCCATCGATCACAAGGTTGTGCGCTGTGTCGGAGCTATCCCCCACGTCGTCGACGGCCGGCGGCAGCAATTCCGTCCAGACGGCATAGTGTCCGGTTGTATCCGCATAAGCACCGGCCGCCAGATAGAGTTGCTGTCCCGCTGTGACGGGAACCAGGATCCGCGAGTCCCGTGAGTTACCCGAGTCGTCGTTTTCTACGATCAGGTTTCCTTGGTCATCCAGCAACTTGAGCCAGGAGTCGAGTGATCCACCGGGCGCGGCAGTCTGGCCGACGGCCAGCATGCCGTCGGCCGGGACCGTGATCGCGAAGAAATCCGTGTCGAACGGAGTCTCGATTTGTCCGAGTTGTCGTGTCCGCTGACCGGAATTGAGGGCCAGCGGATGTGCCGATGTGAGGGTGGCGCCGAAGTCGTCATCCGCCACGGGCGCGGCCTGATGTACGCTGAAGACGTAAGCGCCGGTGCTGTCACCAAAGGCGTGACTGCGGACGAAAACGGTTTGACCGGATTCCAGTCGCAGGTCGATGCGGCTGTTGAGTCCGCCTCCGCCATCGTCGTTCATTGCCAGCCGCCGCCGTGAGTCGGCATCAAAGATGTGCAGCATACTGTCCAGATCACTGTCCGCCGCGGCATCTTGCCGAAACGTGTACATGCCGGTTTCCGGAATCGTCAGACGATAAATGTCCGATGCGAATGACTCGTCGATGGACCCGCCGACGCTGACGGTCATGTCCTCGGTGAACTCCAGTGGTTGACTGTCGTTCAACTCGTCGCGCAAACGCACGTCGACGGCGTAGCGTCCACCAGCGGCGACGACCCTATGGTTGGCGGTCAGCGGATCGTAGTTCTCGTTCGTGTACGCGGAAACGCCCAGGTAATAACGGCCCGCATCCTCGACTGTGTGGACCAGTCGCGAGAACAGGCTGCCGGACCCGGAGTCATCGTTGAACGCGACTTCGCGACCGGAGTCGTCAAACAGACGCAGGACCGTATCCAGTTCTCGACTGTTTTGGCTGGGGCCTGTGTGGGCGGTCAGTATCTCTCCCGCAGCCACATCGATGGCATACATGTCGATATCATCTGTATCCAGGTCCCCGGCTCCCAACTCAGCGTGGTGCGGGTCCTGGTCGGTCAAAACGTGGGCTGCCGCGATCGTATCGCCGACATCGGGCGTGATGTCCAGCGTGATCTGATATCCGCCGACATCGCCTGCCGTTCGCTGCTGGCCGTCGAGCGCATCGAACTGGGAGTTGCCCAGTCCCGAAACGGACACGTAGTAATCGCCGGCGGTTGGCAGGACAGCCAGCAGCGTGTCGCTGTGTTCACCATGCTCGTTTAATGAACTGGCGATTTCCGTTCCCTGTGCGTCGAATACGCGAGCGAGGCCGGTCACCAGCTGCACGTCGGCGTAGGGGGCCGCCAGCTGGATGGCCAGCGCGCGCCGGCCTTCGGTCGTGAGACGAAACATGTCGACATCCGAGTCACTCCAGTGACCGTTGCCGACAAAATTCTTCTCGACGAATCGACCGCCGTTGAACTCCACATCCAGGGCGTCATGCAACGTGTTGCCGACGTCTTCCACGAACGTGATGTCCAGTTCGTATGCTCCGGTGGCCGCTGCACCAAGTCCGCTTCCGTTCGCGGGATCGTAAACCGCATTGTCAAAGCCCGAGATGCCGACAAAGTAATGGCCGTCGTCCGGGATCAGGTAGCCCAGCCTGGAAAACGGAATCCCGTCCAGTTCGTAAATCGTGTGGCTCGCCGCCAGTTCGGATCCCATGTCGTCAAACACACGAATGCGTGTTTCGATCTGGCCTGCGTTGTGCAGGGGGTTCACGCCGACACCCAGCAATGTGTTTGCCTGTCCCACGAGGTGATACAGGTCCACGTCGCGATTTCCGGCCGATCCGTTTCCGATCGTTTCCTGAATTTCGAATTGCGGATCCTCGGGGCACAATCCCGTATCCCGAGCGTGTGCCAGCCGCTGGCCGGGATCGGGGTCTTCGATCAGGGAAAAATTGACACGGTAATCACCCAGTGAGCCACCCGATGTGTTGTCGTCGGCGCCCTCAAAATGGGGGTCATAATCGCCACGTGGATAACCACTCACGCCGAAATAATAGGTGCCGGACTCGCCAATGCTGTGCTCCAGTCGCGAATACAGGCCGTTGTGATCATCATTGGCCGCCAGTTCATTTCCCGTCGCGTCGAACAAGCGCAGCATGGTGTCCATGGACTGACCGTCCGGTTGCGGTGTCAGCGCGATGACCGCCTGCGTGTGCTCCGAGGCCTCAAAGCGGTAGAGATCCACGTCCGACTCAGCGGCCAATCCGTTGCCAATTGCCTGATCCATCACGAATGGCTGGCCGACGGGATGCGGACCGATCTGTGTGTCCCAGGCGTTGGCCAGCGTGTCGCCGACATCGATCGCGATGGAGGCGGTGATGCGATAGGCACCCACATCGCCGTAGGTCGTTGATTCTCCGGTTTGAGGGTCATACTCGTAGTTGGGGTAACCCGAGACACCGATATAGAACGTCCCCGACTGCTGCAGAGTATGTTCCAATCGCGAGAAGTATCCCGTTCCGCTGTCATCGTCGAAAGCGAGTTCATTTCCGAACGCGTCGAACAGTCGCAGACCGGTATCAACGGGTGTTCCATTCGCACCCGGCTGGGTTTCGACCTGAATTCTGGCACCCACCAAGCCAGGCATTTGAAACAGGTCCACATCCCAGTCCCACGATTCGCCGTCACCCAGGAATTGATTTGAGACGAAGCTGTGATCCGCGGACCATTGGACGTGTTGAGCATGGTCGATGGTATCACCCACGTCGGCGCTATTGATGGCCGACAGCAGCAGGCGGTTTTCGAGCACTTCGACCGCAGACTGCCGGGAGGACGTCGATGCCCGCTGGCGGCGAGCCACGCGCCAGCAGCGCGTGGCGGCTGTGGCTGTGGGATGTGAGGGCCACACGTTTCGGAGATGGAATGCAGCGAGCTTCACGACTCACCCCAACACAAGAACTTCAGCAACGGTGGCTCTGCGGACCGCAAAACGGCCAGCGCGATTCGGGATCGAATCCGGTCACCGCCACTATACCTTCAACACTCTGCGCACGAAATCTCTGACTGCCAACTGGAGGTGGATTTCTCAAAACCCCCAAGCCGGATAATCGTTACATCCTGCATGTTTGTTCACTGACAGTCGCGCAGGCTGACGCGCACCCGCATGTGCTCCTGTGATCGTTACAACCGGCCTCAACCGCTGGCTGACGGCGTTGCCCCCGCATCACTTGTTGGACGGTGCCGTCAGGCGTTTGAAGGCGGGCTTGTTCCTGATGGCGTCCAGGGCTCTGTCGGCGGCCATCTGTGATCGCACTTGCGCTGCGAGTGCGGGGCCGGCCAGTTGCAGTGCCTCTTCCAGCAGCCGCACCGCTTCTGCGGTGTAGCCGGTGATCTGTTGTTGAACTTTTGGGTTTGGATCGGTCGAGGTGCGTTCGATGTGTGCGACAGCCTGGCCAAAGATGGTGGCTGCGTTGAACAGCAGCGGCCAGCCGCGCGGTCCGACTTGCCGCGACTGCAAACGGGCCCACTTGAGTGACGTGCGGGCATCGGCGACGCCCGCTTCGATTTGACCGTTCAGGACCCGCGCGTAACCGCGACCGGTGTAACTGTCTGCACTTTGCGGATTCAGCCGGACGGCGTCTTCAAAGTCCGCCAGCGCCAGTCGGTTGGCTTGTGTCAGGTAAGCCCAGCCTCGGCGGACATGCATGTTGGGCGAGGGTTCGAGTTCCAGGGAGCGTGTGTAGTCGTTCATGGCGTTGCGGTATTCCCCGAGTTCCGCTGCAGCCAGTGCTCGCCCGCGGTAGACGTCTCCCAGGGGATCGCCGTGCTCGAGATATTCAGAGAAGGCTGCGATCGCTTCCCGTGGTCGCCTCATCTTCACCAGCACTTCCGCGCGGCGGCGGTGCACGGCGGCGTCGCTGTCGTTGATGACCAGGGCCTGCTCATAAAACTTCAACGCCTCCTGCAGCCTGCTGTCGTAGGCGGCAATGTCGCCCAGGCCGCTGTAGTCACCGGCGCGGTTCTCATCCGTCAACGCCAGCCGTGCGGCCTGTTCGAGGTCTGCGGTAGCGGCTGAGGAGTCATCCAGCCGTCGCAACACATCGGCTCGCACGCGATACGGGTTCGGGTTACGGGGGTCCAAATCAGCGGCTTTGGTCAAGTGCTCAATGGCGCGCCGATAGAATGCGACAGCCGCGATCTGTTTGCCGGATTTTGCCACCGCATTGCCCTGTTTGCGGTGCAACTCGCCCAGATTGAAGTAGGCCGCACTGTGGTTGGGCCGCAACTCAATGGCACGATCGAAATCCTGTTGCGCTGCGCCAAGACGTCCTTGATCAACGTAAACCGTTCCCCGGTTCAGATACACAGCGTGTGACTCGTTGATCGAGTCACCTGCCAGTTGCAGGGCCTTCGCGAAATCAGCTTCGACGTCATCCATCTGATTCAGGCCGGCGAATGCCGCTCCGCGGACGACGTAATTCCAGGAGAACTCCGGCCGCAGTCCGATACACCGCGTGTAGCTGCCGACTGCATCCAACCAGTTCTTGTTCTTCATGTGGCAGAGCCCAGCCGACTGGTTTGACCAGAAGTGTTGCGGGTCGACCGTCAGCGCCGCGCGATAATGAATCAGAGCGGTTTGGTAGTTGAGCGACTTACGCTCGGATTCTCCCAAGAGAAAGTGATCCATCGCCAGCTGCGGTTGCTTTTGCTCGGCGCGCTCGAGTTCGGTGTCACGTTCCGCGGCGCGCCCCAGGCCGTCGAGGTAGGCAGCGCGAAGAGTGTGAATGACGCGCGTGGGTACCTCGAGGCTGTGGGCACGGTCGAGCCAGGTCAAAGCGTTTTCCAGGGCGGCGACGCGTTGATCGGCGCTCTGATTCCCGGACAACGTGACTTCGCACTCGGCGAGAATCAGCAGCATTTCATGTGCGTCGCGTCGAATCTGTGTGTGTTCCGTTGCGGTCAGGTGTGCCGAATCGAGTTGCGGTGGCTTGTCGCCGGCAAGATCGTAGACCTGCAGGGCCTGACGCGCCTGTTGCCGCGCAGTACGCGCATACTGTTCCACACTGTTGCCTCCAACTACGCCGCCGTTGAATCGCGCATCTTCCACATGCTTCAGAAACCCGGCATACTCCGCGCGTGCTTCGGCTGCCGCCTTCTGATCCGTGATGATCTGGTTGACGGTCGTCAGTTTGTGCTCGGTGGTCTTGAGCAACCGGGCGAGAGCCGGTTCTTGACGAAGTTGTGTGACAACGGCGGTCAACCGAGTCCGCGCTTCGGCCGGGTCCCGGCCTTCCAGGGTCGCGGCCTCCACCACTCGACGTTCGATGTTGAGTCGTAGATTCGCCAGTCGGTTCGCGACATGTCCGGCTCGCAGACGGGTGACGTCGGTCAATTGCGACGCGACGTCGGCCCGCAGATCATCCAGGTCCGGTTCGTTCGCCAGCAGCGTGTCGGCGGAACGCAAAAGCTGGTTGGCCCGGTTGAAGTGCTGAATGGTCATTTGCTGTTGCACAAGTGCCGTCTCGGCATCTCGGAGCATCGATTCGACCTTCAGTCGGACTCCGTCCAGACGGCGGTTTTCCAGAAACGACGTCAGCCAGATCGCGGCGACCGCGACAGTCACCGCCGCCACGCTGCTGGTGACCAGAGTGCGATGTTTCTGCGCGAATCTGCGGAGCCGGACGTGCCAGGGGTCGCGATAGGTCGAAACCGGTTCGTCCGCCAGAAAGGCCTCGACATCCGCTGCCATTTCCAGGGCCGACTGGTAACGCTGGAGGGGATCGCTTTGCAGGGCTTTCATCGCCACGGATTCGATGCTCTTGGGAACCGACGCATTGTGTGTGCGCACTGGCTTGATCTGGCCGGCAATGATGTCGTTCAGCATGTCCCGCAATCGTCCTTTGGCGACCGTGCGCTGACCGCACAGAATTTCGTAGAGGATCGCTCCCAGAGCATAAATGTCTGAGCTCGGTTCCATCTCGTTGTGTTTTCCCTGAGCCTGCTCGGGCGACATATAAAACGGAGTTCCGATCACCGATCCCATCAGGGTCTCGGTACCGGCTGTGCGCGCGCTGGTACTGACGGACTGGGAAAAAGTGGCGGGTCGATCATGATCAATCGTCGCGGTGTCGTGTGCAAATCCGGGTTTGGATACACCGTCGGCCACGGTTGCCGAATCGCTTGCTGACGCGGTCGTCACGACAGGCGTCGTGTCCACAGTGGATGGACTTGTCGGATTGCCAGGCAGAATCTTGGCCAGCCCCCAGTCCAGAACCAGCGTCTCGCCAAAGTCACCGATCATGATGTTTTCGGGCTTCAAGTCGCGATGCAGCACGCCGCGCATGTGAGCAAAGCCGATCGCATTACAGACGGCGACGAATTGCCGCAACAGTTTTGCATAGGCCAGTTTCCGGTCACCGCTGTCCGCCGGCAACGCATGATATTGCTTGATCGCATCGTCGAGGCTGATGCCGTGTACCAGCTTCATCGCGTAGTACGGCGCCCCGTCGGATTTGTGACCCAGTTCGTACACGGGCACAATGCCCGGATGCTCCAACTGGCCGGTGACCTGAGCTTCTTCCACAAACCGCTCAACCAGCTCGGGCCGATTCACGACCTCGGGTAGCATTTCCTTGTAGGCGACCTGCCGCCGCAAACCCGCATCCTCGGCCCGCCAGATGCAGCCCATCCCACCCTGGGCCACTTTGTCGACCATCTGGAAATGCGTATGGTGTGAGGCCCCGCTGCTGTGCGGCTGGTCGGCATGGACTGCGAACGCCATCGTGTCCGCGGTTGTCGCACTCGGATCGGCGGACTGGTCGTCACCGAGGATCGTGCGCTCGACGTCGGATGTTTCGACCTGCGTCCGCTCGGCATCGTCGTCTTGGTTCGACGGATCGGTTGGAGGTTGATCGAGGATCGTGTGTGCGGCGTCGGATGTTTCGACCTGCGTCCGCTCGGCATCGTCGTCTTGGTTTGGCGGATCGGTTGGAGGTTGATCGAGGATCGTGTGTGCGGCGTCGGATGTTTCGACCTGCGTCCGCTCGGCATCGTCGTCTTGGTTCGACGGATCGGTTGGAGGTTGATCGAGGATCGTGTGCTGAGGGTCGGCTGCGTCCTGTGGGACACGTTGCTGGTCGACGGATTGGCCATCTCCGGCGAACGCGACCGTGTCCGCATGAGCGCCTGGCTGCGGATGATCGTCGATGGGACCGGCGAGTCCAGGATCGGGCCGTGTTTTTTCCGGATCGACGGGTGGCTGGTGCTGGTTTTCGGACGCCGAGTGTTTGGACGAATCCTGAGGCGAGTCGGTCATTCTGATGCTCCACGACACAGTGATTCCCACGAGTCGGTGCCCGTGAGTCGCAGTTCCCACTCCCGAGTGGGCGGCAGCAGGCTTCCCGTGTTGGCAGGCCGGTGATCTTACCCCTTGGTTGGGCCGCAGGGGTATGATGCATTGGGTATTGTGGCAGAGATTTTCCGTCACCACCGCAATGATTCTAACAGAATATGACCGCAAGCGGTTCGGACACTTGGGGTGGTAAACGCCTGCAATCTCGTATTCTGAGTCGGTCAGTCACTGCTGGTTTCGAGTGCTGCCGATTCGACAACTTGGTGGGATGCGATCCAGGTCGGCTCAGGCGAACAATTGCGGGCACGAGGTGATGCTGTGAAACTGCGTCATGTCGATGTCTCGCTCCACGGCAACACGGGGGATGTCGTAGGGATCGGCGATCGGAAAACGGGAATAGCCGCCGTAATAGCTGAAGGCCCAACGGATCCCTGCATCGGCCAGGCAGGCGCGGGTGATTTCATTGAAGCTGTCGTGGTTACCCACCGGGTAGCTGAACGCCTTGGGCCGTTGGCCCAGTTCGGATTCCAGTCGACTCAAGCCCGTGGCGATTTCCGTCTGTTGTTGATCAGGTTCGAGGGTGGCCAGCACCGGATGTGACTCGGTGTGGCCGCCAAAGGTCATACCGCCATCCCGCATTTCGCGGATCATCTCCCAAGTCATCCATTCCTGTTGTGCCGTGTCCGCTGGGCAGCGTCCACTGCATGTGGCTTCCGCCAGATGGTCAAGGAATTCGTCGGTCGCACCCGGCCGCAGTGCTTTGTAAATTCTCAGGAGACTGCGAACGGCCATTTCGCGCGCCGGTGAGTCAAAGGCGATGACGCGGGCGTTCCAGGAGCTGGGTTGCAGTTGATCGCGGGGGCTGGAACGCACCATCCAGGCGATTTCGTCCCACCAGGACATCTGCGGTCGGTCGATGAAACCGGTGGTCACAAAAAACGTGGCCGGGCAGCCGTATTTCCGCAGCGTGGGATAGGCGTGCGTATAGTTGTCGATGTAGCCATCGTCAAACGTCAACAAGACAAATCGCCCGTCCGGCTGCTGGGCGACCTCATCCAGATCGTTCACCGACACCACGTCAAAGTGTCGCACCAGAAAGGCCACTTGCGACTCGAATTCCTCAGGCCAGGCGCTCCACAGGCCGTGGTCCAACCGTGATTGTCGCGGATCACCGATGCGATGGTAGTTCAGCGAAAGCAATCCGTTCCAGGTGCCGCTGTATCTTAACAGCCGATTCAGCCCGCTGCGGTCGGCAACCAGAGACAACAGTTCCTTACCGTTCATTGGCTGGAATTCCATTGGGTCGCTGCGGTTGTGTCCTGGCGGTCGCACAAGATCGCCAATGCTTGAGAACCCTAGGCCATGACGGGTCCCTGTCAATTTTGCCGCCGGGATTTGCCGTCGGCGGACCGCAAATCCTCGGGGTTCGTGGACTTCCCCGTGGGGCGGCGACCGTCATCCAGCGCACCCGTGTGCGCGATTGCGATTCGCGAGTGTGATTGGCACAACCGTTACAATTGGTCAGCAGCCGGCGCGGGCTGCTGGACGCGGGGAGTGAGTTGACCAGCGCACACCGATGCCCAGCAGGCTCTTCCGGGCGCCGAGCGGGTCAGCGGCGTTTGACCACAGTCCAAGTCGCGCCCGGCCGGCAGTCAACCTCTGCTCACGATGGTCTCTGCCGGCCGGAACGGTTGCTCGATGGTGGGGCCGCGGGGTCACATTCAGTGCGCGGGCAGATGGTAGCCGGACGATTTGACGGCGATCCGATACAGACTCTTGCCGGCGGTGATGTACAGCGTGTTCTTGTTGGCACCGCGTCCGAAACCGACATTGGTGGGAACTTCGGTCTCGATGTAGGCCAATTCCTTGCCGTTTGGCGAATAGACACAGATGCCGGGCCGTGTGGTGTCTCGCACGGCGACGAACAGGTTGCCGCGACTGTCCACGACCAAGCCATCGGGACCGTCCTCAGGCGCATAGTCGATCAGGACCTTGCGGAACGTGGCGGTGCCCTCGGGAGACAGATCATAGGCCAACAGCGCCATGCGTCCCTTTTGTAGCGACACGTCTTCCGGCAGGCGTTCGAATCCCGTGGCACCGTTGTCGTTGCTGACCACGTACAGCGTCTTCTGATCGGGAGAGATGGCGACACCGTTGGGCTTGCCGGCGTCGGTAATGATGCGGTGGATCGATCCGTCGGTATCGATGCGATAAACGGCCATCACGGGTTGCTCCAGGGGCTCGTGGCCCAGGTACCGCGGATCGCTGAAGTAGATGCGTCCCTTCAGGTCGATCGTGATGTCGTTGGGTGAGTTGAACGGGCGACCTTCAAAGGTACCCGCGATGATGTAGCTCTTGCCGGTGCGCATGTCGGTGCGGGTCACACGGCGGCCGCCGTAGTCGGCACCTTCGGCGACGATCATGTTTCCGGAGGCATCGAACTTGATGCCATTCGACATGCCGCTTGGCGAACGGAAGATGCTCGTCTTGCCGGTACGGGGATCGTGTTTCCAGATGTGACCGGCTTCGATCACGCCTTTCGCATCGCGGGTTTTGTGTGAGAAAGTGATGTCGCTGAAGTACAGTGTGCCGTCTGGAGCGGCGGCCACGCCTTCGGTCAGCACCTGGCCGCCATCGAACAGCAATTCGAGTTTCGAGTTTTGCGGGACGATGTCATGCTGAGTGGCTGGTAGCTGGGCCCGTGCCGGACCGGCGGTGAGAAAACAAAGTGCCTGCAGTGCGATTGCGGTGCTGTAAACTCCTCGCATGTCGAGTCTCACTGTTTTACGAATCGAGTGACAATTCCAAGATGGTCCGGCACAACGCGGTGATACCGGACGGAACTCACGCTATGCTGCTGGAATTGTCGTCGCACTTCAAGTTGCCGGGGCAATGTGGCGTGTGGTCGGCAGCCACTCGAAGTGTTCCCGATGATTTCACCGAGTCGGACCCAAGGTGTTTTGCAGTGAGAGGTGGCCTGACGTGAGTGTTCTGGAATGGGCGCTGGTTGTTGGAATCAACGGAGCGATCATCGGCTTTGGGTTCTGGAAATCGCGTGGCCCGCAGCGATCCGTGGACTGGTTTCTGGCCGCTCGGAGTCTGCCGTGGTGGATGGTGGGCCTGTCGATGTTCGCGACCGCGGTGGATAGCGGTGATTATGTCGCGGTGGCTGGTGCCGCTTATCAACAGGGGCTGCCCTACATTTCCGCCTGGTGGATCGGGCTCACGGCTGGCTGGTGTCTGATGACCTGGGTGATCCTGCTTCCCATGTATCGCGGAGGCATGTACACCAACTGCGAGTATCTGGAGTACCGTTTCGGTCCGGCGGCGCGGGTGATCGCAGTTCTGATTCAACTGCAGTCGCGCACCAATGTGCTGGCCAATGTCGCGTTTTCTTTGTACCTGACCTTCAGTATCCTCACCGGCTGGGATGCAAACACCTGGTGGCTGGTTGTCGGTATCGCCCTGGCCGCCGCGGCATACACCGCCAGCGGCGGCTTGAAGTCCGTGGCGATTACGGACTCGATGCAGTCGGTGGTGATGTTGGTTGCCGCCATCGTCTTGTGGTGGTCGGTCTGGGACCACGTCGGCGGTTGGGACGGTCTCGAGTCACGCTTGAGCGAGCATGTGGCGTCGGGAGTGCTCCGCTCCGACGTCGCGCACGCGATGACCCACGTGGGAGGCACCACGAAACCCGGTACTCCGCCTTGGCTGCCCGTCGTGGGTTTTGCGCTGGTGATGAGTTCTTATTGCGTGATCAATCAATCACAAGCCATGCGGATGCTGGCTGCGCGATCGATCTGGGATCTGAGGATGGCCGCGGTGGTGGCGTCGGGAGTGACGGTTGTCGTGATGTGGTTTAACGTGACGCTGGGAGTGATGGGCCGCGCGGTCATGCCCGAGCTGTCGACCGGTGATTTGGTCTTTCCAAAACTGGTCGAGCAGTTTCTGATTCCCCTGGGCGGCGGTCTCACGGGAATCGTGGTGGCCGGCCTGCTGGCCGGCGGGATCTCAACCTATGATTCGGTCGGTTCGGCGCTGGCCTCGGTGTTCACCCGCGATATCTATGCGCGGTTCATCGTACGACGCGCCGATGACCGGCACTACCTGCGCGTCTCGCGTTGCGCCACGTTTGCCGTGATCGCTCTCTCGTTTGTCTATATCCCGTTCCTGAAGCAGGGCATGGTGGCGCTGTACCTGAAACTGGTGGGAGTGGCTGTGATGCCCTTGCTGACCATCTACGTGATGGGTGTGTTGACACCGGTTGCCCGCGCATCGGGAACCGTTGGTCTGCTGGTGGGCATCGCCTGCGGATTGACGCGTTTTGCCGATCCGCTGACCAGACGCTGGTTCGAGTTTGCCTTGCCGGATTGGTGGATCAACATTTGGTGGGGTTATTTGTGGAGTTGCGGAATCACCGCGGTCACGATGGTCGCCGTCAGTATTGTCCGCGGCTGGATCTCGCGTGAGGAACGCGAGCGATTGGCGCAGGGAAGCAGTCTGGTGGCCGAGCAACGCAGTGCTGTGCCGGGGGCGGCGGTGGCAGTCGACCACGCGCCGTCCGTTGATCCTCAGGAGCAGGGCAGCGACTGGTTGGTCGTTTCGCGGCAGATGGTCTCGCAGGCGATTGCCGACGATGGCGTGCCGGAAACCGAGTCCCGGCCGTGGTGGACCGCGCCGGCGCTGTGGACGATTTTGCTGGTGTCGATCGTGTTGCTCTTAAACCTCGTCATATACTGGTAGCTGTCAGCGGAACGCCCATTCGACGCGCGGTGTTCCCGCGACCGATCCTCGACAGATGAATACCATGTTGCAGCCATCCGACATCGAACAACTCCAGACCGACGGTTTTGTCGTCGTTCGCCATTTGCTCGACCTCGACCGCGACATCGATCCCGTGGTTGCGGAGTACGAACAGCTGTTGAGTCGTCTGGCCGGTGATTGGCAGCGGGAGGGCCTGTTGCGTTCCACGTACCATGAGCTGCCGTTTGGCGAACGATTGATGCGCATCGTGGTGGAGGCCGAGCCGGCCTACGACTTGCACTTTGATATCTCGCTGCCGCAGGCCGACATCAGCCCGTCGACGCCGATGCACCATGGACCGGCGGTATTCGGTTTGTTGCGGAGTCCGGGCCTGTTGGACGCGGTGGAGCAGATCATTGGGCCAGAGATTTTTTCGAATCCAGTGCAACACACACGGATCAAGCTGCCGGAACGCATGCTGCCCGATCGCTCGCGGACCGGTTTGACGGCACAGATCGCCTGGCATCAGGACCTGGGAGTGATCACGGACGACGCGGATGAAACCGAGATGCTGACGGTGTGGTTTCCCATCACGCGGGCCACCGTGGACAACGGTTGCCTGGCTGTGATTCCGGGCAGCCATCGCGACGAGTTGAGTCTGCATTGCCGTAGCCGGGACGCGCTGACGTTGAATCAGGTGTGCATTCCGGACTCCCTGGTGTCGAGTCGGAGCGTGCCCTTGCCGATGGAACCTGGCGACGTGTTATTCATGCATCGCAAGACGCAACATTGCGGCTTGCCCAACCGCAGTGACGAGGTGCGCTGGAGTTTTGATCTGCGGTATCAACCGATTGGACAACCAACCGGTCGCCGTTGGTTTCCCGGTTTCGTGGCCCGCAGTCCATCGCATCCGGAAACGGAATTGACCGACGCGGCTCGCTGGGCCGAGTCCTGGCGGGTCGCCCGCCGGGAACTGGCTCATTCCACCGATGTGGCGTTCAATCGCTGGCAACAGGGGGATCCGCGTTGTGCGTGATCCGCTGGCCGTTCGGACCTGACGATCCCGGAATGAACCCTCAAGCGGCCGGGGGGTTGAGTGCGGGGTGGTCGTCCTGCGGCGGCAACGGTCGTGCTGGAAATCGGCGAGGCGCGTTGGTGTTCATTCGCTTGCGGTGTGGCAGTGCGCGCACGAAGTCGAAAGACTCAGCGGATGGACACTGTGCTGGTTTTCGCGGTAGGGAGCCAGTTCGGCGTGACACTGACGGCAGTCGGTGCCACGTTTGAGGACAATCGCGTGGGATTGTTCGAAATGCCAATGGCCGTCACGGTGTTGTTGGACCTGCGCAGCCACGTCGTGGCAATCCGCGCAGCTCATGACCGACGCTGCCTGTGCTGCGGCCGCTGGCGCCAGATGTTTCAGAATCGTGCGCGCCGCGACTCGGCCCGTGACGATACAGGGGCCCAGAAAAGTGCCTTCCAGAGCGGCTTTGCCGTTGATGCCCGCCAACCCTGTCAGCTCGCCCACGGCCAGCAGGCCGGGAATCGTCCGTCCACGCTTGTCGATGACACGGCAGTCGCGATCGATGGCGACACCACCCATGCTCTTGCGCGTCAACGTGTAGGCCTGCATCGCGTAATAGGGAGCGGTATCAATCCGGGGTGAGGCCTCGTTGTTAAACGCCGATTTTCCGGGTCCGAAACGTCCGAAGTCGCGATCGACTCCCGCGTCAACCAAGGCGTTGTAACGTTCCAGTGTGGCCGTCAGATTCTTGGCGGGCAAACCACACAACTGAGCCAATTCCTCAAGTGTCTCCGCCGACTTGACCAACTCCGAATTCTGCAGGATCAGTCGGTCGACCTTGTCGAAGTCCGCCCAATCGGATCCGGACACAACGAAATGGGGTTTGCTGCGTTCATCAAACAGGAACCAGAGCGTCGCCGGCTTTTGGGCCAGCATGGCGGGTGTGACTTCCTTGGCCCAATTGTGCAGGTTGGCGAACCGTTGTCCCTGAGAATTGACAATAATTCCCCACATGTTCGCGGCGCTGAGGCCACGGTCGCTTCCCGGCTGCCGTGGATCGGGGATGCCCGTGAAGTAGTTCCATTGGTGATTCATCTTCACCAAATTGCCGCCCACCGATTGTGCCAGCTTGTGGCCGAGTCCGATCGAGTTGCGGCCGGAACCGGCAAGAATGCGTTCGGGAAAGCGGATATCGTCAGGCCAGAATTCGCGGACCATGTCCAGGTTACTCTGAAAACCGCCCGTGGCCAGTATGACCGCCGCGGCGCGGAAGTCGCGTTCGACAGCGGTTCGCAGATTACGCGTCTTCAGACCCACCACGCGGCCGTCGGCCGTCAATAACTGGTCGGCACGTGTGTTCCACACAAAACGAATTCCCGGCTGTTCCAGGCAGGCCCGATAAATGGGAGTCACCAAACCGATGCCGCGTCCGCTGGGTTGATGGAACCGGTCGACGGTATTGCCCGGAGCCGATTCCACACTCTCAAACTGCACGCCCAGTTCGGTCAACCAATCGTAGATCTCGTGCCGTGAGTTGCGGACGTAGTATGTGACCCAGCCGGCGTCTGCGTCTTCACCCCAGGTCAGAAAGTCATCAATGGCCATCTCGATGTTGTCCTGGATTCCGGCGGACACCTGGGTTGGCGTATCGACGATCGACACGCCACCCTGTGACATCACTGCGTGACCACCGAAGACCGACGACATGTCGATGACCGTGACGCGGGCTCCCGATCGACCCAGGTCGAGAGCCGCGGTCAGACCCGAGATTCCGGCGCCCACGATCAGCACATCGGTGTCAGGCTTCTGCGGACCGGCCGTCTCGGGTAACGCGCCCGTACTCGCGGTGCGCCGGGATTTCCCACTGCTGATTTCGCGCTGGGCTGGGTGAAAATCCGGCACGCCGGTTGACTGCAGCGAGCAGCAGGCCAATACCAGCACGGCCGAGGCGACGATGACAGTTCCTGCCGCAAATCCCGGTGGGCGAAAGTTCATGTGTCCGACCTCAATCGCAGAAGTGGGCTGACCCGGCTGGGCCGCGGGTCTGGAGCGCCACATCCTAACAAGCCGCTGTGCGCAGGGTCACCGACAATCGCTGGGACCGCCGGTTGTTTTCCCCAGACAGTTGCAGACGGAGTGTCAGCCGCCGATGGGGTTCCTCACATCTCCGCCGCCGGACACCCCCTCGCGCCGATGAATCCACCCCGCAATCGCCGGTTGGATCGCGAGATCCCCGATTCCCGGAGCGACCCCATCGCGTTCAGCCCGTTGGTGGTGCCGAGAACTGCATTCCATTTTTCTTGGCAAGACGTGCAAGATCGTCCGGTCCTGTCCGTACCTCACAACAGCTCCGGAAGCTGATTGCTGTTCGTAAACACATCTCAGGCGGTGCAAAGCATCCACCTGACGCAATCTCCGATTGCACGATCCTTCATCCTAAGGAACCAGATATGTACTTGACGTGGACGAAAAAGAACCTGGAAAAAATGGTCGGGCCGGCGCGTCGATCTCAACGGCGTCGTAAGACACGTGACAATCCTACGCTGCCGCAGACTCTGGAATCACGCATGATGCTATCCGCGATGAATGCCGTGGCCGATACCACCGTCGCCGTGGATGTTGTTGAAGGACACCGAGACAGCCATTTGCAGGCCCGCCGGGCACACGCCCGGATCGTCAATGGCGACGAAACGACCGGCTTCGAGGCCGTAGGAATCGTCAACGATGGGTGTACCGGAACACTGATCAGCCCCACGCACGTGCTGACCGCAGCCCACTGCATGGAGTTCATGGGACACACGGATGGGACCTTTGAGGTCAACGGACAAGTCTACAATACCCTGCAGCAAATCGTGCATCCGGATTACAACGGCGGCATTGGCAACGATGATTCGCGCGACATTGCGATCATGGTGTTGGATCGTCCCGTCCAGGGCGTGACACCGTATCAGATCAATCGTGCCGCGCCCGAAGTGGGGCAGCTGCTGACACTGGTCGGCTTTGGTGCCGGTGGTACCGGAGACAGCGGACACAATGGAGACTTTGGCACCAAACGCGTTGGGACCACTCCCATTGACGCGGTCAGCTCCGGATTGATCACGTGGAACTTCGACAACAACGACGAAAGCAATACCGCGCCCGGTGACTCGGGTGGACCGGCCTTCATCCTGGTCGATGGAGAGTACTTGATTGCGGGAATCACTTCCGGTGGTGACCGCGGAGATGCCGCCATCGGTGACCATTCCTTCGATACACGAGTCGATACACTCCAGGATTGGATTGATGCGATTGTGGATGGTGATGATTCGGATCCCGGAGATCCCGGTGATCCTGGTGACCCCG
>Ga0315336_1002863_pt1 | contig 24812 bp, 25 predicted proteins | sample ASW5metaG_FD_204512 | JGI IMG/M metagenome (GOLD analysis project Ga0315336, IMG submission 204512) | Ammonia-oxidizing marine archaeal communities from Monterey Bay, California, United States - ASW #5 | ecosystem: Environmental > Aquatic > Marine > Intertidal zone | place: USA: California... | reverse complement strand
CTCGGGGAGATCCTGCGCCGCTGTCTGCGCGTCCACCCGGCGAATCGGTGGGGTTCCACGGTGGAGCTGCGGGACGAGATGTTGCGCTGTCAGGCGACAGCGGCGGGTGCGGCGCTTTCGGAACTCCTCGGTGCCCCCGGTCGTGCGCCGACCATGCACTTCGTCCCGCGAACCGACCTCGGCGCCACCAACGTGGGCGTCGAATTGGACGCGTTCTTCGGGCGTGGCAAGGAGGTCACGGCCCTCCGCGAGCGCTTCGCGTCGGGACAGCGACTGGTCACGCTGAAGGGGTTGGGAGGCTCCGGCAAGACCCGCCTGTCCCGTGAATTCGGCCGCGATGTCGGAACGGAGTGGCCGGGAGGCGTCTGGTTCTGTGATCTGACTGCGGCGAACGATCGTTCCGGCGTTCACCTGGCAGTCGGTGCGGCACTGGGGGTCGCACTGGTCGGGACGGAGCAGGATATCGAAGATCGCGTCCGCAACGCGATTGTCGGTCGCGGCCGCGTGCTGTTGATCCTCGACAATTTCGAGCGCGTGGTCTCAGAGGCCCCCCAAACCGTTGGGGTCTGGCTCCGCGAGGCGCCCGAGGCCGGCTTCCTGGTCACCAGTCGTCGCACCCTCGACTTGCGCGGAGAGGTCGTTCACGAGTTGGACACGCTCTCGGTGGACGATGGCGTGGCGCTTTTCCGCGATCGCGCCTCTCAGGCTGTGGGCGATGGAGACGTCATTCGCGAGATCGTCGAGCGCCTCGAGTGCTTGCCGCTCGCTATCGAGCTCGCCGCCGCCCGCATCGGAATGTTGTCCCCGACCCAGCTGGCAGCTCGGCTGAATCAGCGCTTTCGCGTGTTGGCTGGAGGGGGCGCCAATCGGCCGCGCCGACACCAGACGATGCGAGCGACCGTGGATTGGTCCTGGCAGCTCCTGAAACCGTGGGAGCAGCGTGCGCTCTCGCAGCTGGCCCTGTTCACGGGTGGCTTCTTCGTGGAGGCTGCAGAGGCGGTACTCGACCTGTCGGAGTGGCCCCATGCTCCGTGGGAGGTCGACGTCATAGCCTCGCTGTTGGACCGGTCGCTCCTGGTGACGCGCAATCACCGCGGCGAGCCCCGCTTCTCGATGTTGGAGACGGTGCGCGAGTTCGCTCTGGAACAGGCTGGAGATGCAGTCTCGATTCGTCGAAGATTCTATGCGTATTTCGAGCATTTTGGTGAGCCCGGTGGGGGAGGCCCCCGCTCCGGGCCCGGCTGGCGAGCCCGGATGGAACCCGACGTTCCCAACCTCGTGTTGGCCCTCGACTGGGCACAGGCGGATGCCGATGCGACCGCTGCTGCACGGACCGCGCTGGCAATGGCAATGGCGGTTGAGCGACGGGGGCCGCACCACGTGACTCGAAGGCTCCTCGAGCGCACCCTCCAGCTCTCCGGGCTTCCGGATGTCGAGCACGCTGCACTCCAGCGCTACCTGGGCAAGGTGCAGCGCTCGATGGGTGACGTCGAGGCCGCCGGAGCGTGCTTTGCGCGTTCGAGGGAGATTGCCGAGAGGGTGGGCGACAGGGCGGGCGTGGCGAGGGCTGTGTACGAGCTGGCCCTGCAGGCCCGCCAACGGGGGGACTATGCGACGTGCTTGACCCTCCTCCAAGACTCCATCGCGCTGCTGGAACGGCTCGGGGACGAGTGGGGGCTGGCCAGTGCGCTCGCGTTGATGGGAGGATTGAAGTGGCTGATGGGCGACACGAGCGCCACTGCGGAGATCCTTACGAGGGCTCTCGGGGTCGCTGAGCGGTCCAAGAACCTCGATGTGCAGGCCTACCTGCATATTCCCCTGGGCATGTCACTCGAAACCGACGGGCGTCCGGAGGAGGCCCTTCGACACTACCGGGCCGCCATCGACGAAGCCCGCGCTCTCGGGAGTCGAGACACTCAGATCAGCGCGCTCACCAACCTCGGCGTTACGCTGGGCCGTCAGGGTCAGTGGGAGCAAGGCCGTGCCCGGCTACGCGAGTCGATCGCCCTCAGCAGCAAGCTGGGAGAGCGCCGATCCGAGGGCTTTGCGTTGGGAAACCTCGCCAGTTCCTTCCTCAAGACCGACGAGCTCTCAGAGGCCCGGGAGACCTATCTGCGCGCAGCGGCGCTCGTAGGGGAGGTCGACAGACTCGGCCAGTTGACTTTTGTGGGGGGGGCAGCCATCGCCCTCGGGATGCAGCCAGGTGGCCTGGAAGAGGCGCGACCGGAGCTGGAGGAGACGGTTCGTGCTCTCGAGGAGATGGGTGCCGACGGACAGCTCGGCAGCTTCTATGCGGCCTGGGCTGGCGCCGAGCATCGCGCGGGGAACCTCGAACGACGCGACGAACTCCTGGCCCTGGCCGAGGGGATAGCGGATGCGCGAAACGAGCCCCCCACCTCCCTGTTGCGGAGACGCATCGCCTCGGTACGCTGAAGTCATCGGACGCCCCTCCAACGAGTGCCCAGGGTGCGCTCGAGGAGTCGGCGCGCTTCGTCGGGACGCAAGAACCACGGATAGAGGGCCAGGGTCAACCACGAGAACAGACCGAGCTCGAGCGTGAGGAACAACCCGAGATGCAGGCATGCGCCCACACCCAACATGAGGGGTCGCAGGTCGTAGCGTCCCAGGGTGCTCCGCAACCAACCCCCGCTCGCAGCGGGGCGTCGCAGGTACTGATTCCACGGCAACAGGAAGAACAGGGTCTCCCACCAGCCGACCATCCAGGTGGCGATCTGCGTGAGCGGGTAGACCGAGGCGGACCAGGCCCCGTTCCAGCGGGCGAAGCTCTGGTCGTTCAGGACGTAGTAGACCGCGCTGTACCCGCCCCAGAGGGTCCAGGTGGAGCCGATCTTGACGATGCCCGTCTTCACGTAGAGCAGGGTCAGCTGGGCGATCACCAGACGCCGCGGCCAGCTGGGAACGCTCTCCTGGCCGCCGGATCTGAGGGCGTCCACACTCCAGCTCGAACCCAGGGGCGCCAACACCATCAGGAAGCTGAACACGCCGACGAGTGTGTCTCCGCCATAGGCCCAGATGCCGAGGCGTTGGTGGAGAGCCATGTGGATGATCATCAGCGCGAACGCCATGAACCGGGTGAAGGCTCCCGCGGTCAGACCGATGGCCGCGACCAGGTTGGCGCCAATGACAACGGACACCGTGAGCGCAGTGGGCTCGAACCAGTGGAACAGGCTCCACCAAGGAGGCGGGTGGTGTGGCCACACGCCGCCTTCCGCGGGCAGGGCATAGAGCTCGAAGACCCCCGGAGAGGCGATCTGATGGCCCACGTTGAGGAGGACCACCAGGCCCCAGACGATCCGTGCGACCGCATACACATCCGGGTCCTCTCGCTCCCGCCAGAAGTCCACATACCGATCCCAGCGGGTCACGGCGCCTGCCACGTGAACGCCAACACGGTCTGCTCGGGTTTGCTCGTCGCTCCGGCCTTTACATCGGCCGCGGGCAGCGTGTGGAACGCCGCGTAGGACAGGCGCACCTCGGCGGCCGGTCGGTCGGGGTTCAGCGCATTCCACTCCCTGGCGAAGTGGGCGGCGTACAGCGCCCGCATGGCCCGGAGTCCCTTGAGGCTGAGCGTGCGCTGGACCTTTCGGTGTCGATACGCCACGGGGGTGCCGTCCCACCGCCCGTCCTGCACGGCGACGAACGCGGTCTCACCTTGCGGTCGCACCTCGACCCTCATCACCCGCGGGTGCTGGTTGGCGTTGCCTCCGAACATGTTCCAGTCCTGCACGCTGCCGATGGGCGCCAGATAGACCTCTGTCACCCAGGCCACGTCGTTCATCCGCGTCGCATAGGAGCGAACCCACTCGATGAGGTCGAGGCGGAGCTCCTCCCGCGTTCCGTCGTAGAGCGGCGTTCCGTGCACACCGTCAACCACCCGGTCCACCTCCTGCGCAACCTCGGGGATCTCGAAGACGGCGTCGCGGGTGGCGGGTGGCGCCGGAATCAGATGAACCACGACCATCGCCAGGTGAAACGTCACAAACAGCGCGATGAGGTGGTCGGCCCAGGAGCGGGATCCGTTCACCGGGAGAACAGCTCCTCGAGAAGCGCCCGTTCGAGCACACATTCGCCGGGGAAGGCGTGCTTTCGGGGACGCAGTGGCTCGGGTAGGTCGTCCATGGTTCCGGCGGTCAACAGGTTCGGGAAGAACGCGAGCGGCGTCTTGCCCTGGGGCCGCCACCCCGGTGGCAGGCGGTTCAGGACCCGCGTGCCACAGGTGCCGCAGAAGGCGCGGTTGATGCGCCCTCCCTCGCGGGTGAAGTCCCGCAGGAGCTCCGCGCCTGACGTGATCGTGAACTGTGCCTCGTCGATGCACGCCACCTGGTACATCGGCGCGGCGTGGGACCGCCGACAGTCGTCACAGTGGCAATACGCGGTGAAGAACGGCTGGTCTCCCGCAGGCATGTCGACGGAGAACCGGACGCCCCCACAGAAGCAGTGGCCCTCGACGTGGATTTCTTCGGATGTGCTCATGGGTTGACCCTATCGCGGCCACCTCCAGTGCTTCATGCTCGGCCTCATTCCAACGACTGGTATTGTTCCCGATGAGGTGTTTTCGTGTCGAAGAGCCATCGTCGTTTCGCCAATTACTTCATCGCGCCCCGCGCCCAATTCATCTTCTCCGCGCAGATGGTCGTAGGTGCACTCGCGCTCGCCGAACTGCAGATCGTGGTGATGGGAATTCCCGGCGCCGATGGGTCTTTTTTTTGGGCAAAGCTGGTGCTGGCGCTCTCCATTGTCGCGATCGTGCTGTACACCCTCGTGGTGTCTCATCGCGTCTTCGGCCCGGTGCACGCGATGGAGGTCTACGCCGATAAGTTGCTCGCCGGCGAGGCCGACGGCCCTCTGACGCTCCGCAAGGGCGACTATTTCACCGACCTGGCCGCGCGACTTTCGAAGATCCAGGAGAAACTCGCAGAGCAGGAAGAATCAGCAGCGTCCAACATGTCGGAAGCGAGCTGATCAACGCAGTCCGGGCTCCCGGTGAGGGAATGCCAATTCAGGTTTGACGTTGATTGGCGCTCGCTGTGCCAATTAGGACGGTGCCAATTGGCTAGAGTGGGCGTTGGAGCGTGTTGGCGCCGTCGGCACGGGTCTTGCTTAAGTGACAGACATGCGACGCCGCCCCCTCATCGTCAGATTGACTGCCCACGAAAGGGATGTCTTCATGCAGGCCTGTCCGGTGCCCGGATGCAAGAGCGTGGCCGTGTGTGTGATGGACCACTCGGGGAACATCTTCGGAAACTGTCGCGGCTGCCAGTGGGTCGGGAGCTTCCCCGACAGCCAGGATGTGACCCACACGAAGTGACGCGTGGACAAGGTCCTCGGCGAGCGAGTACCGTTCGGGCGTGGGGGTGGCGAATGAGCAGTAGAGCGGTTTTGGTGTCCATGGCGGCCGTGTTGATGGTGGCGCTGGCCGGTTGCGGCGGCGACGGCGATGCAGGCGACGAGTCGGACTCGGACTCCGACAGCGACAGCACGACTCCGGCGGGCACCAGCGCATGTCCGCTCTTCGATGGCACGGCGTGCGAGGGTTTTCTCGATGGGTGCTACGCGCCCGATCTGATGGGCGAATGTGCCGATGGCGGCCTGGAGCTGACCTGGACGGACGGCCACAAGATCCAGCGCACGGGTGCGAATGCGGGGTTCTATGGCCCCAGTGACGCGATTCCATGCATCACCCTGGACTTCGACATGGCGACCTTCACGTCGACGATGACCAATGTGGCGACGGGCGAGACGCTGCTCAATCAGGATCTGGGCGACGGAACCATTTTGATCACGTGCAACGACGGGTCGGAGCTCACGTTCTCGGTGGCGGAGCTCGAGGAGGACAACGTCTGCAAGGGCGTGTCCTGCGGATGAGCGCGAAATGGGGACCTCGGGAGTGATGCCTCGCGGGGCACCAACCCAATTTCGAGGGACTCCCCATGCGTTTCGCAATCATCGCCATCCTCATTCCCCAATGCCCCTTTATCCCCGGAGAGGGCGACACCGGATTCACCGACACTGCTGGCGCGGACACCGTCAGCGACGACACAGACACTACACTCGGCGGTGGTGACACCGACGCCGATACCGATACCGATCTTCCAACTCTGCCGCTGCAATTCAAGAAGTTGACCTATGGCGCCAGGTTCGGAACCGACGGTACCGGAATCGTGTCCCCCGCGAGCTATCTCTATGTATCCGTGCCCTCAGAGGTGAATTTGTACCTGGGTTACGACACGTGGACGGGTGACACGGCGCACGCCGATTGTGTCGTCAGTTATCCACTGGATGGCCTCACCATCGACAACGCGAGCAAGCCGGGCTTTCACCAGCTGACGCCTACGGGCGCCACGGACAACTGCGGCGGAGAGGGGCTCACCTGGGCCAGCTCGTTTGTGACCGGCGTTTTGGTGTCCGTCACCGAGACGCCCGAGGCGGCTACGGTGACGGAGGTCGCAGACCATAATGGAAACACCACGCACCTGATGGGTGCGGAGATCGAACTGCTTGGGGGCCATTTCTCTGCCGCCCAATCTGCGGGCTGGATCTTCGAGACGGACGCGGCCGGCGAAATCAACGCCGATATTGTCTACGTCGACCCTTCGATCGCCTTCGGCAACACAAACCTGGATCAGGGGTTCTACAGCATTTTGGCGATGTACATGTGGTCCTGGCAGTAGCGGACACGACATCGGGAATGCGATCAGACCGCGATCAGTTTCGGGTCATTGCCAATGGTGATCCATACGGCGCTCCCACTCACCGGGAGTCGTCATGATTCGAACCTTCAATGCAGTCCTCCTCCTCGCCCTCACTGGATGCGGAGGACTGCCCGATGTTCAACCCGCACCCGCTGATGACGTCGTCGACACGACCGATCCCGGGGAGCTCACCACGGATCCCACCGATTCCACGGATCCCACCGACCCGGGAGAGACCGCGCCGCCCGAGGTGGACCCCCTCACCACCGATGACGACGGCGACGGCTTCTCCGAGAACGAAGGGGACTGCGACGACCTGAATCCCGACGCGTATCCAGACGCCGAGGAGGTCTGCGATCAGTTCGACAACAACTGCGATGGCGAAGTGGACGAGGGCGAGTTCCCCCAGGCGGGAGTCGGCTGGTACGACGACACCGGGGATGGCATGCCCGATGTCGCGTTCAGCTATCGATACGACCTTGAGGACAACCTGGTCCGCACCACCTTCGACGTCGATAACGACGGCAACCCCGAGTACTCGGAGACCAACACCTGGGACGCCGATGGCAACATCCTCACCCAGGTCATCGACGACAATGGAGACGGGATTGTCGATGAGTCGGTGGACCTGACCTACGACGCTGACGGCAACCGCCTCACCTATTTCTACGACATGACCGGAAACGGCCTCTACGACGAGTCGTGGTGGTACGCCTACGACGTCGACGGGCACCTGATCCACACCGAGACCGACAACACCGGCGACGGGGTGGTCGACGCCGAATACGACTACACGATCGACGCCGACGGCAACAACACCCGCATCGAGGGAGATCTGGACATGGACGGGGTGGTCGACGAGGTCATCGACAAGACCTGGGACGCGGACGGAAACCAGCTCGAGTACTGGCGAGACGAGGACAACGATGGCGTCTGGGACTACGTCTCGTACCGGACCTGGGACGCCGACGGCAACCTGGCCCTCTACGAGCGCGACACCGAGCTCGACGGCGTGATCGACTTCGTTGTGGCCTTCACCTACGACGTCGACGGCAACATCCTCGACAGCCGCGAAGACTGGGACGGCAACGGCGTCGACGACTACCTGTACTGGTACACCTGGGACGCCGACGGGCACTGGCTCACGTACGAGTCCGACGAGAACGGCGATGGGTTCATCGACACCCACTGGGAGCGGACATTCGTCTGTTGGGCCTGACTCCTGATACAAGATGAGGCATGTCCGGATCTGAAATGGCCAAGGCGCACCTGCGCCGACTCGTCGTCTACGGCGTGACCCTCGCCGCGGTGTCAGGTGTTGGATCGGTCCTTTCGACTGTCCTCGCCCTCCGCGTCGCGCACGTGGTGCACCTGGTTGTGGCGCTGGGCTTTCTGATGTGTGCTCGCTGGATCAGCGCGGGCGATGCGCGTGGAGCGGTGTGGACGCGGCGGCTCTCTGTGGCCCTGCTGCTCGAGCTCATACTGGGGACCACGGCGGTTTGGCTCTTGCTGGGTGGTACCCTCTTCGCGAGCGGAGCCGGCATGGGCCTCGCTCAGATCAACGCCGGAATGACGCTGCTGTTGGTGACCGGCTACGCTGTCAGTGTTGGCCTCTATCCTGCGCTTTTCTTGCGTGAGCACCGTCGCTCCAGCCCCTGATGTGTTCGCTCGGTCCTCGAAGAGGCTGACCGGATTCCTGCAATGCAGGTGAACTCCCATGCGTATTCACAGAAACACATGACGGGAGTTCAAATGTTGAGGTTGCTCAGTGTTCTGACGTTGGGAATGGTCGAGTTCGTGGTGGTTCGCCAGGGCGAAGTGCGCATCATCGAGCGCCGCGGAAAGTTCACGCGTGTCGCTGAGCCTGGGATCCACATGCTGCTCCCCATGGGCGGATACGGCGACACGCTGGGCAAATTCCGGATCAGTCATTTCGCCAAGGATCAGTTCGGCCGCAGCGCGGTGCAGCCCCGCAACAACGTGTCGATCATCTCGATGCGCATGCAGGTCGACGACTACCCCAAGGAGTCGGTGATCACGCGGGACAACGCCACCGTCAATATCGACGCGGTCGTCTACTACCGGATCTTCGACGCCAACAAGGCCGTCTACGAGGTCCAGGACTACGTCGCAGCACTCCAGAAGCTGGTCCAGTCAGCGCTCCGTGACGAGTGCGGCAAGTTCGAACTCGATCAGCTGCTGGTCAGCCGTGACACCATCAACCAGGCCCTGAAACTGAGCCTCGACGAGGCCACCGACCCGTGGGGAATCAAGGTCGATCGGGTGGAGATCAAAGACATCGATCTCGGTGAGTTCGGCGCCATTCTCGCCGAGCAGCGGGCCGCAGAGACCAAGCGGCGCACCGACATCACCGAGGCCGAGGGACACAAGCGGGCCGCCATCCTCAAGGCCGAGGGCGAACAGGAGGCCGCGGTCCTTCGAGCCAGGGGCGAATCCGAGGCACTCCTGCTCCGTGCCGAGGCGCAGAAGAAGGCCGCCATCTTCGAGGCCGAAGCCGCCGCCACCGGACTGTTGAAGATGCGCCAGGCCGAGGCGGACGGCTATTCGTTATTGCGGCCAGTCTTCGATGGATCCTCGGCTGGGGAGAACCTCATGCAGGTCCTGCAGCTGAACAAGGCCGCCGACATCAGTGCCCAGATGGCGAACGGCAAGGCCACAAAGGTGTACCTGCCCACCGACGTGAGCAGTTTGTTCGGGCTCGCTGACGAGCTCGTGAAGGCCGCCTCCTAGCGGGCCTTCTAGCGCAACATGTCGGCGATGAAGGTGCCGTTTTCCCGGTCGAAGTACACGTGTAGAACGTCGTGGATGGGGACCTCGATGCCCTTCGCTCGGAACGGTGCGGCGTTGAGCTTCACAACCAACTCGAAGCGATCGGGCTGGGAGTTCATCGCTGCGATCTCATAGCCACCGAATGGTGTCGGGAATCCGCCGATCTGGCTGTGAGAGCCGTTGTTTCCGGTCAATTCAGAAACCAGGCGGTCGATCTTCATCCCCCTCTGGGGCATCAACCTGCCTCCGCGTGCCGGACTCGAGCCAGATCGTGTAGGTGTTGCTGTCTCCGGGATCGATGTATCCGTCGGCCGTGTTCAGGAAGATCGAGAGCCACCGCTCGGTGCCTGGACTCCAGGCGTCGGCTGTCACCGTGGCGATGCGAAGGCGTCAATTGTTGCCGCGAGGGTACGTCGCGAAGACACACTCCGGGCAACAGTCGGGTGGAAACACCGAGGTTCGACGCCACTCGATGACGCCGTCGGTGCCGCGGTCCTTTTCCTCGGTGAGTACGTTGCCGTGGCCGTCGTAGGTGTATGTGTGCCTGGCCTCGACGGTGCCGTTGCCATCGCTGTCGCTGCTTCTCGTCAGCAGGTTTCCCACGGCGTCGTAGGTGAACGTCGTGCGAATGTTCGCATGGCCATCGGGCGCGTTCCCCTGACTCGACAGCACATTGCCATCCGGGTCGTAGGTCGTGACCCAGGCTGCGCTCCCGGTGCCGTCCGGTTGCCGGTCGCCCCCGCAATAGACCACGTCGGCCTCGCGCGTGCAGGTCATGCCCTTGTCGATCGTTCCGTTCCGATCGTAGTCGTGATCACTGGCGACCAGAAAGTTGGCGTCGTCGTACATGAACGCGCTCCGCCTCTCGAAAGTGCCGTCGGCACCCCGGTCGACGTCGGTTGTGAGCCGGTTGCCTCTCCGGTCGTAGGTGTTGGTGGTGCGATTGTCTACGTCGCCATCGGCGTCGTTGTCCGACACGATGGATAGGACATTGCCATCGCTGTCGTAGATGGAGAGGTCGACGGCGTCCACAGTGCCGTCCAGGTTGTCGTCGGTCTCACAGGTCAATTGCCGTTCAGCTGCTTGGTACACGCAGGTCGCCTGGCTCTCCGTGGTGCCGTCTGCGAAGTGGTCGTAGTGGTGGATCGATCGGACACAGGCGTCATCGGCAATCACCGCAGACATCGGCAGAATGGCGTACGCCAACACCAGCGCTGCGAGTGTGAGAAGGGCGGTGATGGCCGAGCGGCGCATGAAGTTCCAGATTCGTCGTGAGCGTCAGACCAAGCTTTTCATTGCCCCTGCTCCCCAGAGAAGGCGACGGTGACGTTGCACTGCCCGTCGACGAAGCTCTTCGTGCTGCCCCACTCGTTCTCGACGCAGCTCATGAAGTCGGCGTCGTCGGCGTTGCCGACGGCTTTCAGCTGGTCGTTGATCGAACTGAGGGAGAAGTCGAGGGCCACGTCGATGTGGGAGGGGACTTTGTCGGCGGTGTACCCACGCCTTCCGCCGACATCACATGCGCTCCGAACCCGCTGGGTGAAGTACGCGAGGGGCTGGACCAGTTTCTCGAGGGGAAACCAGGAGTCTTCGATGATGAAGCACTGGACTTCTTCGATGTGCAGCTCGGGGACCGAGAACCAATGGCGAAAGCGGACGCGGTTGGCGCCCTCCATCCGGCGAACCGAAGCGACGCGTACGCAGGCGCCTTCATCTCCCGCCTCACAGAGGGCCTTCAACTGGCCAAAGGCCTCATCCCGCTGCTGCCAGGTCGGTTGGTCCCCGGAGTCGCTCCTATGGGGTGTCGGGCCATAGAAGACGGCCGCGGCTTCGGCGCACGCCTCGGTACATGGCGGCATTGTGGATGAGATTTCCGGGGGAGGTGGCGTCTCCGCCGCAGGAGTCACAGGTGCTGACTTCGCGGGCTCGGCTGCAGGTGCGGGTGGAGGCGCCGGGGCATCGGGGACCGGCGTCGTCTTTGCGCAGGCGATCGCGAAGAGGAACAGGCTGTAGCGCACGGGTACTCCGGGTCAGTCCGGACTCTAGCAGCGCCTTGCTACTTCTTGCCCTTGCCGCCCTTGCCCTTGTCCTTGTCTGGCTTCGGCTTCGGCTTCGGCTTCGGCTTCGGCTTCGGCTTCGGTTCGGGCTTGGGATCGGGCTTGGGATCGGGCTTGGGATCGGGCTTCGGTCTTGGGGAGGGCCCGGGCCTCGGCGAAGGCGAAGGCGACGGCCGCGGCGACCGCTCGGCGCGGTCGTCACCGTCTCCGAATCCAGGGAGATCCGGGGTTGCGCCGGTCTGTGTTCCGACGGCCAGGGCGATGGCGACCACGAGAATCAGGCCGCCGACGACGGCTAGAAGAAACGCGATGCCTCCCCCCGCGCCGGCCAACATCGCGACGCGTCCGAACCCACCGCCGCCCCTCTTCCGGACCGGCACCTCCTTCTGCCCGCCGATCACCGCCAGCAGCTCCTCACAGGAGGCCAATCGGTCTTCCGCGTCGGTCTCCAGGGCGCCGCGAATCGCAGCCGCTATTTCCGGTGGAACCGAAGGATCGGGTGGTTCGTACTCGCCGTGCACGATGTTGGCGAAGATGTCCATCACGGCGTCGCCGGGGAAGGCGTGCCGGCCCACGTACATCTCGTAGAGGATGCAGCCCAGGGCGAAGACATCGGCGCGGGCGTCCACGCTCTTCGCGTCGCGGATCTGCTCTGGCGCCATGTAGTGGGGCGTTCCCATGGGGATGCCGGTCTTGGTGGAGTCGGTCCCCGGGTCGGCCTCCAACAGCTTCGCGAGCCCGAAGTCGGCGACCTTGGCGAATGGCTTGCCCCCGGAGTCGGTGATCATCACGTTCGATGGCTTCAGATCGCGGTGGACCATGCCCTTGCTGTGGGCGAAGCCGACGGCTTCGATGATCTGTCTCGCCAGGGGTCGGAGCACGTCGTCCGAGCCCTCTGGATTCTGGTAGAGCCACTCGTCGAGAGAGGGCCCTTCGATGTACTCCATGACCAGGCACGGGTGTTCGTCCAGCTTCACCACATCGGACACGGAGACGATGTGGGGGTGGCGCAGGCCCGCTTGCAGGCGTCCCTCTCGCAGGAGTCGCTCTGCGAGCTTGGGTTTGGCGGCGATGATCACCTTCAGCGCGTGCTCGGATCCGAGCTCCTGGTGCTGGACCCGGTAGACCCGGGCCATGCCGCCCTCGCCGAGGATGCCGATCACCTGGTAGCGATCGATGAAGGTGCCGAGCTGGACGGAGGTGCTCACGAGGCCAGCATAGGCCCCTAGATCGATTCGGTCGTCAGAACCATCGCCATCAGACACATCTCGTCGCTGGTGCTCCAGCCGGGGAGGGTCTCGTCGTCCTGGTCGCTGGTGTCCCAGGTGCAGGTCACTTTGACGCGGTCGTCCATGGTCAGGGTCACCGGCGTCTCGTAGAAGTACACCAGCTGCCAATTGAGGTCCCAAGCCAGAACCTCGGCACCGCATTCGTCGGCTCCCACGTCGCGGATGAACGTCAGCTCCATCTCGGTTCCCAGCGCCTTCATGTGGGGCGCCACGCCGTGCACAGTCACCGACTCGACGCCCGCCAGGTCGGACAGGCGAGCGCGGATCAGCAGCTCGGTCATCGACAACTCCCAGGTGAACGAGGTGGCCTCCTCGCCGGGTGGGAGAGACGCGTTGTCGGGGAAGTCGTAGATCGACTCCAGGAAGGGATCCGGCAACGAGATGAGGGCCTCGGCGTCGACCTGGTCCTCGAACTTCAGGTGGACCTCGGTGGAGTCCGAGGCCCCGACATTCTGCGGATCCGAGAGATCGTAATGGACCTGAATGACCATGACGTCACCGGCTTCGAGGCGGACCCCAATCCCCTCCGGGAACGCGACGCCGCCCTGACCGGGGGCCCAGGTCACCGCGATGGTCCGCTCGACGACCTGGCCACCCGCACCGACCAGACAGTCCCAGCCGACGCGGCCGTCGGCCCCCTCCATCGACACCATCTCCTGCGCGTTGGTGCTGCTTCCCGAGCGGTTGGCCGCAAGCGGATCGACGGGCAGGCCGAGCACATGGCGCACGATGGCCCCGTTGCCGGGCACGACCTCGAAGCCCGAGATGAACACGTCCTCGTCTGTGGGGTTTTCCCAGGCGAAGCACCGGTATTCGTCGGTCATGGCATAGAGGCTGCCCTCGCTCTCCGGCACGAAGACGGGCGTCTGGAAGGTCGCGTCCCGGCGATCGAGTTGCCGCAACGGCGCCGGCGTGAGGTCTGCGCCGTCCGCGCCCTCCGGCGTGCCCGCATCGACCCAGTCCGAGATCGTCTGGATTTCCTCGTCAGACAGTGTCTGGGAATCGGCGAACTCCTGGCAGGTTCCGTCGTCGGTCACCAGCCAGGGGGGCATGGTTCGGGCGATGACGTGCTCCTGGATCGCGTCGGCCCAGGGGATCGTGCCCGCGTAGGTCTTCATGCCGAAGGTGCCGATTCCTTCGTCCTGATGGCAGGTCGTGCAGCGCGCCTCGAAGATCGGCGCCACATCCCGCCAGGTGGGGCCTTCCTGTCCGCTGTCGATGGAGGTGGTGTCGCTGTCGGCGCTGTCTCCGCTGTTGGCGACCTTGCCGTCGCCCCCTTTGCCACAGGCGAACAGGAATGCCATGAGCCACGCCGATCGCATCAGCCGGGCCTGGCGAACGCCGTCCGAGCGTCCTCGCATGCGTCGCGAACGATGCAGCCCTCGATGTGGTCATTGACCAGACCCATGGCCTGCATGAAGGCGTAGGCCGTCGTCGGGCCGAAGAACTTCCAGCCGAGTTTCTTCAGGTCCTTGGCCAGCTTCTTCGAGTCCTCGGTCTTCGAGGTGCTCCGGAGGTCGGCGTGGGTGAACCGGTCGGGGCGGCGCTCGGGCGGGGGCTCGTAACGCCAGAGCAGCGCGCCCAGAGATCCGTGTTCCTCGACTGCCTCGCAGGCCCTCTGGGCGTTGTTGATGGTCGCCTCGATCTTGCCGCGATGGCGGATGATCCGCGCGTCCTTCAGGAGTCGCTGCACGTCGGCATCGCCGAACTTCGCCACCTTCTCGAAGTCGAAGTCGAGGAACACCTCGCGAAAGGCAGGGCGCTTGTTGAAGATCGTGCGCCAGGACAGGCCCGACTGGAATCCCTCCAGGCAGACCTTCTCGAACAGTTTGTGCTCGTCGTGGACGGGGAAACCCCACTCGGTGTCGTGGTAATGGTCGAACTCGGGTGCGCTCGCGGCCCAGAAGCATCGGGGTTTCCCATCGGCGCCGCGGATCAGGCCTTCGGGGAGCTCGGAGTTGGAATTCGTCATGGGCGCAGCATACCCTTCCGGCGGAGGAGAGAACATGGCCCCCACACGACTGACCGACGCGGAGATAGCCGAGAAGCTGGGCGCCCTCGAGGGCTGGGCCATCGTCGACGGCAAGCTCCACAGAACCTATGAGTTTACGAACTTCGAGGCCGCTTTTGGCTTTATGTCGACTGTGGCCCCGCTGTGCGAGGCCATCAACCACCACCCCGAGTGGTTCAACGTCTACAACCGGGTCACCATCGACCTGACGACCCACGACGTCGGCGGGCTCTCCAATACGGACTTCATGCTGGCCGGCCTGTTCAACCAGACGGTAGCCATGGAGGCGGAGGCGCCGGCGTTCGCGTTCAAGGAGGCGGCACCCGTCTACCCGGTCGACGACGTCGAGGCGGCGGTGGAGTGGTACGCCCGGGTGTTCGGATTCGAGCTCGTGCACCTGCACACGCCCGATGACGAGCCCTCGTCATACGCGCTCATCGGACAGCGGGATGTCACCTTGCACCTGGTTTTGCGAGGCTCTCTCCTCACGGGCTTGTCCGGTAGCTTTACCCACTCGGGCCCGATCGATGCGCAGCTGACGGTCACGGGTCTCGATGCCCTGTACGAGCGGGTCGTCGCCGCAGGGGTGGAGCTTTTCCAGGAGCCTTGTGAGCAGCCGTGGGGGTCGCGGGACTTCGTGTTGCTGGATCCCTATGGGAACAAGGTGTGGCTGTCCGAGGGCTGACGGGCAGGCGGGCGTGGCGTTCTTCACGCAGATGGCGCAGATATGCGCGGAAAGCGCAGAAATCGCAGAAACGCAACATGGGAGGAGAGATTCGACGGCGGAGGCCCGTGTCGACGAGGGCGGAAGCGCGCTGGATGGTTGAGGCGCACCGTTTCCCACCGCAAAGGTACACAAAGGTACGCAAAGCCGGGAGCGGGACCGACCGGGGGCCAACCGGAAGGAGCTGTCGAACGCGCCACCAGGCGGCTCGACCCTTTGTGGTGAAAACGGAGCCCCGATCAGCGACAGAGGCCCTTGCTCGTTTGCGGCCCCGCGGGGGGTCGATTGCGGGCAGTACTGCTGGCGAGTTGCTTCCGCGTCCGCGAGCTTCAGCGAACTCCCGGTGAAACAGGACGCCTCGACAGCTCCTTCCCAAACGCCTTCGTCATCTCGCGCCCGACTCTGTGGCCCTCCGTGCGCTCAGTGGTGAAAGTCGCGTCCGGCCGCTCGGGCAGGCGGGCGTGGCCGCGACGGGATGGGGATCGGAACGTTCAATTCTTCTCCAAGAATCGCTGGCTGCCCTCGGCTGGGACGGCAATGATGACGGCACCTCGATGTCCACTATGAACGCTCCTTCAGGTGTTGGGCAGGCTGACATGGCCGCCCTCACCAGCGCACCGTCTTGGCAAGTCTCCTGCCTGAAGATGCAGCTCTGCGTCAGCGTTTTCCTATTCCCCGTCTTGGCGTATGCAGACTCGCCCGTATCTCTGCTGGCCCGGGTCACTCCCAAACGGGGGCCGCCTACATCTACCTGGGCGGTGCGGGTGGAATAGATGAGCACACCGAGACGAAAATCGAACCGCCCCTGAATTCGCCGGCGCAGGAGTTCGGCTACGCGATGGCCGCAGGCGACGTGGACGGGGACGGTTTCGACGACCTGTTCATCGGCGCACCGCGTTCTACTTTTGGATCTGGGCGTTTCGCCGGAGGGGTCTTCGTGTACTTCGGAGGCGCCGATGGAATCGATGTGAATGCGAGGCCAATCGGGCTTGTACCGCCCGACATACAGCGCCAGGACGTGTTCGGGGCTGCCGTCGGTGGGGGTGACGACCTGAACGGCGACGGGCTCGAGGACATCGTGGTAGGGGTGCCTGGCGACGATGATTGGGATGCTGGGGAAGACGACGTCGGTGCGGTGTGGGTGGCTGGATGGTCACCCGACAAAGGGTGCGGCTGCGTTACTCAAGGCCCCGGGGGCAGTTTGGCTTGGGCGGCGGTCTTCTTGGCTTTCGCTGTGCGGCGTTCCTCCGGTTGAGGGCCAGACCCTCTGCGAATCTCCGCGCATCTCTGGGGTGAAAACTGGCGTATTGACCTTCGGCCGCGGTCGGCAACCCACACGGCCCAACAAAGGCGCGCCGCACCGCTCGACCTGACGCCAATGCGGTCGCGATACATGTGTGGAGAAGGAGTTCGCCCGATGCCCTGGCGTGCCATCACCCCCGCGCTCGTCTTGCTGGTTGCCGGATGCGGCGAGCGGTACACCTTGTCGGACGTTCCCATCGAGGGCGGAACCCCCTCCCAGCGCCAGACGGTGTCCGAAGAGCTCGAGCGCTTCCAGACCTGGGCAGGCGAGGATCGCATCGGGCTCTCGGAGATCGTGTTCATCGAGATCGATGACGCCGGCTTCTTTCGAGGCCGCAGCGGCCGCGTCGGTTTGAGCAACTCGCTGACGAAGTTCCGCCTGGCGCTCACCCTGCGACACGAGCTGTGTCACGCCGTGGACTTTCAGGAGGGTCTTGTCGATCGGGACGAGGCCGGGTTCGATGAGCTGGTGACCTGGGTCCTCGCCACAGAGGGCCACCCGTTGCGGAAGTGGGTCGTCAAGGGCCCGAAACGCAAACGTCGCGCCGAGGCCTTCGCCTACCTCTGCCAGCAGGCGCCCCTCGGCACCGCCATGCTCGCGGATCCATGCCCGAATGACGCCGACAACTACGCCCGAGCCGCGCGGTGGGTTCACTCCCAGGTGTGGACTGCGGATCCCGACCTAGTGCCCGCCACGGTCGTCGCTGGCGCCGAGGGCCGCTGGGAGGCGGGGCTGACACCGAGATCCCTGGTGGCCTATGGCTCGATCGGCCAGTCCAGAGCCGCGTTCCTGGCGTTGGACAAGGACAACGACAACGTCGTAGCCAATGTGGACTTGAAGAGTGGGGCCGAGGTCGCGGCCGTTGATGATTTCGATCTGGTGGCCGGAATGGAGCCCCCACCCGCGGCGACGCCCTATCGCACCGGAACGTCGGATTGGTTTCCAACCTCCGTCGACGGTGCGCCCACAGCGACCTTCGGAGAGCGCTCCCGCGTCATCGTGCCCGCGCTGAAGGCCCTCGACATCCAAGAAGAGGCACTGAATCCGCGCGTGCTGGCCTATGAGGAGGACACCTGGTCGATCGTCGCCGACGCCTGCCCCGCGGCACTGCCCACGGTGTTTCGCGCGGGCGGCGAGTTCTACGTGGCGTGGGCCGAGGGCACCGACGTGGCATGGTCCGCCATCGACTGACGACGACTGCGAATCGCGATCGCGAGCCGGGCAGATGCGGGTTCCGTCCCAGTCGGCGTCTCCGGTGGCGTCGTCTCCGGCGCACGGGTCCACGTCGTCGCCATCGGTGTCGTCCAGCGCGCAGATGTGGCCGTCGGACTGACTCAGAGGCGCGGATTCCATTTTTGATCGAAGACGGCGCCCGCGGCGGGCATGAGAATCCGCAGGCGCACACTCACGGCGAGCTCGGTGTCCCCCGGGATGGGTCTGGCGGCGATGTCCAGACCCGCGCCGATTCCGTACTCGCCGACGGTTCCCGCGTGGAGATCTCCTTCATTGGCTGATCTTCCGATGAACCCGACGCGCTCGCCGAGGAGGGTCAGATGCCCGGCGGGAGTGGCCTGCCGGCTGCCAATCGGCAGGTCCACGTGGGCGCGGAACTCGATCCCGAGTCGGGTGAGCGGTGACGTCTCCAGGTCCCAGTCGGCCTCGTTCCATTGTCGATAGGGATACCAAGCGATGCCCAGCACGGGGCCGTGGCGCACCGCCAGGCTCCGGTTCGAATCCGGCGAACGCGCGGCCCATCCGGGCCGAATGTCGAGGGCGCGGGTCCGCTGGCTCGCGAAGTTTCCCGCTGTACCCAACAGGGCCTCGCCCTCCCAGGCAGTGGGACCAGGGGTCGGTGCGAGACCCGCTCCAGCGGACACCGCGACCGGCGGGACCCCGATCAGGCAACCCGAGAGTGGGATGACCGCTGCGAGCAGGGCTCTCATGGCTCCCCGTCCGGTGGTCTCTCCAAGGCGTCGAACAACAAGGTGCCGCCCACAATGGCGATGGGAATGGTGAACACATTCACAAACGGAATGATCAGCAGCGCGGTCGCCCCAAGCCCAAAGCCGAACATCATGAGTGGCCTTTCACGGATGAATCCGACCTTGTCGCGAAAGGAATACCCGCGTCGGGACATCGGCCCATCGAGCATCGCTCGCGCCATGAAGAACGCAGTCACGGTCAGGCTGGCCGCCATCTCCAGCAGCGTGCCCAGCACCGGAATCACCGAGAGCAGCACGAGCGCGCCCAGGGCGACGATCCACAACACCACTGCCATGGAGGCGTGTCCGACCGAGAGTGCGACGGCTCGGAACTCCTCCTGCCAGGTCAGCGCGGGGGCGCTCGGGTTGATCTCGTGCTCCACCGCCATGGACAGGCGGTCGTAGAAAGGGGCGCCAAAGGCCCCGAGCAGGCCGAAGATCAGGATGGCCGCGGTCGCGAATCCCCAGATGATCAGGAAGAAGGCAGTGCCGTTCCACAAGTACTGAATGAACCCTGGCGCGACGGGTCGGGGCCAGAGCAAGCCGAGCAGCCACGGCGTCCAGCTCCACGAGGCGAACCAGGCCCAGACCACCATGGCCAGGGTCAGCAGTGCTGGGCCGATCACCCACGGGAACAGCCGGGGCCGCCGGATCAAGAACCCGGCTCCTCTGGGGATGAAGCCCAGCCCGCGACGGAATCGCTGGAATCTCGTCAGCTCGGTCAACGCCATTATGCGATGACCGATTCGTAGTGGTTGAGGATGTCGATGACGCCGTGAGTGGCGGCAAACGGGGAGATGTAGTCGGCGATCTCCTTCACCGAAGGCGCCGCATTCGATGGACAGGCTGTGGTGCCGGCGATCCGCATCATGGCGATGTCATTCTGAGAGTCCCCGATGCAGAGCACTCGCGATGGGTGAATGTCCAGGCGGCTACAAACGGAGCGAACTCCGAAGGCCTTGTCGATCCCCGCTCTCGTGATGTCCACGGCATCCTTGGACGCCGAAATCGTGAAATGCCGTGCATTTGGGTGCTTTTCGGCTGCCAGGAAGAGCGCGCTCACCGTTGTCGGCGGCTCTGGATACAGGCTGAGGCATGCGATCTTCCCAGGCTCCACGCGGAAATCCATTTCGGCAAGGTGGGCCGACCAGCAGGCGAGATCAACCGCGCGCGCCATCGGCTCTCGACGGTCGGTGCGGGGCCAATAGAGCACCGCTCCTCCCTCGCAGATGCACGGGAGCTCGGAGCGTACGAGACCGAGCGCCTGGCTGATGGCCTCGATGTAGGGTGTCGACCGGCCGGTGCAGATGGTGAGTTGGTTCGGATGGCGCCGAATCCACTCGCCGAGGATCCCGAGCTGGTCCAGTGGAAAGGGCTGGCCTTTGCTGGGCACCAGACAACCCTCGTTGTCGACGAAGATGAGGTCGATTGGGGACATATCAGATTCCCAGTAGTCGACTGGCCACTCGCATGCCCTCGCTGGCGCACACGAGGCCAGCCGGGACCCACTTGCCGGGGTCGGTGGTCTGCGACACCCGTTTCCTCTGTTGGTCGAAGGGCTGGAAGATGGTGTGGCCCCTCTTGTTTTCCCAATGGTGCTTCATCTGCACGCGGGCGGTCGAATACCAGCTGGGGTCTCGGATGAGGAGGATCGTCAGCAGCTCCGCACGCAGATTCAGGAGATCGATACCCACGCCCAACAAACGGAGCTCGACCTCGTCCGAGCCACTGGGAGACATCAGTGCCTGTGCGAGAGGGAATATGTTCTCGAATTCGTAGAACCAGTCGTGGTTGCGGTCCCGCTCTTCTTCTCTGAGAAGCTCGAGTTCCTTGCGGGCGTAGAGTTCTTCCAGCACCTCGACGAGCACGTTGTGAACGACGCTGTACTCGTCGTCGAACTTGTTGGTCAGAGAGTCGAACATTCCAGCTGGCGAGACGTGCCAGGTGTCGGGATAGGCTGCGACTGTCCCGGATCGTCGGGTGAGACCCACGAGAGGCCCCCGGACTCGGTCCTGGCACACGACCAGTGTCGAGATGCCTATTCCGGACATGGCCCGGTTTCCGACGCCAGGAATGGAGCGCTCTGTTTCGATGAGCCCACGGAGCCCGACACCCTGCAGCGCTTGCCGGCGCGTCAGCGTGGCGAAGATGGATGGATCGTAGGTCCGAGCGCGTCCCAATGCGCGCCGAAGCTCGTCGCGGCAGGCGTCGTTCGATGCGATGACGGCCGGGTAGTCCGCGCGTCCGCAGATCAGTTGGCCATCTCGGAATCCCGTGCACACGAACTTGTGTGCGGCCTCTCCGGACTTGAGCGGACTTCTGCGATCCACCGTGCGCGTCAGCGTTCCGAGCGGAGCGTCGACCGCTCGAGGGTCGAATCCGTCTCCCGGTGCCCATCCGTCCAACCAGCCGAAGGGTAGCGGCCGTGTGCCGACTCGCGCCAGAGTGCCGGCGTCGATGCCGTGGAACTGTGCGAGGCCAAGCACCGTTTGCTCGTAGTCGCGCCGAAAGACCGAGTCGCCCATCCCGATCATCCGGTCATGCTCGGCCAGGTTGGGGAAGTCCATCCAGCTGAGTATTTCCTCGCGGGTTGTGTGTTGTCCGGAGTGTTGTGGAGCGGGTGACTGGGGCCTGCCGGGGCTTTCCATCGGGCGCCGGTCGGAGGTGAGGTCGATGACATAGCCCTCCAATGCGCTTTTCCTGATCAGGCCTTCCCTGCGGTCGACTGAGTCTTCTGCAGCAGCAGCTCGGATCGCCTTGCGAGTATCGTTGACCCTCCGTTTTACGGATGACATCTGGGCGTTTTCTAGCAGAACCTGCTTGTCTGCCTTTCCCGACCAGCAGAACAACGCGCGCGTGGTCAGCAGGCGGAGCAACCGCGAGCTGGCTGTACGTTGGAAGGGCTCGCCATCGATACCGCAGAGTGGAGGGCCCAGATCGAGGTGAGCCCCGCCGTGGATCCGCAAACGGGGATCAGACACCTGCAACACCTCGATCCGCGCGTGGAGATCATCTTCTACAGTCAGCGAGAGCCCATCGGGAATCCAACGAGGCGCTCGTGGGCCTGTCAGGATCAGCAGGTGCCCGAGCCATGTCGCAGCCCAGGATGCCGCTGCCTCTCGAGGGTCGAAGCGACCTCCATTGTTCAGGAACAGCTTTTGGGAGATGAGGACGACCGGGTGCCACTGGGATCTCGACGCGAGCTTCAAGAGGTGGTCCCAGTCTCTTGCTCTAGAAGCGCGCAGCGTCTCCAGCCTCTCGGAGTCCCGTTCGTCGACGAGGGCCAGGACTCGCTTTTCGCTCGAATTCGCCATGCAGCACCGTCCCGACGAATGCAGGCCGATTGGGCTGAATCCGTCGAATACGAAGCTAACATCGACGGGCGTGGGACTTTTGGGACAGCGCCAGAAAGAGTGGTTTGGCGCTGGGTAGTTGTCTCCCTCAGTTTGGGACCCTGTGGGACTGGATCGCCGATGCAATGGCTCTGAGGCTCTGGCCTTGGAGGCATTGTGAAACAGCAGACATTCAAACGAAAACAGAAGATCAGACGCAGGCGGTTCGATCCGTCCATCTACAAGGCGATCTACGCACTCAAGCCCTTGGACAATTGGCATGGGCCAATGCAGGTCGCGGAAGACTGGGTCGTGATTGCCGTTGCGGCGTGGGTTGCCCAGGTGGCGTTTGCGCATGCGCATCCCGCGGTGGCCGTCCTCGTCTACGCGCACTCGGTCTTCGTCATCGGTGGTCGCCAGCGCGCACTTGCGGACCTCCTCCACCAGTCGTCCCACCGGGTGTTGGCGGCGTCGAAGACACTCAACCGCGTTCTCGGGACCTACTTCAGTGGGTATCTCGTGCTGCAGTCGTATTCGGGGTACTACTGGAGCCACGTCGTCGGTCACCACGTGAACAACGGGACCCAGGACGATCAAGACTGGCAGGGCCTGGAGGCGGCTGGACTGTGTGCCGAGAATCGCTCGGTTCGCGCCGTCGTGCGCTACCTCGTCGGGCTCTTCGGCCCCATACACGCGATCAGCTACGTCCGCTATCTGGTGGAGAATCGGATCTTCCCGGCTGAGGAACGGACCCAGGAGCGCCCGCGGAGAGTCGCCTTCCTCGGAGCACTGATTGCGACCGTTGTGGGCCTCGGCAGTGTGGATCTCCTGGTGCTGTATTGGCTGATACCCTTCTTCACGTCCAACCTGTGGATCGGCGGATTCCTGGAGTTGCTCGAGCACTACCCCGCGAACGATGTCGGGGAGACGCGCCATCTGCATCTCAGCCGAAACCGACATTGGGGCCGCTTTGTGAACTTCTACCTCGGGGTTCATTGGGAGGGATACCACCAGGTACACCACGAGTTTCCCTTCTTGCCATCGTGGAGATACGCCGCGGCTCATGAAGTCCTGATGGCCGACACGGAGTATGCGGCTCTGAACTCGGTACGCGGCTTTGTTCCGACGCTGGTGGCCTTCTTCGAGGACGTTCGCGCTTCGGAACGGCGCACTTCGGGTCGACTGCCCTCCGTACCAGGGCATCACGCCATCGAGTAGGCTGCTCCGATGAGCGAGACAGCTTCCCGGTGGTCCAGACTTCGCTATCTCCTAGCGATACCCGTGGTGCTGGCGATTCCGGTGATTGCCCTCGTCGCCCGCGGGATGGGACCCGCACCCGTACCGCCAACCGACGGCCCTCGCGTCGTCCAGTTCGCCACTCCGGTTGCCAATAGCTACGCCATCGTCGGCGAGTCGGGAGTCGTGCTCGTCGACGCCCAGGAAGCCGACTTCGAGGACTTCATCGTCGAGTCGCTGGCGGCGGAGAACATCGACCGCGGCGACGTCAAGGCCATCCTCCTCACCCACGGCCACGCCGATCACGCCGGTTCGGTGGCAGCGCTCGCGACCGCACTCGAGGTCCCCGCCTACGTCGGACAAGGGGATGTCTCTATGGTGACCGCCGGCCAGAACCGCGAGCTGCCTTCGATGAGCCTCATCGCCAGTCTGCTGAAGAGGATGCTCGGCGGTGCCTACCCGCCCTATGCCGATGTGAAGGGCGTAGCGGGATCCATGGATCTGTCGTCCATGGGTGTCGACGGCATCGCCAGGGTGGGGGCCGGGCACACCGACGGTGCGATGCTCATCGAGCTCGGCAACGGCGTCGCTGTAGTCGGGGACCTGATCCGAGGCGAGATGTTGGCGCCCTATGAGGCCGAGATGCACTTCTTCCACGAGCACTGCCCGACGTCTCACGCGCAGCTCCAGCTCCTCCTCGACAACGGGACCACGCTTTTCTACGTCGGCCACGGCGGGCCGCTCACGGCCGAGACGGTCAAGGGCTACCTGGCTTCGGTCGAGTGCCCGTGAACGCACTTGCCCTGTGGCTTTTCATGAGCCCGTTCTGGTCTCTATCACATGCGGATCCAGCTGATTCGCCGCCTGCGGAGGTCCGTTCGGACGAGGCGTTTGCAACGGAATTCGGAGCATTCGCATCGGAGATCGAAGCCGGTCATCCCAAGCGCGTGAAGCAGTCCTGGATCCTGGAAGGCCGCGGCTATGTGAGGTTCAACGGGGAGGTTCCCGTCACGGCGACGGAGATACTCAAGGCCAGTGATCTCGTCGACAGCGTCGAGCTCCAGCCCGGAAATCCGTTCCCGCTGAGCGACCGCACCCGCCGGCACGAGATCGTCGCGCAGGTCCTCGCCGAGTACGACTACGGCTGCTCGATCGTCGACTTCGATCCGGACGCGAACACGACGCGCATCGACCTCGGCATGAACGACGACGCGAAACCACCGACGTCGGAGGCGCTGAGCAAGCGCATCGGGGAGGAGGTGCTCAAGGACGCGGCCAAGAAGGAGACGACACTCCAGGTCACCGATCCGGAGGTCCTCAAACCCACTTTTGGCGTCACCCTGAAGGTGATCTCCTGCGAGTCGGAGTCGGGCGA
>Ga0315336_1002862_pt1 | contig 24812 bp, 22 predicted proteins | sample ASW5metaG_FD_204512 | JGI IMG/M metagenome (GOLD analysis project Ga0315336, IMG submission 204512) | Ammonia-oxidizing marine archaeal communities from Monterey Bay, California, United States - ASW #5 | ecosystem: Environmental > Aquatic > Marine > Intertidal zone | place: USA: California... | reverse complement strand
TAGCGATCGGAGGCGCCGCTTGTCCGCCGGCGGTCATAGATGCTTTCGAGAACAAATATGGCGTCCGGGTGATGCACGCCTGGGGCATGACCGAGATGAGCCCGCTCGGCACGCTGGTTTCGATGAAGGCTGGAATGGAAGATCTCGACGAGCAGGCGCTCTGGGCCATCAAGCTTAAGCAGGGCCGGTCGTTCTATACCGTCGAGATGAAGGTCGTGGACGATGACGGCAACGAACAGCCCCGCGACGGCGAGACTTCGGGCACGCTCGTGGTGCGCGGGCCGGCGGTTTCCGGTGAATATTACAAGGGCGAGGGCGGCCAGATCCTCGACCAGGAAGGCTGGTTCGGCACCGGCGATGTAGGCACCATCGACCCTTACGGTTTCTTCCAGATTACCGACCGCTCCAAGGATGTGATCAAGTCCGGCGGCGAATGGATTTCCTCCATCGATCTGGAAAACGTCGCCGTTGGGCACGATGCAGTCGCTGAAGCTGCGGTCATCGGCATAGCGCACCCGAAATGGGACGAGCGCCCGCTGCTCATCGTGGTGCTCAAGCCCGACGCCAAGGCCGCCAAGGAGGACATACTGGGCTTTTTGAAGGGCCGTATTGCCAAGTGGTGGATGCCCGACGATGTGGCTTTTGTCGATGAGATTCCCCATTCGGCCACCGGCAAGATCGACAAGGTGACTCTGCGCCGGCAGTTCGAAGGCTACGTGCTGCCCACGGCGCAAGCCGCAGAGTGAAGCGGCATTCGCGGCGATCCGCGGTCCCACGCTAGACAGACGATTGGCCGCTACCTAAGGTCGCCGCAATCACGAGACGTTCTATCGGGGGGAACCATGGCCTATTGGTTGCTGAAATCCGAGCCCGGCGAATGGTCCTGGGAGGACCAGGTCAAGGAAGGGCCGGGTGGTGCCGAGTGGGACGGCATCCGCAACTATCAGGCACGCAACAATATGCGGACCATGAAGAAGGGCGATAAAGCGTTCTTCTACCACTCGGTCAACGAAAAGCAGGTTGTCGGCATCGTCCAAGTGGTAGCCGAATCCCATCCCGATTCTACCGATGGCACTGGAAAGTGGGATTGCGTCGACGTCGCCGCGGTCGAACCATTGCCCAAGCCGGTCACGCTGGAGCAAGCCAAAGCCGAGCCAGCGCTCGCCGACATGGTGCTGGTCAACAATACCCGCCTTTCGGTGCAGCCGGTGAGCGACAGCGAATGGAAAACGATCCGCAAGATGGGCGGGCTCTAGAATGAGCCGCCCGAGATCGCTGTAAGGGTGAGGACGCCATGCAGTTTGCGGGAATGAACTACACCGCGATCCTGGTCGCCGCGGTCGCCGGCTTCGCCATGGGCTTCGTCTGGTATTCGATCTTCGGAAACATGTGGATGCGCGCGCTCAGCAAGACCAAAGAAGACCTGAAACCACGCCCCCAGCCCTTCATCGTCTCGATCATCTCTTCGCTGGTGATGGCCTATATTCTGGCCGGCCTAATCGGCCATATGGGCGAGCTCACGCTTATGCGCGGCATGACATCAGCCGCGTTTGTCTGGGTGGGCTTCGTCGTCACGTCAATCGCGGTTTCCTATGCCTTTCAGGGCGCGCGCTGGAGCCTGATCGCGATCGATTCCGGCCATTGGCTGCTGGTCCTGCTGGTGATGGGCGCGATCATCGGCTGGTGGGGTGTCTAGTTGGCGGCGCCAGAGCGACCGACAACCGCTGCCCGCCTGCTCTGCCGGCTCGACGAGATTCCAGCGAACGGCGCCAAGGGCATCGAGATCGGCGAGGGCGCCGACACGCTCGATCTGATCTTGCTGCGCCGGGGCGGACGGGTCATCGGCTATCTCAACAGCTGCCCGCATCAGGGGACGCCGCTCGACACCTTCCCCGATAAAGTCCTCGATCGAAGCGGAAATTTTCTAGTCTGCTCGACCCATGGCGCCCGGTTTCGCGCCGACGACGGCTTTTGCGTCTGGGGACCATGCGAGGGCGCCCGGCTCACGCCCGTGGCTCTCGAGATAGCATCAGGCGCGGTTTGGCTGGCCGACTGAAACGCGGCCGCGGCTTGTGCCCCCGGCATATCGAGCGCTGAGCGGCCGCAGGAACTGGACGCCTCAAAACCGACTGAGGCCGCAATCAACAGCTCGGCTCCCACCATGCAAGCTTCACACATGCGTGATCCGACCCGCGCTTTTGATCCCCATCAAACTCTCGCCGCTAGACCGTCCTAGTCTTGGCGCAAATCAAATGGAAAGGGAGTAGTCCAATGGTCGGACGAATGTTGACGGCCGTCGTTGTGGCTATGGCAATGTTGTCGGTGATTGCGCTGGACGGCGCAGCGCAGGCCCAAGGTCGGGGCCAACAAAAGGCCGCGAGGGGCTCGATGAGTGGCCACATGGGCATGATGGGCGGCGGGATGAAGGGGCCTGAGCACATGGCGGCGATGCAGGCTGCGCGCATTGCCTATCTCAAGACCGCGCTGGGAATCACCGAGGCGCAGATGCCTGTTTGGAATGCCTATGTCGAGGCGCTTAAGGCGAACCAAACCAAGATGAAGGGCAAGGGTAAGATGGACGCAACAGCGATCGAAAAGATGGACGCACGCATCGAGCGCACCAAGGCCAAGCTCGCGAAGCTCGAAGCCATGAAGCCCGCCACTGAAGCGCTCTACAATGCGCTGGATGCCGAGCAGAAGAAGAAGGCGGATGCAGTTCTTGTGCGGCGCCGCGGCATGATGTAAGGCCCTCCGCCAGCTCCAGGTCAGCTCCGAGAAAACGACATGATGAGTGATGGAATGATGTGGGGGATGGGCCTGGCCACTTGCTCGTTTTGATCCTAGTGGTTCTAGTGATCGCCGCCCCCATCAAATACCTGTTCTTCCGCTGAGCGGACCGAACCCTCCATTCGCCGCAGGCCATGCCGGCCGGCGGCGATGCCGGTTTCGAACCTCTTAACCGATGTTTGCACTGCCATGCGCCGTGCCTCGACCGGAGGGGTCGGCTATGGCATAGGGGGAGGCTGCGCGGGCGCCTGCTCAGCCCCTGCGCAGCTTCTGATGAAGACGGAATAGGCTTGGCCGCCAACAGGCAATTCACTGGATTTAGTCACAGCCAATCCCCGGAAAGGACCTCGCAATGAGCGCGCTTACTGTCGCCAGGCTCACCATCAAGGATCCCGAAAAATTCAAGGACTACGCGTCCAAGGCACCCCAAACCATGGAAGACTTTGGGGCCGAGTTCCTACTTCGCGGAAGCGGTGGCAAGAATTTAACCGGCGGGGCCAACGATCACCAGGTCACTGTAATCTATCAGTTTCCCAACCTCGAAAGTGTCGAGGCCTGGTATTCCTCGAAGGCCTACCAAGATCTTATCGCGCTGCGCGATGATGCTGCCGATATTCAAATATTCAGCTATGAATTAATGGGCTAGACAGTAGGGAGCCCATCGGGCCCGACGGTCCCAATCGCATCCAGACCATAGGAAAGGAAATTGAAATGGCTGCACTCGTAGTTGCCCGCGTCACCGTCAAAGACCTGGAGAAATTTCAGCAATATTCGGCAAAGGCGGGACCGACCATGGCCGAATTCGGCGGTGAGCCGCTGTTTCGCGCAAAGGCGGACAAGAATCTGACCAGCGGCGGTGAAGATCACCAGATCACGGGCATCTTCAAGTTTCCAAGTTTGGAGAAGGTGGACGAATGGTATGGCTCTGACGCCTATCAATCGCTCTCGGGACTGCGGAACGAAGCCGCGGATATCCAATTCATCAGCTACGAACTGATGGGCTGAGGATCTGACGCCAACCGAGCCCATCGAAAGGATCTCGCCATGCCCGCACTTACAGTGGCCCGGATGACCATTAAGGACCCGGAAAAGTTCAACAACTACGCCTCAAGGGCGCCCGATTCCATGGAGACCTACGGCGCCGAATTCATATATGGCGGAAAGGTCGACAAATGCCTTTCGGGGGGCAATGCCGATCATGTGCTCACCGTGATCTACAAATTCCCCAGCCTGGAGGCCGTCAACGATTGGTTCCTTTCGCCGTCCTACCAAGTGCTGCTATCCCAGCTCGACGGCGTTGCCGATATGGAGATCACCAGCTACGAGGTGGTGGACTAGGCGCTACCTTTTTACCTAAGACTTGCAGCCCCCTTGGGTCTGGGCTGCCCGGGTGCACCTGATATCGCGGGCAATGGCGAGCGGTTCGCTCACGATCGCAGAATTCATATCAATCACGTTTGCACAATTGGCTGCCGCTGTTGATGTTGATCAATGCAATAATGCACCTTGACCGCTCCATGAATACTTGAACTCTGGAGGAAGAGATGGCGCGCAAAGATCAGGGAACCGCGCGGGCTGGTTCGCCCGAGACGGAAGACGCAGCCTCGCTGCCGACGGCCGCGTCACTTGATTCTAACGCCCTGATCGGGGATTCGAAAAAGCCGGCCGGCGAGCAAGCAGCGACAGGCGAATTAGAGTCGAAGAAGGGTGCCAAGTCGCAGCCCTCCTCAGACATTACAAGCAAGGCGGGGGGAGTGCTCCATGCGCTCGCCGAGATGCGCCATGATCCCGATGCGGTGCGGCAGGCCTTCGAAACCGGCGCCTATCCTTACGCCACAAAAATGAAGACGTCGGCCTATGAAAACCGCAAGGCCGAACTCCAGGTCGAGTTGCTTAAGGTGCAAAGCTGGGTGCAGGAGACGGGCGAGCGGGTCGTAATACTCTTCGAGGGGCGCGATGCAGCCGGTAAGGGCGGTACCATCAAGCGCTTCATGGAGCACCTCAATCCGCGCGGAGCGCGATTGGTCGCACTTCCCAAGCCGGGAGAGCGTGCACGCACCCAATGGTTCTTCCAGCGCTACGTCGAACACCTGCCGTCGGGGGGAGAGATCGTGATGTTCGATCGTTCCTGGTACAACCGCGCCGGCGTCGAGCGGGTCATGGGCTTTTGCTCGCCGAACGAGTATCTGGAATTCATGCGCCAATGCCCCGAGTTTGAACGCATGCTGGTCCGCAGCGGCATCCGCCTGTTCAAATATTATTTCTCAGTAACCCGGGAGGAGCAGCGCCGGCGTTTCAAGGCGCGGGAAGCGGACCCGCTTAAGCGTTGGAAGCTGTCCCCCGTTGACCGCGCATCGCTCGACAAATGGGACGACTATACCGAGGCCAAGGAAGCGATGTTCTTCTATACGGACACCGCCGACGCGCCGTGGGTCATCGTAAAGTCGGATGACAAGAAGCGGGCGCGCCTCAACTGCATGCAGCACTTCTTGGCGTCATTGCCCTATCCCGACAAGAATGAGCACGTGGTGCGTGGTCCCGATCCGCTCATTGTCGGATCGTCTGTCCACGTAATCGGCCGTTCAGAACAAATTCTTGGCAAAAGCCTGCACCCCGACCTGCGCCGCAACAAGTAGTCTCCGTTCTAATCCTAATCCGGTTCTATTCTCTGGTCCGTCCTGCACGGCGAGTCTGGAATCCAAGCATTTTTTGCCATACAGGCTTAGCAACTCCTGCCGTCCCAGCTCGACGGCGTCGCGGATATGGAAGTTACCAGCTACGAGGTGGTGGAGTAGGCGGCAGACAATCCGATTAGCCGCTCGGTCGGGTCCCCGTGCGACGATGGCGTCGTATGAAGCGCCTGGCATCGACGAAAACTGCGGAAGCTAGGCGCCTAAAATACTCTGAGCTTCGGTATGGCCAGCAAAGCAGGGAGTTGAACAGATGCCAGCCGGCCAAGCCGTATTTGCGGTTGCGGTAGGCCGCCGCAGCAAGTTCGTTTTCTAGGGTCGCCGCAAACCGTCGCCGTGCGGCGCGAGGCAATCTGCTTCCCCAATCGATGTGCAAACGTCTCATCACCTGCACGGACTTTTTTGCTGATCGATAGTCGATTTTTTCGGCCGAGCTGTAATCCACGATGCTCAAGACGTCGTCGAGCACGGCCAAATCTGAAATCCTTGAAGCGCGCAACAACCAATCCCAATCCTCCAACCGGGGAAGGCCGTTATTCATTGGTCCGACTTCCGAGAACAATTTCTTTTCTGCCATCAGGGTGGTGCCGGGCGAAACCCTGCAACCGGCCAGCAGATCGCTTTCCGTCAGAAGTGCCGGCCCAACTCGAATTTCGCCCTCGGGATGATAGGGTGAAATGATCTCGTAGCCCGTGCAGCTCATCCGAAGCTCGCTGCCGCTTGACATCATGAATTCAACTTGCCTTGCAAGCTTGTTGGGAAGCCAGCAATCGTCGGCATCGAGGAAGGCGATGTAGCGCCCTCGCGCTTTGGAGACCCCGGTGTTCCGCGCCGCGGCCGCGCCTTTGTTCTCGCGGTGAGAGATGAGCTCAAGCCTCGGGTCCGCGATGGGCAAAAGGGCATCCATGAGACCGTCGTTAGACCCGTCGTCCACAACGATGAGCTCGAAGTTCTCGTAGCTCTGCGCGAGGACACTTTGGATCGCTCGATGCACGACCGCAGCTTGGTTGTATACGGGGATCACGACGCTCACCATGGGGCCAGTCACAGCACGGTCCGGCTCGGCGAGCTGGGTAGCCACCGGCGCGGACGCAGTTTCGGTCTCGAGGGGATCTTGCGCGGAGCCGTATTTCTCGTAGAAATCCGTGATCAAATCGGGCACTGCGGGCGCGCTCCTATCCAATTGCTCGGTCGGCGCCTCGGCGCTCCGCGCTAGGACTGATCGCGTCTGCGACCCGGCGTCTTGCAACAGATCGCGGTAAAGCATGTCATAGGCTTGGACACATCGATCCATTCCGAACAGATTCTCAGCTCGTCGCTTTCCGGTTGCGCCCATTGCCCGTGCCCGGCTTGGATAGCAGGCGATCTGCACAATGGCCTCGCCCAGGGCTGCGGGATCCCGGGGCGGCACGACCAGACCGGTCTCGCCGTTCACGACCGCCTCCGCATTGCCGCCGACATCGGTGACGACCATCGGCAGGCCGGCGGCCATGCCTTCCAGGATGGCATTGGAGAAACCCTCCTGGTGAGAGCAAAGGATTCCGAGATCTGAGGCAGCAAGCAGCTCCGGCACGTCATCCCGTGCTCCGAGAAAGCGGATGCTTTCGACTATGCCCAATTTCCGCGCCAGCGCTTGCAGTTTTGCCAACGGGCCGTCGTCACGGCCGACACAGAGCAAAACCCATGGTTCGGGTAACCTGTCGCGCACTGAGGCAAGGGCCTTGAGCAAGTCGTCATGACCCTTATAGGCGATCAGGTTTGCCACGATGATGGCGACAAAGGCGCGATCTGGAATCTCTAGCTGATTGCGCAGCTCCGCTCGATTGCCTGGGTTCGCGTAGCGGTCAGTGTCGACGCCGTTGTAGATCAAACGCACTTTCTCCGGGTCGCATCCCTCCTGCTCGATGAGCTCGTCGACAACGGCCTGCGAGTTCCCCGAAAGTGCGGTCATGTGCTTATGCAGCCGCCGCTCAAGGCCGCGGACCCCAGTCCAATTGTCTTGATACAGATTCTGGCTGCGCCGGCTCATGAGACGGATGGGGACGCGCGAAATTAGCGCCAGTGGCGCGCCGATGATGTAGGCCCGTGGAAGGAAAAAGTGGACCACCCGCGGACGTCGTGCCAGCAGGATCCAAAGCAATTTGGAGACGGTAGCAAGATGGGCGATGAATCCATGAATCGAGCTCCCTGCGGTCGGGTCGCGTTCAACCGGAGGACTGATTACATCGACGCCGGATTGCTGCACGGCGTCCGCCAGGGTTCCCCGCCGGTATAGGCAGTAGATGGACGGGTCCTCACCAAGATCCCTCAACCGCGGCACGATCTGGGCCAAGTGCCTCTCGGACCCACCAACGTCGAGCGAGGGGATGACATAGAGGATTTTGCTTCGGTCAGCCGCAGCCGCGCTGGAAACCCCGGCGGGTCCGGTGTCGGGCAACTGCTCTGGGATTTCGGCGGATTCTTGCACGGCTCGCCCGTTGGCTTATGGGTTCGATCCTAAATGCTCGGTCCGAGACCTCCAAACTAATCGCAGATCGGGGTGAGGTCCCGAACCGCCGCCTGACCAGCATCGATCTTTGGCAGTTTTAAGCTTCGGGCTGAGCGCAGAATTATGCTGGTGCGCGTGTTTCGACGCTATACTTGCCCGACGACAAATCGCATTCAATGAATTTTTTGGAGTGGACAGATGAAGCTCAATGTCGGCGCATTCGCCCTTGCCGTTGGCGTCTTGTGGGGCGCCAGCCTATTCCTGATGACGTGGTGGTTTATTGGCCGCTTTGGGGTGGACGAGGCGGTCGCGCCATCAATGCTGGAGCGCATCTATGTCGGCTACGGCATCACGCCGCTCGGAAGTGTCGTCGGTTTGGCTTGGGGACTTTTTAGTGGAACAATATTGGGTGGGGTGTTCGCCTCGCTCTACAATTTCTTTGCCGACAGGTTTGTCGCAGAGAATCCTCCAGCGGCCGCTCCGGTAAAGCGAAAGAGCAGCTCCGCATCGAAGCGAAGGAGTGCTGCTGCACAATCCAAGCGGTCTAGCCGGTAGGCGTCGACGTCGCAGGTTATCTGATCGAGCTAGCCAAAAGGCAAGGGGGCACCCTCAACCACGGATTTGGACCGCTGTGATCGCTAGGTCTGATTTATTGAAAATCAACCCTAAGCAAAGCAAAAATTGGGGCTCAACCCCTTGAACATTTCGGCGGCGCGACGCCCTTTCATATCGACCCACCCAAGCTCTGCGATACTTGCCAGACAGAAATCGCAAATCAGGGCTTCTTCGTGGACGGCGAGACGAAGGACGGCACGTGGGCGAATATGTGCCCAAATTGCTGCACCGATCATGGTTCCGGAATGGGTTGGGGGATCGGTCAGCTCTTCCGCCAAGAGATCTCGGGCCGATGGCGTCGTATCGCAGGAGGTGATCGGCTTGGCAATGCCACCGGGTGAACGCGGCCCCACTGGTTCAGGTGAGAGGATATCTCAAACCAATGTGCGCGGTCGGTCCATCTTTCGCATAATGCCTCTCTGGGGCGTTTCTAAAGGCCCAGATCGCCGTGGGCGCAGTTCATGCGCAAATCTCTGTCCGCTTGTGCTTCCGCCTCTGAATTCCAGATCCAGCGGTGACAGGTGCCGTCGGTCAGCAGCTCCTGCGGGTGGCGCTAAGGCTGAAATGTATCTGGTTCTTGTTTGCGATTGGATTGGCGACAATACTTACTTGACGTCGCGGATCTTGTCAGACGCATGCGTTCTTCGACTAAGATGAGCGCCCCATTACGCAAGTGAAAGATCACAATAGCTGGCGACTTTCAGGCGTTTGCAGTGACACAATGGCTCGATAATGGAAGTTCAAGCAAAATGTCTGGGGGAAGGAGCTCTGCTGCCGCTCGTCATTGAGTCGATCCCCTCGTTTCGGCCCACGCTGGATGACCTGAAAGCCTGGTTACTGGAACGGCATGATTGGCTCGAAGACGCACTTATTCGTCATGGCGGCCTGTTGTTCCGCGGATTCCCGGTTCGTGATGTGCGCGACTTTGCTAGCCTTTTGCACACCCTTTCACCTGAACTCGTTCGCTACGTTGGAGGGCAATCCGAGCGCTCAATCGTGGCGGGCAATATCTACACATCGACCGAGCTACCGGCATCATTGCAGATTCCACTACACAACGAGATGTCCTATCTGCTGGAACCCCCCAGACTAATTTATTTCTTCTGTCAGACACCAGCGGCCCGGGGCGGCCAGACGCCGATTGCCGATTGTCGCCGAGTCTATCAGCGACTGGCTGAAGCTCATCCGGACCTTTGCGACAAATTCGAGTCAAAAGGCGTGATGTATTTGAAGAATATGCATAGCGAGAACAAGGCTGGCGCGACGTTCGGAATTTCGTGGCAAGCGCACTACGAGACCGACGACAAGCAAGCAGTCGAGGACTTTCTACGCAGCGAGTCCGCAGAGTTCGAATGGGGTCCGGATGAAAGCCTTTCCATCCGGTCCGTGCTTCCAGCGGTCAGAAGCAATCCGAAGACGGGAGAAACTGTCTGGTTCAATCAGGCCCATCTATGGCATCCGACGAACTTGGAAGCGAACATACGTAGAGCGCTGACGCTTTATTGTGGTGAGGAGGGACTCCCAACTAACGCACGTTTCGGAGATGGATCGCCGATCGGTGACGAAGAGCTGGAATGCGTTCGGGACGCACTCCTGCGAGAAGCTGTGATCTATTCGTGGCAGGAAGGCGATCTTTTGATGCTCGACAACTTCAGTGCCGCCCATGGCAGAAAATCATTCGACGGCGAACGAAAAATACTAGTGGCAATGGCGTAGCGCCAATGAAGGTGGGCATCGCAGTTGGGGGCAATGCTGGTTCGGCTGTACGCCGACGCCTGTCGATCAATTATCCGTCCCTGCGACAATCTGTTTTTACTGCTGATCCCCGCCCTAGCGTGAATCCCCACCAATAGGTTCGAATAGAACTCGTCACGATGTCCTTTGATCCATCACCAGGTTCCATTTTTGAAGTGAAGACGGGTCAGAGGCTTGGACCGTCCGATTGCCTGGAACGTGCCGGCGCTCGCATGCGGTCGTTTGAGTCGCGCGGCATGAGTCCAGGCGACCGCGTATTTCTAGGCTACGGGAACAGGATCGATTTCTTTATGGACCTGCTGGCGATTTGGTCGCTCGGCGCCAGCGCTATTCCATTGGATTCGCATATCACGAGATTCGAACTCGGGAATCTAACCGCGACAGCAACACCGCGATTCTTCATGCATGACGACAAGCTGGATGCTGGATTCCGAGCGCTTCTGGACGAGCAAGAAATAACCTTGATCGACACGACGCCCGGTGCCGGTTTGACGATCGATGCTTCCCCTTCCAATAGCGGAGCTGTTCTGGACAGGCTGAACTCGGCCACGGGCGAGGCATTGATTCTATTTACGTCAGGCTCCACAGATCAGCCGAAGGGTGTGGTTCACACCCATGAATCGCTCAGAGCGAAGTGGCAGTCGCTTGCCGCGGAATTCGATTCTCGAACCTTCAGGCGCACGCTTTGTATGCTCCCTACCCATTTCGGACACGGCTTGATTTGCAATGCCCTTTTTCCATGGTTGACGGGTCATGAGCTATTTCTGCTGCCTTCATTCTCGACTCAATCGGTCATGTCTCTGGGCGAAGTGCTGACACGGCATGAAATCACATTTCTCTCTTCAGTTCCGGCTATCTGGCAGTTGGCGCTGAAAACACCCCGTCCCAGAAAGCCAAAGCTGATCGAAGTATTTTGCGGATCGGCGCCGCTCTCAATCTCCCTATGGAATCAGATCACAGATTGGTGCGGCGGCGGCGCAGTCCGAAACGTCTATGGCATCACCGAGACAGGCTCGTGGATCGCCGGCTCGCGCAAGGGCGCCGAGCCAATGGACGGCTTGGTCGGGGGCGGTTGGGGCACTAGCTTCAGGATCACCGAAGGCAGCGGTCCGGACCATGCCCCGGACAACGGCGTATCATATCCACGAGGAACGGTAGGCCACATTTGGGCAAACACGTCGGCGCTGATGGAGGGGTACCTGGATCGGCAAGACCTAACCGATCAAGTGGTCTCGCAGGGTTGGTTTTCCACCGGCGATATAGGCAAGATTGATGCTGAAGGGCAGCTCATTCTGAAGGGGCGGGAACGCGACGAGATTAATCGAGGGGGCATGAAGGTTTACCCTGCGGACATAGAAGCGGCCGTCTCGAGTTTTCCCGCCGTCCTCGATTGCTGTTCATTTGCCTGCAGCGATCCTCACTATGGCCAAAGTGTCGGCGTCGCACTCGTTATGGAGAAATCCGATCAGGCAACTCTACGGGCCGTGTATCGCTGGACGATCGATCGTCTCGCCGATCACAAGATCCCAACTTTCTGGTACATGTTAGACGAGATTCCGAAGACCAACCGGGGCAAAGTCAAACGCAACGAATTGGCTGAACATTGCGCCGGACTGATCCCCGTCGACATGGCACGCATTCTGGGCCAGGCTACATGAATCTAGCGGCGGATCGAGATGAGTTGCTTGCCTTTCTTGACACGATCCGCCGGCCCCAATTTCCGACGGACGCGATCGAAGATCATGACTCGTTGGTGGAGTCCGGGTTGATCGATTCCTTAGCGGTACTTCAAATCATTCTTTTCCTCGAACAGGAATTCGGGATTGATTTCACAGCCGCCGGGTTCGACCCCGATGAGCTCGCATCAATTGCGGGAATCCTTGACCTAATCGAGCGCCGTTCAAAACGATAGCCACTCGGCATATGCGCGGCCTCACTCAGCTTCATGAAGACCCACATCTGATCAAGTGGGCGCAGACACCCGGCGGCAAGTTAGCCGTCTGGGTGATCGCAGCCGGTCTCCTGCTCCCGAGCTACTTCTCCATATTGTTCGTCCTGTTCCTAGGCCTCGTGATGATCTGGCCGGAGCAGCGCCAGACTATCGTGCTGCTGGCAACACCGTTGGTGGCGCTGGAGCTGTTCGCTGGGCCAATCAACCGGCTGGTGACTTATCCCGATGCATTGAACATCGTTTGGACGGTGTTTCCCGCGGTGCTGACGGCTTTGACCATCGTGCTGCTATGCATCATGGCGGCCCGAAATTACGAGGTGCTGCCCCGCATCGTGCAAGCGCATCCCGTACTGACACTTCACCTTTTTACTCTCTGCGCGATCATCGGTTACCGGATCGCCTTTTTAGGGGCGCCGGACTCTGCGTGGAAAGTGCTGATATTGGGCACGCTTCCATTTCTGGTGTGGCGTTGCTGCTACATCATGCTTTCGGGTCAGCGCGGCTCTGCCAAGACCTCGGCTGTCACGGATCACCTGTTCTACGCACTGCCTGTATTTGGCGGATCAAATGTGCCTTTCGGCAAGGGCTATGACTACTTGAAGCGCTGCCGAGCCACTGATCCTGAGGCATTGGCAAGATCGCAACTCGCCGGTCTGAAATTGCTGACTCTATATTGGCTTTGGATCGCCGTAAGAAAGCTAATCCGGGCAATCACCTATGGCGATTATCACGGGTGGCCGGGTTTTGCCGAGGCATATGGAATCGCCGGCTCTGTCAATCTCGGGATCCCGCATCTGAGCGCTCTTGTAACGATGAGCAACCCGGCTTCCCCACATATTGCCTATGCCTGGGCGAGCCTGATGGTGGCATTGATAGTGGCGACTTTGTCAATCGCCATAATCGGCCACATCATCATAGGTGCGCTTCGCCTACTGGGATTCAACGTATTTCGCAATACTTACAAGCCACTACTCTCGGAGACTATCATCGATTTTTGGAATCGATTTTATTACTACTTCAAGGAACTGTTGGTCGAATTCTTTTTCTATCCGGTCTACACGAGGTATTTTCGCTCTTATCAGCGGCTTCGTATCTTTGCGGCGGTGTTTGCGGCGGCCTGCCTCGGAAACATCTACTACCACCTTCTGAGGGATAGCTGGCAGCTGCATGCTTTGACGCTGGAGGAAATATTTTCCCGCACCGGCTCTCGGTCCTTCTATACGGTTCTCTTGGCGTTCGGCGTCTTTTTCTCGATGATAGCCCAGTCCCGCAAGCGCGGGTGTGAGCTTGCGGTCTATCAACGCATTCCGGAATGGGCGCACCGAATCCGACGCATCGCTGGTGTTTGGCTGTTCTTCTCGCTCATCCACATTTGGAATATCCATTCACCCGATGCGAATTTCAGCACCCGCAGCGCCTTCTTCTTCAGCCTGTTTGGAATTGATATCGGTTATTAACCGCGGAAGAAATTCAGGTCGGACCGCCGGAATGGGGAGCGAGTCGGAGCCCGCCGGACGTCAAATGCCCATACCTGGCCAGGCGAGTCGGCCGATTTCGTCCAGCAGCTCAACAATGCATGCAGAGGGCCATCAGTTTGTTGGTATCCGTCTTCAGCCAGATCTTGCCCTGATCATCTATGTCAATGTCCCGAATGCGCTCGCCGATAGAAGCGATCGGCTCAGCGTAGACAATCTCGTCGCCCTCTCGTTTCAGCCGATACAAGGTGCCATTTCTGAGCGATCCCAGTATCAAATCACCCCGCCACTTTTCGATGCTTCCCGTCGTTGGATATCGGTGAACCTGCGATATTCCGATGCTGGGTAAGAATACATATTTGGGCTTTTCGAACCCATCGTGGTGTCCCCACTCGATGCCGTAATACTCTGGTTGGGCTGCCCATGGAGGTTCCCATGGATACAGGTTGCCATACGAAACCTTAGGCCACCCGTAATGCTTTCCGGGCCTAACTAAATTTAACTCGTCGCCCCCATGGGGCCCATGGTCCGTCATCCAAAGTTGGTCGCTCCCGGCGTCATAGAACAGGCCGCCGGGACTCTTAAATCCCCTTGCGATTAGCTGGGCGGACTTGTCGGAATGATTGATCAAGAAGAGTTTTCCTAAGCTGGAGTCATCTTCTTCGATCAGGTTGGGTACGCCGAAGTCACCAAGCGTTAGGTAAGCCTCGTCTTCGTTCCTTTTCGCCAGACGTCCATACGATTGTATCGGCACGAATGCAGATCTCGGAACGGCCGGCTCGGATTCGAATATCTTTGCACCTTCTTCGAGTTGGATTCTCTCTCCGACCCACGGGTATTTGTACAAGACCAGCCGGTATCCGTTCTCAGCCTCATCAAACTCGATGTACGAGATTAGGATCGAGTCGTTCAGCAAAAGCATATCCTTTACGCCTGGGCCGGAGCTCCTGCCGCATTCGGCCATTTCTGCCGCTTGTCCGATTTTTCCAAGATGCGTGTGCCGCGAGGCGGATTCCCCATCAAGCTCAAAAATCATGACGTCGCCGCAGCGTCCGACGATCAAGATCTTGTCCTTGTCGATTAGCTGAAACGGCCCCGACGGCGACACCTCGGCCAGCGGCACCCGATAAGACTTCGCGCGAAGGGAAGCAAACGCCGACGAATATGTGGCCCTTGCCTCGTTCGGATCTGTGGTTGGCGCGCTGTCAGTCGTCTCACCAACGACAGCATCTCGCATGTTTGAAAGAAAATCCTTGGTAAATTCTGAAACTATAATGCTATAAACGAGTGGAATGAATGCTAAGATCAACAAAGCATAAATAAATAACCGTTGATTCACTTTTTTGTTAAACATTGCTATCTATAGTTATTGAGCTTCCTGCTGATTGATTGGCGGGCTATGCTCGATAGCGCTTGTTCATATTTAGTAAGCCACCACCTGCAGAGAAGTTTGATTTCACCGTGGGTCTCGAGTCGCCATGCGGTTGCGGTCATGCGAGTTCGATCGAGTGAGAGCTGCGCGGACTTAAGATTTCGGCAGATGCCGCAAGGGGTATAGCGGCGCTAATCCCAGCCGGCAATCAATTGTTCGATCTTGATGGCTGGGGCTCAGTTGGTCTTTTCGGGTACGTTTGATCGACCAGACTCATCAGGGTTGGTTTCGTTTTTAAACTCCGAAAGGCAAACAAGTACTTCGCCCTGATACGCAACGATACTTCCGCGGGCCGGCCAATCTGTGCAGTTCACATTCGGTCTTTCAATGTACGAGATATTCGCGGCGCCTTGATCACCCCCGAACCCGACGTGGCGAAATATGTGTCTTGCGGACCATGTTCTTTCGAAAGCGCCTTGTGCAACCGACCCTATCCGTTGAAATCTGCCCTTCCGCCGCCCGGCAATCTGAAAGCGGTCGAGCGGCAGATTGTTGGCGCGAGCAAACAAGTAGACATCGTGCAGGATCTGCGACGCAACATGCCGGTCTTCGCGGTCGATTCGGCTCTGATGGTCGAATGCCAGGGTGATCACGAACCACGACGAGATGAAGACAACTACGCTGGCGACCAATACTGCCGACCTCGAGCTGATCCAGCCCGGCAGCCATTTTGCCAGCGGCCGCCAATCAGATGCCTCAAAGACCAGCGCAGCACAGGCGCCTACGAATAACCCAAAACAGGCTTGCGCCCGTAACGGGAAGCCGGCCGTTATCGGTAGCTTGGCTCCAAAGGGAACAATTGGAAACACCAGAACCAACAAGACCGTGATGAATGTAGCAATGGAGCCTTGGCTCAATGCTCGTTTTATAATCAACCCGGAAAAAATTATGAATATCGCAAATGATATGACCCCTGACACACGGGATATATATTCACTTGTAGGAAAGAAATTATCATATGAATATCTATATGCGGATTCAATGCTAGAAATCATCTCGCTTATGTTGGATATATAGCCGACTCTCGAATTTATCCTTTCCGTAATCACAAAATATATTTCATTGCTTATCAAATAAGCCGCGGCGCCTATAGCTACCGCCAGAGCATATCTGACCAGCAAGTTTTTCTTTTTCCGAAAAAACTCTGATTTCGAGCCGATGATATTTTTTGATATGAGCGCGACGAATAAAATAAATCCTGCGGCAGCGTATGGCTGGTACAGCGATAACGATGCCCAAAACAATATTGCTGGCACCAGCAACTGATGCTTTCGCACGATCAGAAACGTAGCCAGAACGGAACAGAATCCGGCCAACGGATATCCAATGACCGCGGTGTTGAAATTGAGCGCGTCAATCCAGCCCGCGTGCAGTCCGAAAAAGATGAGCAGAATATAAAATGAGAAGTTGGTCTTGAGGCTCAGCGTACGGCAGAAAATCAGACAGGTTGCCGCGATTAGTGCGAAGCCGAAGAAAAAGGCAAAGAAGGGAACGAATCGCGCCGAAAGCGCGTAATTGAAGAATAACTCTTGAAGATAGCGCCCAAGCGCTCCAAAATAATAAGGATAGTCAACTTGCGAATAATCATCTACATTATAAGAATAAGAAAATACTTCTTGACCATAAGCTATATATAATAGCAATATGCCGAGAGTTAGCTTACATTCCCATGACGTCTCTAAATCTAACTTCTTTAATTTTGCGAACATTTTGGAATTAGGTGGGCCATAGGCAGGCGATGTACCGCGATTGGCGCAACATGCGGCGCGACAAACGCTGCAGATTGAGAGCGAAGCAAGGTTGGCACCAGTCCCTGACCATCAGGGACCGGCTTTCGTGACCCGGTCATGAATGGATTGCCATGCTCTTAGCGCCGTGGTCTGGGGCAATTCAACGTCGTCAATCATGACCATCTGTTCTGGCTCCAAATCTCGAACAATTACCGCATCTTGTAGCAAGCCGATTGGAACGTGACCGGGAAAATCGCGAATTCGGATTGCGGTACCACGAAATTCGAAACTGCCAATCGCCGTCTCTATTCGCGCTCCCGATTTCACAGGCTGCTTTGTCAGCGCGGCGATGCCAATGGTCGGATTGGGCGAGTTGTCTAGCAACTGCTCGCCCGTGCGCAACAGCTGACGAATGGTGCGCGGCAACTCGAGATGGACGAATATGTTGGGGCGGAGCAACAAGTATGTGGGACCATCTCCAAGTTTGAAATACTTCAGCGCCGCGGGATCGGCATTATCGTGGTCGGCGACGATGAAGACGCCGTGAGGGGCGCGAGTGGAAACCACGTAATCGCTGATGGGTTGGTCAAGACGATGCGCGTGGGACGCTAGCTTCGCGCCAGCAGCTTCGAAGTCCTCTTCCCTTGGACCTAGCATACCGGTCTGGGCGATAGTGGCACCAAAGGCGTTTGCCACCAATGCCTGCTCGATCTGGACCTTAGTGCCGTCGGTGAAGGCCGTGTTCATCGCCAACGATATGCCCTGTTTCGCCGCCCACCGTTCCATTTCCTTCCGTGTCGGGTTGTGATTTAGAAAGCCCTTGAGATTGCCATATACGAGGGGGCGAAATCCCATTTCCGTGACAAACCGGTGGAGCGCCGCCAACGCTCCGGGCTGATCGCCCTCGGATTCCGTCAAACGCCCCTTGCCGACGAAGTATGAACCGGCGGTCACGTGGAATTCCGAATTCATTGTCACGACAGGCCGCTCTGCCGCGAACGCCCCGGATACCACATCCGATGCGTAAATGGCGTCTCCGCTGCACTCGACGACCACGTCGCAGCTCTCCAACAGGTCGTCAAGCGCATTGGTCAGAGCATCGGCTTGGGGAAAATCATTGACCTGATTCAGGTCCCGCCTTGTCAGGACTTTCTCCACCCGTAGCCCTTGTCGGTTATGGAATGTCCTTGTGAATTGTCGTGCGATGAATCCGGTACCCACCAAGCCGATCCGTATGGGTTCTGCCGATTGATTGGGCTCGGCTCGGTCTGTTGCGCTATCAGTCAACGGAACAACTTCCCATTCGATGCTGCGGGAGTAATGGCGTTAGACGTTTGCTCGCCACACCGGGCAGTAAATTGTCGAAATCGGCGCAGGTCAAATTCGAGCAGAGACGATATTGTTGGCAGACGTGTCATGAAGCAAGTCAATGATTCGAGCCTCACCTCGAGAGCCGCCGAGAGCGTTCAAGTCGGGAAGACGACATCAATTTGGAGTGCAACGCGGTGACGCTAAGCTATGCCGGATGGACAAAATGCGGCGGTTCCAGGCCTGTTGCGGCAGCAACAGGATCGGCGGGGCCCAAAAAAACACTGCGGGGGAGCCGCGCTGACGCGATGATCGCCATCGCCAAGATTTCGGCAATTCGGGGCGGGCGACCATGGCAGCTCTGATACTGATGTACCACAGCATTAGCGAGTCCGACGTGGATCCGTGGTCGATATGCGTATCGCCCGAGCGTTTCTCACGGCACATGTCGCTCCTTCGAAAGGTTGCCCAGCCGTGCAGCCTTGGTGATCTCGTCGCGGCCCACCAAAAGGGCCGGATTCCGGAGAATGCGGTCGCAGTGACATTCGATGACGGTTACTCCGATAATTTGACGGCAGCCAAACCGATCCTCGAACAGCAAAATATTCCCGCCACCGTCTTCGCGTGCAGCGGCCAGATAGGGCAACGTAGAGATTTTTGGTGGGACGAGCTGCAGCGCGCGTTACTGACGCCGATGCAGGCCCTTCCGCGGCGACTCCAGGTTGGGGCTGGCGATATGCGATTCAGTTGGGATTTTGAGGATGAAACAGGAAGTTCCGGAGACGCCGGCTGGGGCACAATGGGCGCCCGAAATCCAAATGCCCTGCCGCGTTCGGCTTTTCTGGACGTCTATCACCGTATCCGTACCTTGCCAGCCGACGAGCTAGCCAGTGCAACCCAGCAGATCAGCGCGTGGTCTGGGAATACGTCTGCGGCGGGCCCGCTCCGACCGGTGCTGGACGAGGACGGGCTTGCCGCTTTAACTGCCGGCGGCTTGGTCGATATTGGGGCGCACAGCGTATCGCACGCTTTGCTGCCGGCGCACCCGCGCGAAATGCAGATGCGGGAGATTCTGGGAAGCAAGAGTCAACTGGAAGCGATTATCGAGGGGCCGGTTGACCATTTTGCGTTCCCCTATGGCGAATATGATCGAACATCCTTGGAGATCGTGCGGGGGGCTGGCTTCGCCAGCGCGTGTACGAACAGCGGCGGGACCGTAACGCCCGAGAGCAGCCTGCACGAGCTGCCGCGCCTAGCGATTGAGGATTGGAACGGCGAGCAGTTTGTTTGGGCGATCCAAAACAAGTTGGGAGTGGCCCGCTGCAATGACGTGGGCTCGCAAATGACTATTCCACTTGGCGTGTTCAAGAGGCAAACCGGCGCCCTTATTGACGGCATTGTCGAGTGTCGACCGGGGGAACACGTTCCCGGCCACTGTCTTTACGGCGGCGATTTCATCATCTCCGAGTCAGGAACCTATCAGGCCGTACTGACAATGGCGAGTGGGGGTGCGACAGTTGATTCAGACGATGTCGTCTTCGACGTGTTCGAGAATAAGGTGACTAAGACCGTGTTTGCCGAGATGCAGCCCGATCCGGCAACCTGGCGTCCCAGCCCGCCAAACAACCTTATCTTGGAGTTTTCCGCCGAACCGGGATACCGCATCGAGTTCCGCGTCTATTGGCGAGGCCGCAGTTTGCTCAGGCTCGATGAGGTACGGATGGAGCGACTGTCTTAATGGAAAACAGCGGCTGGGATTTGCGAGAGACACGCAAATCAAGCGGCCTTCAGGATCATTGTTTCTGCTTCAACACGATCCCGTTAGCCTTCAGAAAACACTGTTCCGCCCAATAAACCCTGAATTCCACGCGCTGGCCCTCCTTTGCTGAAAACTCGACGTCAAACCGGCGGCTTCTGTCCTCTAAGTCTGCGGACACGATCTCGCGCTCTGCCAGAACCGAGTTAGATTGAAGATTCTCATAGACGTCGAGAACAACAATCGGATCCTCGGCAAACGAATAGGGATCGATCTCCAGTTCGAAGGAGGCAACATAGGCGCCGTCGGTTAGAACATAGTAATCTCCACCGAACAGGCAGTGGCCCTGATTGTGCACCAGCGGGATGCAAACCACGCGGTCGGGCTCGATATTTCCAGTATCGCTTTGCAGCAAGTTCACGGGATAGAACCTCAAGCTTATGGCGCCGCCCGCGGTCTCCGGATCCCCATCGCGTTCCTTCTTCGATAAGCCGAGGCAGGCGCCAGCGGCTCTGGCGACGGCTCTATACGCGGCGCCGTCGAAAGGGGCGACCCGCAGCCCGCGCAGAGCAAAAGTCATTGCCTGCTTGGCGTCCCCAAGTTCATGCGAATAGCGGACGGCCGATATCAACCAGGCCAGCAGCATTTCTCGCGGCAAAATCGGCACCCTAGTGCGCCGCCGTCGTTGCCAGGCTCGGTAGAAGGCGAGTGCGTTGTAGCAGCGGGCCACCCGGTGTCTTCGCGGCGCCTGAGAAACCGACGATGTATGCCGGCGATAGCGATAGAGGGGTTCGTCAAGTCGTATGAACGGCGCTACTTCCTCGAGCTTGTAGATCAGATCGCAATCCTCGCCGGCCGGCATACGCGCATCCAGACCCGCCGTCTTGGCGTAAGCCGAAAGCTTGAATGTGTTGAAATGGGTGCCACCGCGTCCCCAAAGCAGCGGCTCCTTCAAGTGCTTTGGCGTGTTGACGGTCGCAAACAACGGCTTGAGCGTCGAATCGCAGTTCATCCTTTGCGACAAAACGAGACCGAGCTCGGGCCTAGTCTTGTGGGCCAGATGGGCTTTTTCGATTGCCTCGGGCGCCAGCGCATCGTCGCTGTCCAGAATCCCGACAATCTCAGAATTCACCTTGGTCAGCCCGAAAATCAGAGCTCTGACATAACCCTCGTTCTTGTCCTTCACATAGAGCTTGATCCGCGGATCGCTGCAGTACGTTTTGATGCGCTCCACCGAGTTGTCCTGGGAGCAGTCATCTATGATGATCAATTCCCAATCGCTGAAGGATTGGGCCAAAACCGAGCCGATCGCCTCGTCGACGAACGGGCCATTGTTGTAACTGGCCATCAGGACGGAGAATTGCGCCATTAGGACTGCGGACCGGCGGGCCGGACTTGATCGAGAGCAACGCCGCTTGCACGCAGAAAGCATTGCTCGCTCCAAAAGATGCGGAACTCGACCCGCTGGCCTTCGATCGCAGAGAATTCGACGTTGAATGCTCGCGGCCTGCCAGCGAGGTCGTCGTGCTTGACCTGCCGCTCGGCCAGAATCGAGTCGGTCTTCAAATTCTCGAAAATATCGAGAACTGCGATCGGGTCCTCGGCGAAGGCATAGGGGTCAATAGCGACTTCGAATGTCGCGACATAGGTGCCGGTCTCGAGGATGTAGTGATCGCCGCCGAATAGACAGTGGCCCCGACTGTGAACAAGGGGGATGCAGACCACCCGGTCAGGCTGGACGTTTCCGGTATTGCTCTGCAGCAGGTGAGACGGATAGTGGGTGAGCCTCGTGACCCCCCTCCCGTCCCCTCGATCGCCAACCGCGCGCCTCGGAGTGTGCGCTCCCATGCAGGCCGTGGCAGCGGCCGCAAGGCTCCTATATGCGGCGCCATCGAACGGCGCGATCCGTAGCCCACGCAGCGCGAACGCCAGCCCCTGCATGGGCTCGCCCAGCTCGAGCGAATAGCGGACCGCCGCATTCGTCCAGGAGAGCAGCACATGGCGCGGCAGGTTGGGAACGCTCGTCCGCCGGCGTCGCAGATAGGCGTTGTAGAGCGCCAGGGCGAAGGACCGGCGGCCAATGAAGTGTTGCAGTGGCGCCTGGGAGGCCGATGTGCCTTGCCGCCGATAGATATAGAGCGGCTCGTCGATGCGATGGACCGGCGCCACCTCCTCAAACTTGAAGAGCAGGTCCCTGTCCTCGGCATAAAGGATTCTGGTATCCAGTCCTGCAGTCTTTCGATAGGCGTCAAGCTTGAACGCCCTGAAAGCCGTTCCGCCCCGTCCCCAAAGCAGCGGCTCCTTCAAGTGCTTCTCTGTGTTGACGGTCGAGAAAACGGGCTTCAGGGCTGAATCGCAATTCACCATCTGCGTCAATATCAAACCCAGTTCAGGGCGCTCGGTGTGGACCTGGAAGACTTTCTCGAGCGCCTCGGGCGCCAGGGCATCATCGCTATCCAGAATTCCGACAATCTCAGAATTCACCTTTGCGAGGCCATAAATGAGCGTCCTTGTATAGCCCTCGTTCTTGTCCTTCACATAAAGCTTGATCCGCGGATCGTCCCGGTACTTTTCAATGCGCTTCAAAGAATCGTCCTGCGAGACATCGTCGACGATGATGAGCTCCCAATCGCTGAAAGATTGGGCCAGCACCGAACGGATCGCCTCGTCGATAAAGGCGCCATTGTTGTAGTTGGCCATCAAAATGGAGAACTGGGGCATTCGGTTTATTGGGCGCTATCGTGGATCTGTTCCAAGCCCACCCCGGTTGCGGTGAGAAAGCATTGCTCAGCCCAGAACACGCGAAATTCCAAGCGCTGGCCTTCTTCGGCGCTGAACTCGACACTGAAGGCGTTGGGCTTGCCCGACAAATCGGCCCGGTTTATCTGCCGCTCGGCCAGTATGGATTTGGTCTGAAGATTCTCGTAGATATCGAGGACCACGAGCGGATCTTCGGCAAATTCGTAGGGATCGATGGATAGTTCGAAAGTGGCTCGATAGCGGCCATCCTGACGAACCAGATAATCGCCTCCAAAGAGACAATGTCCTTTCTTGTGCACCAGCGGTATGCACACTACGCGATCCGGCTCTAGATTTCCCGTGTTGCTCTGAAATTCGCGGACGGGATAGGACCTCAACTTTGTGACTTCGTCCATGCTAACCGAGACGCGCCCGCCGCCTAATGATTTCGTGCGTTGCAGGCAATATTTGCCGATAGTTATGAGCGCCCGGTAGGCGGAGCCCTCAAATGGTGCGATCCGCAGACCGCGCAGGGCAAAATATATTGCCTGCAGCGGTTCTCCGAGCTCGACGGATTGGCGGACCGCTGCGACCATCCAGGCTGACATCGCTTCTCGCGGTAGATTGGGCATAGATGGTCTCCGACGCCGCATATAGGCGTTGTAGAGAACAAAAGCGTGAGTACGTCGTGATTTCTGATACTGTTGAATGCCCTGTGTTGCCGACGACTTCAGCAGCCGAATTAAGTAGAGCGGCTCATCGATTTGGTGCGCGGGAGCCACCTCGTCGAGCTTCAGCAACAGATCCCAATCGACGGCGTAGCGGATCCGCGGATCGAGTCCGGTGGTCTTCTGATAGGCGGCAAGCTTGAAGGTTCTAAAGTTGGTGCCGCTGCTTCCCCACAGCAGGTTTCGTCTGAAATTCTTGGGCGTGCTATTGACGACGGTTAATGGGCTGAGCTCGGAGTCGCACTCGGTCGCTTGCGAGAGGACGAGCCCGAGTTCCGGGTGCTGGGAATGGATCTTATGGGCCTTCTCGATCGCATCAGTTGCCAGGGCATCGTCACTGTCGAGGATACCCACGATCTCCGATGTTACTTTGGTGAGCGCAAAGATTTGCGTTGGGGCGATTCCTTGGTTTCTTTCGTTCACGAATAGCCGAATCCGCTGATCACTACGGTATTTTTGAATACGTTCCAACGAGTCGTCTTCCGAGCCATCGTCCACGATGATCAATTCCCAATCGGTGAACGGTTGAGCGAGGACGGAGCCGATCGCCTGCTCGATGAAAGGGCCGTTATTATAGTTGGCCATAATGATGGAAAACTTTGGCATTGAAGGCCCGGATCGCTGAGTTGATTCCGCCCGCAGACTACTAACTTCCCTGAAGAACCATTATTGGGGTCCGACGAATAGCAATCCACCGTGTTATTAGTCCGTCGCTCCAGCAATGCCCCTTTAAAGTCAAGGTGGATCCTGATTGAGATACGGCCATGGCCATCATTCGCTTCTCGGCATTCGAGCTGCCAGCCTTGGTGGGAGAACTCGTCGGCGGTGCCCGGCGCGTTGAATCGCGGTCGTGCGAGGCCGGAAATCTGACCTTTGGTCCCTATGTGGTTCTCAGCGAAGGGCGGTACGGATTCGAGATCGAGTATGCCGCTATCGCAAGCGGGCCTACGGATGTGGGCGGCTGGGACATATTTACCCTTGCGACTGGAGGCAAGACGCTGGGTCGCGGGAGCTTGGCGGCGACCCAGGGCGAAGTCGCAAGGATGAGAGGTGAATTCGAAGTGCCTCCGGACCTTTCGGGCGAGCGGTTTGAGATCCGAACCTTCTTCAACGGCTCAGGATCGCTTTCGATCCATTCCGTTCAGATCGAGTACGACGAGACAGCCCGGAGCGCTCCCGTCGATTTTGGCGATCTGCGGCGGCTGGATCCCATCAGCACCGAGTTCGGCTTCGACCGTGGCAAACCTATAGATCGCATCTATATCGAGGATTTTCTCACCGAGCACAAAAGGGATATCAGGGGCCGCGTTTTGGAAGTGGGCGGCCGTCAATATACGGTGCAGTTCGGAGGCGACTGG